>Ga0209415_10002909_pt1 | contig 32047 bp, 18 predicted proteins | sample PeaSoiSIISIP2007_FD_187696 | JGI IMG/M metagenome (GOLD analysis project Ga0209415, IMG submission 187696) | Peat soil microbial communities from Weissenstadt, Germany - SII-SIP-2007 (SPAdes) (version 2) | ecosystem: Environmental > Terrestrial > Soil > Wetlands > Peat | place: Germany... | reverse complement strand
ACCGTGCTCCCCCGCCTCGCCAACGCCCGCCGTCTCGTCGCCCCGCTCCTCGCCGCCCTGGCGGTGGCCGTGGCCGGACAGCGCGCCCAGGCGCAGGGAACGGCGACCGGAATATCGGGAATCTACAACACCGGGCTGACCTCGACCGGCGCGCTCCAGGCGGGCGCCAGCACGGACGCCAACTGGTCGGTCACCTACGCCTCGACCAACGGCGGCACCTCGGCCAACACGGCCTACGAGGGTGCGGCCTACGTGATCAACCCGTCGGTGGTCTCGTCCTCGGGATACACGGCCAACACCAGCAACGCGCAGTGGATCGTCGCCCCGGGGGCCTACACCACGACTTCCACCAGCAGCTCCCAGAACGCCGGCGGCAACAACCTCCCCGGCAACGGCAACACGGGCAGCAACGAGGGCGTCTACATATACACCCTGGCCTTCACGATCTCCGGCACTGGGGGCAACGGCGCCGTCATCCCCGGCACCAACAGCCAGATCCAGATCACGATGACCCTCGCGGCTGACGACCAGTACGCGGTCTACGTGAATCCGACCGGCAACGGCACCTCGATCCCCACCGGCACGGCCGCAGCCAGCGCCACAAGCGCCTGGAACGACACGACCCAGGTCTCCCTCCAAAACTACGGGACGGGGACCGCCGACAACTCAACGTTCAAGATAGGCACCAACTACATCGTTGTCGTGGTCGACAACACGAACAGCATAACCGGAAGCAGCACGAGCACGGCTCTCAACCCGAGCGGCCTTTTGGTCTACGAGACCTCCGCGGCCGAGATCAACGGCAAGAAGGTCCCCGAGGTGGCGACCTGGCTGCCGATGCTCGGCGCCGCCGGCTGCTACGGGCTCTTCGTCCTTCGGCGGCGCCGGACACGGCTCCACGCTGCGCGTGCCTGACGGCGCCGGCCGCACCCAGCCCCGTCTTGCCCCGGGCCTCACGCTCTGAGAAAAGGGGCCGCCCATGAGGCGCTGCACCCCATTTCGCTCGCTGCCGTGGCCCGCGAAGGCCAATGCCATCGGCCTCTGCGCCGCCGCCGCGGCCTTCTCGGCCCTGCTCTGGCCCGCGTGGCGCCAGGACGACAACCTGGCCCACGGCCTCTTCCTGCCGTTCCTGGCTGGCATCCTGGTCTTCGAGAGCCGGCGGGACCCGAGCCCCAGGTTCCTGCGGCCCGGCCCCGTGCCGCTCGCGGCCTGCGCGCTCCTCACCCTCCTCAGCCTGGCGAGCCTCGCCTCCGCGGTCATCTACGCGGCGGCGCTGGGTTGGACCCACGCGATGGCGGAGTTCCTGCTCGCCACGGCACTCGTCCCCGCCCTGGGCGCCGCGTGGCTCGCCTTTGCCGACCAGAGGGTGAGGTTCATCCCGCTCAACTGGGCCGCGGCCGCGGCGGTCCTCCTCTGGCTCTTCGCGAGCCCGCCGCCGCCGGGCGCCTACGCCCGCCTCTCGCTCCTTCTGCAGGGACAGGTGACGGGAGCCGTCGTGCGGATCCTGAACGCCGCCGGAATCGCGGCCTACCGGGACGGCAATGTGATCGAGCTCGCGCGGACGAGCGTCGGGGTCAGCGAGGCGTGCAGCGGAGCGCGAAGCCTCATCTCCTGCGCGGCCGCCGGGCTGTTCCTGTCCGCGCTCCTCGTGCGCCGCCGCCGAAACCGCGTCCTTCTCCTGGTGCTTTCGCCCCTGATCGGGCTGGCCATGAATCTTCTGCGCTCGCTCCTGCTGACGCTGCTCGCCAACGCGGGCGTTGACATCGTGGGCCGCTGGCACGATCTCACGGGGGCCTCCATACTCGCGGGGACGACGCTCCTCGTGGCGGCCCTCGCCATTCTGCTCCATCGCGGCGAGGCCGCGGCCGCGCCGGGGCCCGCCGGGGACCCGCCTGCCGCCGCGGGCCGCTCGCTCCTACAGGGGATGGTCGCGGCCGCGCTCCTCCTGGCCGCCGCGGCGTTCGGACTCCTCGCGGCAGCGCGGCCCGCCCGGGCGCCCTCCGGCCCGGCCCCGAACCTCGAGGCTCTGCTGCCCCCGCCGCCGCCAGGCTGGACCGCGCGGACGGTGCCGAACCTGGAAAGCGACAGCGAGATCCTGCGCACACGCGCCCTGCTCGAGAGGGAGTACTCAGCCGCGCCCGCGCAGGGTGGCGCGCGCCTCACCCTCTACGTCGCCTACTGGCGGCCCGGGCAGGCTCCGGTGAGCCTGGTGGACGCGCACACTCCAGACGCCTGCTGGCCCGGCACCGGATGGGAGCCCAGGCCCGTGCCGGACGGGCGGCCCGCGCTCGGCGTCGGCGGCCGGACGCTGGCGCCTGCGGAGTGCCGGCTCTTCGCGCACAACAACCTGGTGACCCATGTCTGGTACTGGCACCTGTACGGAGGCCGGCCGCTCGCCATCGTCGATCCGTACTCGGTCGCGCGGCTCCTCAAGCTCTCGTGGCGCCGCGGCCTGGCGAACCCGGGTGACCAGCTGTTCGTCAGCGTGTCGAGCAACCGGCCCTGGGAGGAGATTGCCTCCGAGCCCACCGTTCGGCAGTTCTTCGAGAATCTGAAGGCCCTGGGCCTCTGAAGCCGCATGACCGACCCGCCCGAACCGCAGTCCCGACCGCCCTGGCGGCCCCCAAGCTTTCTGAGGCGGCTCGCGGCCTTCGACATCCGCGAGCACGCGTGGGCCATCCTCGATCATCTCGACGCGCGCCCGGCGATGAAGAAGGCGATCCTCATCGGGGTGCCCGCACTCGCCGTGGCGGCCGGCCTCGGCGTCTGGGGGTACCGGAGCTGGGCCGAGACCAACTCCATCCGCATCGCCCGCCAATGGCTCGACGCGGGCCGCCTTGACCGGGCCGCGATCGCCGTCGAGCAGGCGCTCGCGGCCGAGCCCAACCTGCCGGCCTCGTGGCGGCTCGCGTCCGAGCTGGCGTGGAGGGAGGGCAATCGGTCCGCCTCCGTCGAGTACGCCAAGAGGGCAGCCGCCGTCGGCCGCTACGGGGCCGACGACGTCCTCGCGTGGGCCGAGGCGTCGCTCCTGGCGGACGACACCTCGCAGGCCGAGGAGGCCGCGGCACGGCTCGGCCAGCCGCCCGCTCGCCTGCTGCCGCGGGCGCTGCGCCTCGCCGGCGAGATCGCGCGCCGCGGCCGGCATTTCGCGGACGCACGCGACAGGTTCCAGGCGGCGCTCGAGGCGGACTCGGGGGCAGGCGCGCATTCCCTGGCAATCGACGAGATCCCTCTCGGGATCGCCTGCCTGCAGACGGGTCCGGCCGACGACCGGTCGCGGGGCCAGACCCTCCTGGCCAAATGGGTCCCCGATCCCGACTGGGGGGCCGAGGCCCTCCGGGCGCTCCTGGCGGACGCGGTCGCCCACAGCGAGCCGGAGGCGGCCACCCGGTGGGCGGAGGGCCTGCGGGCGCACCCGCGCTGCACCCTGGGAGACATCCCTGTCTGCCTTCAGGCGCTCCAGGGCTCCGACCCCGCGGGCTACCGGGCCATGCTGGCCCCGCTCGAGGAGAAGAGCCTCTCGAACCCGAAGGAGGCCGCCCAGCTCCTGGGCTGGCTCACCGGGATCGGCCAGGGGGCGGAGGCCCTGCGCTGGGGAAGGACGCTCGATCCGGCCGCCGCGCGGAGGCCGCCCATCGCCCAAGGCATCGCCGAGGCCCTGCGGGCCACCGGCCGCTGGGCCGACCTGCGGGCCTGGGTCGACCAGTGCGACTGGGGACGGGAGCTCGGCTTTATCGGGTGGGCCTACGGGATGGCGGCCGCCCGCCAGACGGGCGGCGGGCCCAGGGCGGAATCGTTCTGGAAGAGCCTTTATGCCGACGGCCGCTCCAGCGCGGCCCATGCGCTGTTCGCGGGCGACTCGCTTTGCGCGTGGGGCTACCCCAGGGAGGCGTCCGAGCTCCTCTGGGCCGCGGCCGACCGGCCGGACCTCGCATACCAGGCGGTCGGCACCCTGATCCGCCTTTACCAGGTGCAGCACGACGCGCCTGGGCTGTGCCGGGCGTTCGGCCGGCTGAACGCGATGCGGCCCGCGGACCGCGACATCGCCAACAACTACGCGTACTATGCGGCGCTCACGGACCAGGGGAGCCAGACGCAGGTCGGGCGCATCGCCGAGGACAATTTCTCCCACGAGCCCGGCAACGCCAGCTACCGCTCAACCTACGCCTTCGTGCTCGTCTGGTCAGGCCAGGCGTCCCGGGCGCTGGCGCTCATCGAGCCGGTGTCGCACGATTTGAGAAAATCGCATGCCGTCGCGTTTGCGTACGGGGCCGCCCTGGCGGGCGTCGGGCGCAAGTCCGAGGCCAAGGAGGTTTTCAATTCGATCAATCCGGCCGAGGTGGACCCGCCCGAGGCCGCATGGATCCGTGCGGCGCTGCGCTAGGGAGACATAGGCAGGGATCGCGCGGGCCGCAGCAGGCATCAGCCGGGCGGCCATGACCACGGCGCGGAGCCGCACGTCCCGCTAGAGGGATGCGATCGGCTGCGGGGAATTTCTGGGCGCGGATCGCATGCGTGTACCGCCGCCTATGGCGCGAAGACGGGACCTGGCCATTCCAACGGGTTCTGGCCCACCGGGGCCACGAAGCCGAATGCGGACTTGATGCCGGTTTGCCGGATACGGCTCCTCAAACCACGGGGAACAGGCAGCGCGCGGCGCAGCCGCGCTCCGGGCCGCCACCGTCCATCCGCAACTTGCCTTGCGTGCGGTTTGCTTGAAACTTCCCGCATAAAGACCCGGTTGTATTCCCCGCCGTCGATCCGGTAAGGTGCCAGGAGTGACAAAGGCGATGTTCCAAGCGCGCGGCATTGTTCGAGCCGTCGGCGCGTGCCTGCTGGCCGCGCCGGCCGGCCCGTGCGCCGCCCAGCAGGGGAGCCGGCTGTGGCTCGCACCAAAGGACCTTGGCGCGGACGGCCGCACGCCGGCAGGCTGGTCTGCGTGGGCGGAGAGGGACGAGATCCGGCCGAGGTGCTACGTCGACGCCGGGCGCTTTCGGTCGCCTCCCGGGGCGTTGGCCATCTCGGGCGACGGCAACCCCCTCGAGCACGGCGGCTGGTCGCGCCATGTCGGCGGGATCAGGGCCGGCCAGTATTACCGGCTGACGGCCTACTACAGCTGCCGGTCGGTCCCCGACGAGGCGCGGCAGGTCGTGGCTCGGCTCGACTGGCTGGACAACCTTGGCCGGCGCGTCGGAGAGCCGGACTACGCGTATGAGACATCGGCAGACCTTCCCTGGAGGCGCGTGACGATGCGCGTGCCGGCGCCGCCCAAGGCGGCGGGCGTCAACGTCGAGCTCAGCCTTGGCTGGGCCCCGCAGGGGACCGTGTGGTGGGACGACATCACCCTAGAGGAGGCGCCGGCGCCGCCCGCCCGGTGGGTGCGGGTCGGGACCGTCTCCCTGCATCCCCGGGACAACCCGGACAACCTGGGCGCCTTCCTGCAGGCGATCGATGAGGTCGCGAAGGACAAGCCGGACATCGTGTGCCTGGGCGAGGAGATCCTCCTCGAGGGGAACTCGAGAACCTATGTCAGCGCGGCGGAGCCGATTCCAGGGCCGAGCACGAGCCGCCTCGGCGAAAGGGCACGCAGGTACGGGATGTACATCGTGGCGGGGCTCACCGAGCGGGACGGCCGGGCTGTCTACAACACCGCCGTGCTGATCGACCGTCACGGAAGCGTGGCCGGCAAGTATCGGAAGGTGTACCTGCCCCGGGAGGAGATCGAGGGAGGGCTCACGCCGGGCCAGGCCCTCCCCGTATTCGAGACCGACTTCGGAAGGATAGGGATGATGATCTGCTGGGACAGCGAATACGTCGATCCGGCCCGCGCGCTGGCCCTCCGGGGCGCGGAAATCGTGTTTGTGCCGGCGGCGGGCGGCTATCTGACGCTGCTCAGGGCCCGCGCCCTGGAGAACCACCTCTACGTGGTGACGTCCGGATTCGACGTCGAGTCGGCCATCATCAACCCGGCGGGCGACGTCCTTTTCGAGACGAAGGAGTCCGGCGCGCACAGGACGGTCTCCATAAACCTCGAGGACCGGTTTCTGGATCCCTGGCTCGGCGACATGCGGGCCCGGCTTCAAAAGGAGACGAGGCGCGACATCCCGGTCCCGGCGCCCGCTGACAGGTAGCCGGCGCCGGCACAGGGCCGGATGAGGCCGCGACGGGAAAGGCCGCGGCGCGCGAGCGGGCGTCCCGGCACCGAATGATTAGACTTGTCTTACATGGTGTTTTAATATTGCCATGCGCCCCATGATGCCCCCCCTCGCATGCCGTCTCGCACTCGGCGCCGCCCTCGCCCTCGCAGCCGCCCTCGCGCCCCGGGCGAACGCACAGGTCGCCCGCTACTCCTCCGAATCGGCCGCGATGGGCCCCGGCGGGTTCGTCTTGAATTTCTGCGTTCTGTGGACGTGCGACGACGACCCGCGGGGGACGACGAGCGCGCCCGGGAGGATCGAGCTTGTCGACGCGGGCGGGAGCCTGGTGGGACAGCTGCTCGCGACGGCGTCCGGCGGCAGGGCGTCGGCCACCGTCAGCGGCGCCGGCGCCGCCTCGAACCTGTCCGCATCGATCCACCTCTACGGCGCCGACGGCACGCCGGCCGACGGGTTTTTGAGCGGGACCTGGACGCTCCCCGATCTCGGCCCCGGGGTCTACACGATCCGGTTCTGGTTCAGCCAGAGCTCCGTCGCGAGGAGCCCGGCGAGCACCATCTCGACGGACACCCTGAACGCCGGGGGCGGCGGCCCGGTGGGCAGGGCGCCGGCGCCGCCTCCGGACGTGACCGTGCTGGCCCCGGCGTCTGCCACGGCCTTCCAGCAGGTGGGAATCGGCGCCGCCGCATCGGTCCCGCCTGGCGGCAACCCGCTGGCGTCCGTCGTGATCGACGTCTCCCTGGACAAAGGGAGCACGTGGGTCCGGATAGACTCGGACTCCAGCCCCTCGAGCCCCGCCGATTCCGAAAGCGCGCCGTACGCCTTCGGCGCGGCCGGCACCGCGACGCTCAGGGCGACCGCGACCGACACCGCTGGGCTTGTCGGATCGGCCCAGGCCACGCTTCCGGTCGGGAAGGCGAACCAGGCGGCGGTCGCGATAACGCCCTCGAGCGCCGCGGTCACGCCGGGCCAGAGCGTCGCCTTCACGGCGTCGGGCGGCGCCACGGGCAACTACGTCTTCGGGGGCGCGGCCTCGGGCCCCGGGCCCTCGCAGACTGTCGCGTTCCCAGCGCCCGGCAGCTACGCGGTAACGGTGTTCGACGCCGGAGACGCAAACTACAACCCGTCGGCCACCGCATCGGCGCCGGTCTCGGTCCGGGCTCCTTTCTTCACGCTGTCCGTCTCTGCGACCGCCGGCGGCTCGGCGTCCGGGGGCGGCAGCTACCCCCCGAACGCCCAGGCAACCGCCTCGGCCGCCCCCGGCCCGGGCAACGCCTTTGCCGGCTGGACGGGGGACGCGACGGGTTCCGCCCCGACGGTCTCGGTCCTCATGGACTCGAACAAGTCGCTCGTGGCCCACTTCACCGCCCTGCTCCCGCAGACGATCTCCTTCGTGCCCCCGACCTCGGTGACGACCCGGTCCCCGCCCTTCCCTCTCGTCGCGACCGCCTCGAGCGGCCTTCCCGTGTCGTTCGCGCTCGACGCCGGCCCGGTCGTCCTTGCCCGCGGCGTTGTGACGCCGTCGGGATCCCCCGGCGAGGTCACGGTCACGGCGACGCAGCCCGGCAACGCGGTGTACCTTGCCGCGCAGCCCGTCGTCGCCTCGTTCGCCATCGGCCCGCCGCCCCCGGGGGTCGTGCTCGAGGACGACTCGGCCTCGACAAAGCGCTCGGACCGGGTGATTCGGACCACCAGCTTCAGGTGCGGCCCCCCGGACTGACGGGGCGGCCCCCGGCGCGCTTGCGCCGCTCGCGCCCGCGCTGTTTCCTGAGCGAAACCTCTTGTGGCAAAGCCATCGCAGATCAGGGCGTTCAGGCTCACGAAGATTGCCGACAACTCCGACCGCTTCAGCGGCTTCGCCCCCTACGCCGCCTCGGTGAACGACGCCGGGACGGTGGCGTTCCAGGCCGGCCTTCGCGCCGGCGGCAGCGGGGTCTTCACAGGCGACGGCGGACCGGTTCCGGCGCGGGCCGTGGCGGGCGCCGGCGTCCTCCGAAGCGTCGAGAGCCACCCCGATATTAACAGCGGCGGCGCGCTCGGTTTCTACGCCAGCCTGAAGTCCGGCCGACAGGGGGCCCTCCTGGCCGCCGGCGGGACGCTCGTCACCGTCGCCAGCGACGGCGCGCGGTTCCGGCGCATCGGGCCGCTCGGCCCGACCGTTAACGACGAGGGGATGATGGCGTTCCGGGCGGACCTGTGCCCGGGCGGCGCCGGCGTCTTCACCGGGAACGGCGGGCCGATCGTCACCATCGCCGACACCAGCGGCCCGTTCAGCGCCTTCCACGGGCTCCCCGTCGTCAATCGCGAGGGAACCGTGGTGTTCCGGGCCGACCGCGCACGGGGGGGCCAGGGCATCTACACGGGCCGCGGCGGACCCGTCACGGCGATCGCCGAGACCGGGGAAATTTTCGCCGACCTGGCGCTCTTCCCGGCCATCAACGACGAGGGCACAGTGGCGTTTGCCGCCACCCTCAGGTCGGGGGGGGCCGGCATCTTCGCCGCGGACTCCCGCGGGACGAGGCCCCTGGTCGAGGCGGACGGGCAGTTCGAGAGCTTCCGCGGCGCCCTCATCAACCGCGCGGGACTGGTCGCGCTCATCGCGACGCCAAGGGGCGGAAGGCTCGGCGTATTCGGCGGGCCGGACCCGGCGGCGGGAAGGATAGTCTGCCTCGGGGATCCCCTGCTCGGCTCCACGGTGACGGACCTGGCCCTCAATCCCGTGTCGGTGAACGAGGCGGCGCAGGTGTCGGTCCGGGTCGCCCTGGCGGACAGGAGGGAGGCTATTCTCAGGGCCGATCCCGTCGCGTGACACGCGGGACGGCGGGCCTTCAGTGCCCGGCAGGCCCCTGCTTCGGCTGCAGCATGCTCCAGTCCTGGTCCGGGAACTTCGCCTTGAAGCCCGCGGTCAGCCGGGCCTTCTCGGCCTGGTAGGCGGCCCCGTCGTGCCGGAGCTGGGCGGCGCGCTCCGCAACGCGGGCGACCTGGGCGCCGATGCCGAAAGGCTCGGCCTCCCGCACCGAGACCGCCCCGGCAACCTCCTTCAGTCCGGCGGCGACGGCCCCGGCGGCATCCTCCTGCCCTCCCCCGGCGGCCCCCCCGATCGCTGAGCTGAAGACACGGACGAGCATTTCGTCCACGCGGTCGACCGTCTTGCGGTGCACGAGCGCGGTCTGGTTGAGGTCGGCGAGGCTGCGCACCTCCGCGAAGAAGTCGCGCTGCTGGTCCAGCAGCTGCACCTGCAGGGTCATGGCCTGGACACCCGCGGGGTCGACGCCGGCCGCGTTCAGCGCGCCGATGCCGTCAAGCGCCTGGCTGTACAGCTGGGACAGGGCCCGGCATCGCTCCGTGACCGCTCCGTAGTACTGGTTGACGTAGAGGGGGTAGATGCGCGTCATGCCTTCGAAGACGCGCCGCTGGTCCTCCGTCGGGCTCGGCGGGAGGACAGGCCGGCTGGGCGCCTCTATTTTCTTCAGGTCCCCTATCTCGCCGGCGAGCTTTGTCGAGAACGCCTCGCAATCGCGTAGGTAGGCGTTGGTGGCCGGCCCCTTGTTCTGGGAGCATGCGGCAAGCAAGCCGCATACGAAGGCGCACGACGCGAGGGGCCAACGGGTGGAGCGCACGTGATATGGGTAACGCGTCCCGGGTGCCTGAGCGAACAAAAAAGGCCCCGGTGCGCGTGTGCCAAAGGATCCCTCCCGCGGGCCGCGCCCGGCTCAATGGACGGCGCGCGCCATCACCTCGATCACGGGCTCCACGTCGTAGACCTCGACGAGCGCGACGCCCGTGTCCCCGCTCGCGCCCGACACCTGGGCGGTGTAGGCTCCGGGCGGCAGCGTAACGAGAAGTGCCGAGTCATTGCTCTGGGGTTTGCCCCAAGCAAATGCCCCGGCGGCGGCCGCCGCCGCCGCGCATTAGGCTTGCCGGTGTCTTCCGGCAAACGCTTAAGTCGCGATGACCAATTGTCCCGTGGCCTCCTTCACGACCGGCCGAGCGGCGCCAATCTACCTCTACGGGATGATCGTGTACTCGACGATCCACCGCCTGGGCGGGGATTACCCCGAGGCCGACGGGTACGCGGAGATCGCGGAGACCCACCGCGTGCCCGGCGGCGAGACGGGCAACGCGGCCCTCGTCCTCGCCCACTGGGGGCACCGCGTGAAGGTGGGAGGCCCGTTCCTTGGGCGCGAGACGCGCGACGGCGTGGCACCGTTCCTCGGACGGCGCGGGATCGACTGCTCGGGACTCCACTACGACGAGGGGTTTGAAGGGGTCCGCGACCTGGTGCTGGTCGGCGGGTCGACCCGGACCGTGTTCGGCGCGTTCGGCCGTTATTTCCGAGGCCCGAAGCGCTGGTCCCCCCCCGACGAGGGCGCCATCGCCGCCGCGGACATCGTGGGCGTGGACCCCTTCTTCGGCGCGGAGTCGGGGCGCGTGGCGGAGATCTGCGCGGCGATGGGAAAGCCCTGGGTGACGATCGATTGCCCGCCCGACAGCCCGCTGCATCGCCAGTCCGCGGCCACCGTCGTCTCGGGCGAGTACCTGCGCGGCGAGTTTCCCGGCCAGGATGCGCGCCAGGTGCTTCGGCGCTACTCGGCCGTCGGCCGCGGCCTGGTCGTCCTGACGTCCGGCGCGCGCGAGATCCTCTACGCCAGGGGGGACGGGGAGGTCCGCAGCCAGGCGCCGTACCCGGTCGCGGTCAAGAGCACCCTCGGGGCCGGGGACACGTTCCGGGCGGGCGTCATCCACGGGATCATCAGCGGCATGGATGACGCGCAGACCGTGCAGTTCGCCGCCGCGACGGCGGCCATGGTCTGCACGCGCTTCCCCATGGCCCTCGACCCGCCCGGCCTTGACGACATCGCGGCGCTCATCGCCGGGCGCCAGTCCTGAGCGCTCCGCCGCCGGCTCACTGGGACTTGTCGAGTTGGAAGACGATAGGCGCCTGCATGCGGGTGTAGACGGCGTGGCCGTTCTTCCAGCCCGGCTTGAACTTCCACTTGCCCACCGCGGCGCAGGCGGACTCCCCGAATTCCGGCCGGTCCGACTTGACGGACACCGCGTTCCTCACGTTCCCGCTGGGATCGACGATGAACTCGACAAGGGCCTCCCCGGTGATCCCGTCCTGCCTCAGGCTGTAGGGGTAGTCGGGGCGCGCCTGGTAGATCGGAATGGGCGTCTTGTCCAACTTGGTGAAGTCGATGATCTCAACACCGCCCCCGATGTCATTGCCTCCCTGGGGGATCACTGCCGTGTCCTTGAAATCGTTTATGGGCCGGGGAGGCTCGACCGGCTGGGTGAAGGTGCCCTTGGGCGGAACCGGCATTGGCAAGTCCTCCTGCGCCGGCGCGGTGACCGTGTCCTTGGGCTTGGGCTTCGAGTCGTCCGTGATGGGCTTGTCCGGCGGATCCTGCACGACGGGCGGAGGCGTGATCTGTATGACGGGCGGCGGCCGCCTCGGTGGGATGATCCGGAATTTCCCGGTGACCTCACCGATCACCGCGACAGCGGCGATCGACGCCACGGTTGCAAGGGCTCCGATAATCAGGTTTCGACGGTTCATGTTGGTCCTTTGTCGAGGGTTTCCTTGCTCTCTGGGGGAAGATCGAGGGGCCGGCTCACATCGGGGCCTTGGTTGAGGCTGGCCCCTTCTCGCCGGCGCCTGGCTCCGCCGCGGCCCGCCCCGAGGATATCGCCGTGATCGCGCCGACCACAAGCAGCGCGAGGAGGCCGAACCGGAGGCTGGCGAACGGGAAGCTGCCGACGGACAGCCGGAGCTCGAGCGGCGCGCCCCCGTTGACCTGAAGGCTGCGGGTGAACGTGAGCACGCGGCCGCGCTCCGGCAGGGTCACGTCGATCGCGCCGGGCGCGGGCTCGGCGGCGAGCTGCTGGTCCACGAGCCGGGCCGCGATGCCGTGCAGCGCCGCGTTCTCCTCCTCCGTGTTGCCCATCAGGAGCTGGTCGACCTGCTGGGGGTCGAAGTTGACCTTGCCGCGCATGAGCGGGTTGAGGCTGGCGGCCTGCTCCAGCTGCTCGTTGCGCGCCGCCTCCACCCGGTTGTCGAGGTAGAGCCGCTGCCGGCGGGTGTTGAGGCCGAGGATCGTCTGCTGGGTCCGGAGGTTGCGCAGCTGCACTCGCGCGTCCTCGTTCGAGGCCTCGTCGAGCTGCGCGTTCGAGGCGCGGCTGAGCATCTCGCCGGCCCTTTGCTGGTCGCCGCTCTGGAGGAACGAGTCCGCCTGTGCGAGCATGGCGACCGCCTTCTGCGCGTCCGCCGACCGCCTCGACTCGACGAGCTCCCTGTAATGCTCGATGCCGAACATCCCGGCCGCGCGCTCCTCTCGCAGCAGCAGGTCGCCCCGGTAGCGCCCGAGGGTGTAGCCCGGCGGCATCACGACGCGCCACGTCACGTTCTCCAGGGGCACGCTAAGGCTCGGGCCTGCGAGCTCCACCGGCCCGCTGCCGGAGCCGGAGGCCGAGTAGACGAGCCGGACGGTGGCCGAGCGGTCCGCGTCGGTGTTCGCCGCGACGTGGAACAGGTATGCATCGCCCTCGCGCACGACTGGGGTCCCCTCGCCGTTGACGATCGTGTTGAACAGGCGCGCGCCCCCGGGGAGGCGCACCCGAAGCGTTCCCTTCTCCTGCACGTCGACCTTGAGCTCGACCGAGGTGAGGGACGCCCCCTCCGGGGAGAAGACGGTCGCCAGGTCGGCCCGGGTGACGCGAAGCTTGAGGGCCTCGGCGATATCGTGCCGGCGCACCGTCACGGCGAGCGCGCTCTCGGGCTCCGCCACGCGGAAGCAGAGGGCCGGGACGCTTCTGTCCGAGCGCGCCTGCAGGCCTGGCGCCACAGCGCCCCAGTCCGCCCGCGCCCAGCCCCGCGGCAGGGTGTCCGCCTCAAGCTCCAGCCGGCCGCCACCCCGGATCGCGACAAACTCGGCGGCCTGGCGCGCCCCCGGGAATTCCGGCGGCATGACCATCTCGGGGCCCGCCGCGCCCGCGGCCGGCCCCTGGAACTCGATCTGCGCATCGGTTTCCCCGGCGATGCCGCGCTGGAAGCGGATCTCCCAGAGGTCCGGGGAGCCCGCGACCCGGACCATGTCGCTCACCGCCGGACCCGTGGCCCTCACGGTCTTGGCGCGCTCCTCGCCGATGCCGGGGATCCTGACCCTGAGCTGCTTCACCGCGGCGTTCTCGACATGGCACCGAAGGCCGATCCGCGTGAGCGTCTGGCCCTCGCGCACGGTGACCTCCTGCAGCGCCTGCACGGTCACCCAGGGCTCGAGGGCCTCGATGCCGACGTGGAGCTCCCAATCGCCCTCGAGAAGGCGGAACGCGAGCGTTCCCGGCTGGAGTCCTCCGGCCGAGGCCGGATCGATCTGCGTCACCCGCGCCCTTTCGGCGACCCGCAGCCGAAGGCCCTTGCCGGGCACAAGGAGCGCCTCGCCCGTCTGCCTTCCGGCCTCGCGGATCGCGAGGCGCGGGACCGACCAGGCGTCCTGCGGCCGGGGGGCGGGCCCGGCAAGCGTGACGGCGAACGTAGTTTCGCCGATCGTGCGGCCGCTAAGGTGCATCGTGATGATGCGCTGGGCACCCTCTTCGGCCTCGGTCCACTGGCTGAGGGCCGGCCCGCTCAGCGCCTCGAGCTCGAGGCCCTCCGGCAGCGGGAAGCTGAGCTTGAAGAGGCCTGCCCGCGTAATCGACACGGCGAGGTCCGCCGCCATCACCATGCGGTCGTCGTCGAGCGACAGCACCTGGCGTACCGTGACTCGCACCTCGGGCGCCACCGCCACGACCCTCATGTCCACCCGGCCGCCCCCCTCGCCGTAGCGCCAGACGTTCTGGATAGCGGCGAGCGGCTTGTCCTCGCGCGTGCGCGGCATGACGCCGGCGTCGAAATCCTGGATGTTCACCGGGGTTACCGAGGTCGCGGTGACCGCCTCCGGCTGGGCGTCGCCGCCGAACGCGACCGCGATCGCGCCCACCTGCCCCACCGCGCCCTCGACCCGCAGCGGCTCCAGCGAGAGGGCGAAGGGAAGCGAGCCCGCGCCGAGCTGCGTCTCGACGTCGAACCTGAAGGCCTCGGCCTGGGCCGGCTCGACCGCCACGTGGAGGCGGTGCCTCTGCGGGTCGAAGCGCCACGCTCCCACCGGGCCCCGGACGACGTCGCCCACGGTGAGCCCCGCGGGTACATCCAGGTCGAGCTGGGACACCCGCCCCTGCACCGGCCGGATCGTGACGCGGGCGAACCCGTCGACCGCGCCCGGCCCGGGCACGTAGAGGTTGGCGGCCTCGGCATAGAACTTCGTCGCCTCCGCCGAGGTGTCGCGGCGCCTCGGCCTGGGCGTTATCACGGCCGCGCCCTGCGGCGCCAGGATGAGCGTCGCCCCGCTGTGGTCCTCGCCGAGCCCGGGCGTCGGGCGGATCTGCACGGCCATGGGGGACGTGAACTCCCAGCCCCCCTGGTCGAGTTCGAGAGTGATCCTCTGCGCCGCGGCCGGGCCGGTCGCCACCGCGATGCCCCGTCCCGGGTCGGGAACGGGCATCTCGAAGTGGGCGCGGGCCGAGAGGGTGCCCTCCCGCTCGAGCGCGACGTAATAGGAGGTTTCCCCGTCGCGCTCCACCTTGCCGACCCTGAGCCCTTCGCCCGTGAAATCCGTGAGGATCGCCGGCGGCCTGAGCAGGAGGAAGCTGTCTCCGGACGCACCCCTGACGGTCAGCTCGACGTCGCCGAATAGCCGGTTGTTCCGGACCGCCCAGGTCTCGACCATCGACTGCGCGGCCTTCGTTCCCTCGCGCAGCCACGGGGCCCGAGCGGGACCCTCCTCGGCCCGGAGCGCGGGAGAGGCGCCGGCCGAGAGGCCCGCCGCGAGCAGGATCGCGAGGGCCGCCGTCACGGCCGGCGCCCCGCGGCCGGGCTCGGGGTGCAGGCGCCCCTCGTCCGCCCGGCGCACCTCCTGCCAGCGTGCCACCCCGGGGACGAACATGCGAAGGAACACGGCGGCGCATGCAGCAGCGAAGAAGGGCGCCGCCCCCCCATGCTGGGCGAGCAGCCCGGCGGAGAACAGCGCAGCGGCGGCGGCGGCGCCGAGACGGCACATCCGGGGGTGGCGCCGCGAGGCCGCGGCGGCCGCGAGCGAGGCTCCAACCCCGGCGGCGGCCGCCGCCGCACCCCATCCCACCAGCAGTGCACGCCACTCGCTCACCTCGGACACGCGCACCGACACGCCCTCCGCCGGCGAGACCATGGTTGATGCGTAGGTCAGCTCGTGAAGGTCTGGGCGGCGGTTTGCCAGCGCGTCCGCGGCCAGCGCCGCGGCGCCCAGCATAGCCGCCGCGCAGCAGGCGAGCCCGGACGCAGTCCGCCACCCGGAGCCCGAAAGCAGGAGAAGCGCGCCCAACGCCACGATTCCCAGGAACGCGGCGACCGCGTATGACCTGCGCCCCGAAATCCACTCGAAGCCGCTCTCCGTCAGTGCGGGGCCGACCAGGCTGGCCGTTCCGCCCCTGGGCACGAGCACGAGGCCGGGGTCGCCCCGCAGCGTCCATTCCGTGATCACCGTCGGCGCCATCGTCCTCGGCGCCGCGAGGCCCACGGTCGCGCCGGACGGGCCGGCCGCCTGGCCGAGTCGAAGCGCCACATGGACGGGCTCGTTCGGGTTCGCGCGCGCCGGGAGGGGTATGAGCGTCTGGCCGCCGTCGACCTGGGCGTTCGCCACCTCGTTGTCGACGCGGGTCTCCCAGAGGCTCATCCCCTCGGGCAGAACGACGCGCAGCGCCTTGCGCCCGTGCGTCTTCACGAAGTACTGCGCGTCGGTCACCACCTGCCCGTCGCGCGACACGTGGCTTGACAGCCTAGCGAAGTCGACGACCTGGTCCGCGGTCTCCGCCTGCGCGTACCACTCGACGCCCATCTCCAGCCTGAACGGCCGCGCGGTGTACTGGTACACGGCCAGGGCCGGCGCGTTGCTGAGCAGCCGGAATTCGGTGGGCAGCTCCATGGGGTCGAGCCTGAGGAGGCCTCCCTCGGCCCGGCGCAGGTCGAACTTCACCTGCAGCGGGCTCACCACCTCGATGAAGCCGCGCTCGGCCTGAACGCCCAGCGGTCGTACCTGGCCGGGCTCGATCGTGCCCCCGCGGGCGCTCATCGGCTGCTCGAAAGTTACCAGCAGCGTCGCGGCGCCCAGCACAGGCTGGTGCAGCGATACGACCACCTGGTTGCCCTCCCGCCTCCAGTCGTGCCGCACGTTCTGGCCGACGACGTCGATGTTTCCCGCCGACGGCGGCACCTCGATGCGCCACTCGCCGGCGGGGGCGCCGACCACGAAGTAGTTGAGGAGCACGCTGCCGTACACGATGCCCTCCTTGATCGAGTACAGGTGGAACACGTCGGCCTGGACGCTCTGGCCGAGCGCCTCGACCCGCAGGTCCGCGGACCACTCGGGCCCGCGCAGCCGCCAGGCCTGCTGGAGCCCGGGAGTCTGCCTCGGGAAATAGCTGACGGGCACCTCAGTCAGCTGGTCCAGGCTGGAGGGCGCGATCCGGTAGCCCGGCGCCGACACGGCGCCGACCTGGCCCCTGACCGACTTCGCCCCGGGGAACCTGATGGGCCGCAGCCGCCAGTCGCCCGCGGCCGCCTGCTGGCTTTTCTCGAGGCGCACCTGCACCAGCTGGCGGCCCTCGACCGCGCGCGCGAAGAGCACCTTCAGGGTCCTGTAGCCGCCCGCCGCCGCCGTCTCGGCGGCGTAGTCGGAGACGTCAGTCCCTTCGACCGAGGTCGCTGTGTAGTCGTCCGGGATCTGGATAGACCAGTCGCGCAGCGGCGCCTCGCGCACGTCCAGCTCGAGGTTCGCTCTGATCACGCGGTCGGTCTCGGACAGCTCGTAGGTCGCTATCTCGGACACCCCCACCTCCGGCTGGATCTCGGTCGCGACGACCCGGTAGCTGTAGCCCGACGAGGGGAAGCGGTACACGAAGACCTGGCGCGCCCCCTCCTCGGCGGCGGGCCCCGGGTACTGTGCGGGCGCAAGCTGCATCATCCCCGACGCGTCGGCCACCTCGAGGCGCGCGGCCCCGCTGTTGGCGACGCGCACGAACCCGGAATGACGGACGACGCCCTCCGGGGCCAGGCGCATCGGCTCCGCGCGCACGGGAAACCCGCCGAGCTCGGCCTGGCTGCTCACCGTGAGCGAGCCCTCGGCCTCGATCGGCCTGCTGAACCTGACCTCCAGAACCCGGGCCTGCCCGTCGGGGACAACCTTCCACCCGACGACGTTCGTCCCGGCGATGCCGAGGATCTCCCCTGGGCCCTCGAGCCGGCACCTGACGCCTGGGAGCTTCCCCTGGAGGACGCGCAGCGTCAGGCGCGAGGACTGGCGCAGCAGCCCCGCCCCGACGCGGACGTCGGTCTGCTCCGAGCTCGTGAAGGCCAGCGCGCCCATCTCGGCCGCGCGCGTGGGCCTCCAGGACAACGACGCCGAGCCGTCCGCCGGAAGGAAGCCCTGCCATGCGCCCCTTGAGGCGGCGGGGACGATCGGCGAGTCGCGGTTGAACTCGACCTCCGTCCCCAGGCCCTCCAGGCGCACGGGGACGGCGGAACCGGCAGGCATCGAGAAATCGATCGTCCGCCAGTCGCCGCGCTCGCGCACCTGGGCGGCAAATGCCAGGTCGACCGGCGCGGCGCCCGCGCGCTCCGCCACCAGGTCGTATCCGAAGCGGCCGCCCTCGAGGGCGACGAGCTCCGCGTGCCATCCGTCGCCCGCGGTCCCGTCGCTCAGCGCGGCGCGGCCGGAGAGCACCCTGAGCCTGGCCCCCGCCTTTGCCGAGCGCAGCTGGCCCCGCAGCCGGAAGTCCACGCCTGCGCCGGTCCCTGAGACCGTCCCCGTAAGCTGTGCGCCAACCAGGTCCGCATCGGCCGGACCCGCGCCGCGACGCTCGAGGGCGGCCTCGATCCGGCCCTCGCCGGTCGAGACGAACTGGGTCGCCCCACCCGCACCGTTCTTGTCGCCGAGGGCCACCAGGCCCGTCACGGACGTGACGCGGAGGTCGACGTCCGGATCGGCCACGAGGCTGATGTTGGAAACGAACCCGACCGCGTCGCCCGGGGCCGCGATGAGGACCGCCGTTGCGCCCGGCACCGCCGGCCTCTGCAGCCGCGTGCGCACGACCAGGTCGAGGTCCCGCGGACCGGCGGCGCCGTCGGAAAGCGATGGGCGGATGTCGAGCAGCCTCTTGCCGGACGCCTGCCGCACGGACCAGTCGCGCAGGCCCGCGCCGGACACCTCGGTCACGTCGCCGTCGCCCGACAGGCCCAGCGAGAGCGCCTCAGGGCGCCCCTGGACGACGTGAAGCCTCAGCCGCATCTCGCCCGCGATCTCGGCCGCGCCGAGGCGCACGGACTCGTCGACGGCCGCCGTGAAGAAGAGCGGCACCGGAGCCGGCACCCCCTTTGCCTCCACCACGATCCGCCCGCCCTCCGGCGTCAGGCCCGCGGAGACGCGTGCCCCGTCGGGCTCCGGGTCTGCGGCACGCAGGACGGCGGCGCCCCCCAGGGCTGAGAGCGCCAGAAGGACGATGCGCCGCGGGGCGCCCCCGGTCTTTGAAGTTGAATTCATGTGAAATCCCTCGGTTGGAAATTGGCCGCCCCTCACTCCATGCGCATGCGCCGCATCCGCTCGTACATCGCGGCGAGCTCCTGAACGCGCGTCTCCTGCGCATAGTGGCTGCGCAGGGCGTTAACGACGGGGGCCAGCTGGGCGAGCCTTATGGACTCGGCCCTCGCGCCGCCCCGCAGCTTCTCGGCCAGGAACGCGGCCGTTCCGGCCAGCTGCATCGTCGGCGTCGCCCGGTCGAATGCCGGCACATACGGGTCGTACGGCAGCGTCCACGAGCGCTCCACCATGGCGCCCGCCGCCGTGTCGCGGAAGCGCACGTAGACCTCCCCCAGCTCGCCCTCGCCCTGGGGAAGCGCCTCAACCTCGTACAGCGCCACCGCGGCCTCGCCGGCCGCGAGAGCCGCCGCCCCGACCTTGTCGTCGCGGAAGTCCTCGGTCCTGAGCCTGTGCCGCTCGAATCCGATCAGCCGGTAGTTGCCCACCCTCGCGGCGTTGAACCGCACCTGGACCTTGACGTTCTCGGCTGCCGGACGGAGCGCCCCGGCGAGCTGCCGGGCGAAGCCGGCGTCGGCGGCCTCGGGGGTATCCAGCACGTAGTAGCGCCCCGAGCCCTTGCGGGTGAGCGCCTCTAGGTCCGAGTCGTCGATCCCGTTCGTTCCGACGCCGCAGGCGTCAAATGAAAGGCCCCTCTGGCGAAGCGCCTCTACTCTCGCGGCCAGGTGCGCCGGGTCCGCGTCGCCGAGGTTGGCCGCGCCGTCGGTCAGGAGGACGATCCGGTTCTGCGCGCCGGTCGCGAACTGGCGCAGCGCGAGCTCGCCGCCGAGCTTGATCGCCTCCTCGATGTTGGTGCCTCCCTGCGCCGGCGTGTGAGCAATGATGTCGAGGAGCGCGCCGGCCCTGTCGCCGGGCACCTGGTCGGCGAGCAGGCGGGGCTGGCGGGCGAACCCGACCAGGGTCACGCGGTCGTCGCGCCCGAGCAGCGACACAAGAACCTGCATCGCCTTGCGCACGGCCGACGCGCGGTCCTCGCGCTCCATGGAGCCCGAGGTGTCGAGGAGCACCGTCAGGCGCAGGGGCTCCGCCGCGCCGCGCCCAGTCGCGGGAACCGTCATGGCGATCCGCAGGAGGTTGCGCTGCTGCATCGTCGGGTCGGCCGACTGCTCGGTCCTGCACGAGATCTTCTCCGCCATCGACGGGGCAGGGTCGCCGTACCGGAACGCGTTGTAGAATTCCTCGGGGCGGATGCGGTCCGGGTCCGGCATCTCCCCGCGGGCCAGCGCCGCCTGCGCGAGCCGGAACGACACGTCGCTCACGTGCAGCGAGAACGTCGAGACCGGCTCTTTTGATGCGCTCGTCTCCGCAACGGCCCCGCCCGGCGCGCCAATCGCGGCCTGCCTCGGGGCGTTGACCTCGGCGTCGGAGCCGCCCGGGATCCCGCCGCCGGCTGCGCCGGCGGCGAGGCTCTTCCCTGCCTTCTCCGCCGCGTACTGGCTCCGAAGGTCCGCGCCCGGCGCGGCGGGCGGCGCCTCATGATTCCCCCCGCCCACGTCGTCCAGGAACTGCGCGGAAACCACCGAGATCGCCGATGAGACGTCCTTGAGGTCGGTGCGCATGCGCGTGCCGGCCAGCGTGCTGTTTGCCCTGTAGCTTCCCTTGTCCTGGGACGCGTCGGCCATGACTGGGGGGAGCACCGTCGGTTCGCCCGATACGCCGGCAAGGGCGCCGATGTTCCCGACCGCCCTGCTGATCCGGTCGCTCGCGGCAGTGCCACCCAGGTGGGGCGAGGCCTCCGCGACCTGCTCCCGCGCATCCCTTTCCTGGGCAGCGAGGGAGGGCGCCACCGCGCCGGTGCCGATTTGGGAAAAGTCGAAAACGGGCGCGGTTCTTGTATCGGCGACCGGCGCGCGCGCGGACGCCGCCTTGGCGTATGCGGCCGGCGGATTTGCCTGCGGCGCCTCCACCTGCGTTTCAACGGGCAGTTGAATCGCGACCTCGTTGCTGGGCTGGCTCTCGGCTTCCTTCAATGAATCCTGCGTCGCTGGGGCTGCGCGCCCCTCCACTAGCCACTCGCGGGCCTTCGCCCGCGAGCCGGCCTCGTACCTCGACCGAACGACCACGGAGAGGAAGAGGCCGCACGTGAGGCATGCGGCGGCGGCGAGGATCCACCGCCGCTCGACGGTCTGCCTGCGCCTCAGCGCCGCCAGCGAAGGGAACAGGGGGGCGTCCGACGCAGGGTCCGCCGCGGGATTCGAGGGCGCCCTGAGGGTCCGCATGAGCTCCGCCCGGCGATCCTTCGCGAGGCGCAACGGCTCACTGTCCGGCCGGACGGATTCCGCCAGCAGCTTGTTCACGGCCTCGAGCCGCCTCTTCAGGTCCGCGAGCTCGGGCCTCTCCGCGGCCAGCCGCTCGAGCTCGGCCGTCTCCTCCGGCGAGGCCTCCCCGGCGACCCATGCCGTCATTCGCGCCTCCAGCTCGGCTGAAATCTTTCCCTGCGTCTCCGGATTGTTTTCGTCTTGGTTCATGGTGGCCTCCTATCCCTGGCTCCCCTCGATGCCCGCGCGCTGCAGGCCGTCCTGGAGCCCCTTCAGCAGGTGGTGCAGCCTGAAGCCCACGTTTCCGACGCTAAGGCCCGTCCTCCTGCTGATCTCCAGGTACTTGAGGTTCTCGAGGTACTTGAGCCGGATGAGGTTCCTGTCTTCCTCGGGCATCTCCGCCAGGAGCATGCGCACGGTCCCGATGGCCTCGCTGCGCCCGAGCAGGTCGCGGGGCAGGCTCTGGTCCTGCGCGGCCCTCTCCTCGTCAAGCTGCGTCTCGCGCGGACGGTCGCGCAGGTGGTTGAGCGCCAGGTTCCGGATGCTGCGGTACAGCCAGCCGCGCGGATTGTCCACCTGGCCCCAGATCCGGTGCAGCCTTAGGAACGCCTCCTGGACCAGTTCCTCGGCGACCATCCTCTGCCTCACGATCCCGATCGCGAAATGCAGCAGCGCGCTCTCCTCGGATTCAAAGAGCTCTGCGATGCTCTGAGGATTGAGTTTCATCACCTCAACGCGCGCAGCCGCATGATTCGAAGCCGCGGTCGACCGCGCCGGTGCGCCTTCGAACATCAACGGCTCCAACGGGGCTTGATGGCGAGATAAACATGACTCCATCGATAGCTAGAGACACGCGGCCGGGGATTTCCTTAGACGATTGCCCCGTGGCGGCCCGCGACGCACCCGGCCGCCGGACCATTTCCGGCTGGTGATCAATTGCTTGCGACCCATCCGGGCCCCGGTCGGCTCCCGCCGGGCGGGGGCACGCGGCCCCGCCTATCCGCCAGCCGCCACCTTCTGCCTCAGTATGTCCACGCTCTTCGCCGGGTTGACCAGGTTCACGCGGCCGTTGCGGTCGCAGCCGGACAGGATGCGTGCCTTTGCGGCCTCCGGCGAGAGCGCCGCGACGACCTGCGACTTGTATGGCAAGCAGTTGACGAACTGGTTGCGCTTGGCGACGAGTCGGCGCGCCACGGTCGCCGAGACCTCGCCCATCTTGAGGGCCGCCGAGTCCATTTCCTGCTGCGCGATGCCGCCCATGAGGGCCGCGCTGCGCACCTCGAATCCGGCCTTGGCCTCCTTTATGTCGTCCTGGACGACGTCCCACGGGAGCTTCCGGACGGCCTCCGACAGCCGGGACTGGAGGGTCCCGGCGAATTCCTCGGGCCCCGTGTGCGCGAGGTGGGCCCTGACCCAGGCCTCGGCGACCAGGCCCGTGGTGAGCCTGAGGCTCGGCTTCTCCTCCATAGCCCTCAGCTCGCCTATCAGCCGCTCGCCCGCGCCGTAGTCGTTGGCGGGAAGCGCGGGGGAAAGCTGCGTGGCCTTGTAGCCCTCGAGCGTGGTCCGGTCCTGGATGTCGTGGTTCCGGAGGTCCGACTCGATGTCCCGCCTGACCTCGGCGGCGAGGGCGTCGAACGCCGCCTGGTCCCCGAGGATCGCCGAGGGGGCCTCGGAAACCCTGTAGGTGTGGCGGGGGAGGTCGTCGGCCTACTGGACGACCTTCCTTGTGGAGGCCGGCGCGGAGTAGGAGACGCGCCAGACGGTGCTGTTGCCGTCCTCGGTCACGAGCAGCGCGCCGTCGTGGGCGACGGCGACGCCCACCGGCCTCCCCCAGACGCTCCTGTTGTCGACCACGAAGCCGGTCAGGAAGTCGTCGTACTCGCCGGTCGCGGCGCCGTTCTGGCGGCGCACGCGCACGACCTTGTAGCCGCTGCGCGTGCTCCGGTTCCACGAGCCGTGGAACGCCGCGAATATGTCGCCGCGGTACTCCGCGGGGAACGCCGAGACCCCCTCGGCCGCCGGGTAGAAGACCATCTCGAGGGACGCGGAGTGCGACTGCACCGGGACGTCGGGCACGACCGCGACGCCGGCCAGGTCGGGGCGCTCGCCGGCGTGGCGCGGATCCTCGTGGTTTCCCATGTAGTACCACGGCCAGCCATAGAAGCCTCCCTCCCTCAGGTGGGTGATGTAGTCGGGGACGAGGTCGTCGCCGAGGGCGTCCCTCTCGTTCGTCGATACCCACAGGTCGCCCGTCGCCTGGTCCACGGCCAGGCCCACGCCGTTGCGCACCCCCGTCGCGTAGGTGTGCAGCGGCTCGCGCCCCTCGGGGTCGGTCACGAGGATGTCGGCGCGGTTGGTCTCGGCGCCCCAAATCGAGCCCCGCCCGTGCTCGGCCTCCCAGGACCGGGTCTCCGCCACGCTCCTGATGGGCAGGCCCTCCGCCACGTTCGATCCGGACCCGACCGAGATGAACATGCGCCGCCCGTCCGTGGCGAAGGCCACGTCGCGCGTCGTGTGGCCGCCCGTTCCGTCGCACAGGACCGGCACGACGGTCTGCGCCGCGCCCCGCGCCCTGAGGTCCCCGTTCCGGTAGGGGAACCGGACGACGGAGTTGTTGTTCGCCACGTACAGCCACTGGGGATCCTCCCCGGACGGATAGAACGCGACGCCGAACGGCCGGTCGAGGCCGCCAGCAAAGATCTCGTCCCTTGACGGGGCGCCCGCGCCGTCGTCGGCGCGCATCACGCGGATGCGGTTGGCGCGCGTCTCCGCGATGAAGATGTCGTGGTTCGGCGCCACCCTCAGGAGCCGCGGCCCCGACAGCCCGGAGGCGAACAGCCGGACCGTGAATCCGGGAGGGACGGACAGGGCGGCGCCCTCCGGCTGGGCGACCACCTCCGGGCCGTTGCCAGCCGAGACGGTGTTGAACGGTGCCGGCAGCGCGGCGAGGTCGATCGAATGCTTGAGGCCCGGCGCGTCGTTGCGCCAGGAGCCGGGATCGGCCGCCGCGGGCCTGGCGGGCGCCGGCGCCGCGCCCCCGGCCTCCGCCGCGCCCTCCGGCGCGGCCACCGTCTCCAGGTAGGCGATCAGGTCGAGGCGGTTCGCGGCGTAGGGGACGGCGGCGGGCATGGTCGTCCCAGGCACGACGGTGGTCGGGGCCGCCAGAAACGCCGCAAGCGTCACGGGGCCCCACGTGATGCCCGAGTCGGCCATGGCCTTGGAGTAGTTGAAGTTGGGCACCGAGGCCGCCCGCCTGCCGACGACGCCGGCGAGGCTCGGGCCCTGCCCCGAGATCGGCGTGTTCCCGGGGCCGAGGACCGTCGAGTGGCACAGGGCGCAGCTCTGCTGGAAGAAGACCTTCCCCCTGGCGGGATCGCCGGCGGCCGGGTCCGCAGCCCTGGCGGCCGTACCGAGGATGGCGAGGATGAAGCCTGTTCTGACGAGCGCGGGGGCGGGCGATTTCATGTGCAAGGGCGCCAATGTGGCCGGGTTTGGGCGTTGCGCAACCTCGTCCCGGCGCCGGCCGCGTTTTTTTTGAATCGCCGGGTTCAAGGTTGCTTCTACCCCCCCGGGGGGTCTTGCCGGCCTCGCCTTTTCCGGCGCGCTGCCCAAGGGTCTCGGGCGATGTCGAAGGTCTACTTCTACTACTCGGCCATGAACGCCGGGAAGAGCACGGTGCTCCTGCAGTCGAGCTACAACTACCGGGAGCGCGGCATGCGCACGATGCTGTTCATGCCCGCGCTCGACACGCGCTCCGGCCCCGGGCGGATCGAGTCGCGCATCGGGCTCGCGTCCGACGCCATCGCGCTCCAGGCGGGCGACAACCTGCTCGAGCGGGTGAACACGGCCCATGCCGAGCACCATGTCGCCTGCGTCCTCATAGACGAGGCGCAGTTCCTCACCCCCGCCCAGGTGGAGCAGGTGACCGACATCGCGGACATCCTGCGGATCCCCGTGCTGTGCTACGGCCTGCGCACCGACTTCCAGGGGCGCCTCTTCCCGGGCAGCGCGGGGCTGCTGGCCGTCGCCGACAACCTGATCGAGCTCAAGACCATCTGCCACTGCGGCCGCAAGGCCACGATGAACCTGCGCGTCGGGCCCGACGGCAAGGCGGTGAAGGTCGGCGCGCAGGTGGAGATCGGGGGCAACGACCGCTACGTGCCGATGTGCCGCAGACACTTCAAGGAGGCGCTGGCCTCGGCCTGAGCCCCCCCGCGGGACGCGATCTGATCACGCCGCCGGGAATCGCACCTGGAATCGCGCTCCCCCGCCGGGCGCGTCGGCGACCGACGCGGAGCCCCCGTGGGCCTCGGCGACGGCGCGCACCAGCGTGAGGCCCAGGCCCCAGCCGCGCTGCGAGCGGCTGGCGTCCCCCCTGTAGAGCCGGCGCCAGACCAAGTCGCGCTCCGCGGCGGGCACGCCCGGCCCGTTGTCGGTCACCGTCATGGCCACGGCGCCCGGCTCCGCCGAGGCGCCGACCGTGACGACGCCGCCCTCCGGGGTGTACTTGAGCGCATTGTCGACCAGGTTGGACAGGGCCTGCCCGAGGCGCACCGGGTCGCCGTCCATCGCCACGGGAGCCGGGACATCCAGGTTTATCCTGATGTTCTTCTGTTCGGCCACCTCCCGGTACAGCTCGGCGGCGCGCGACGCCAGCGCCCCCAGGTCCACGCGCTCGCGGCGCAGGACGAGCGCCCCGGCCTCGGCGGCCGAGACGTCGAGCAGCACCTCGAGCAGGTGCAGGGCCCGGTCCGTCTCGTCGACGCACCCGGCAAGCGCCGAACGGGCCTCGGACGGGTCGCCGGTGTCGCTAAGGGCGAGCTCCGCCGTGCCCCGCAGGCGGGTCAGCGGCGTGCGCAGGTCGTGCGCGAGGTTGTCCAGCGTCTCGCGCAGCACGCGGACGTGGGTCGCGTTCTTGTCGAGGAGCGTGTTGAGCTGGCGGGCGAGAACCGCGAGCTCCCCGCTCCCCACGGGCGCCGGGACGCGCGCGGACAGGTCGTCCTCTTCCAGGATGCGGCGCGCCGTCTCGGCGACCTCGCGCAGCGGACGGGTGGCGCGCCAGGCGAGGAACGTGCCCGCCGTCAGCGACAGGAGCAGCGCGACCGCCCCGACGCCCGCGAAGGCGATCCGCAGGGGCGCGAGAAGGACCGCGCGGCTGTCGGCGCTCCGCGCGACCTGGATCAGCCGGCCGTCGGGAAGGACGCGGGAGGCGACCGCAAAGTCGCGCTGCGCGTCCCGCGGGACGCGCACCGAGTGGATGTCCTGGGTCCTCCAGCCGCCCCAGCCGTCCGGGACGAGGCGCCGCTCCACCTGCGGGTCGACCCAGTCGGACGGGATCGTCGCGAAGACCGTGCCTCCGTCCGGGCCGAGCAGGCGCACGAAGAGGGAGCGCACGTCGGGGGAGGTGTCCGCGTCCAGGCTCTCGCGCAAGGCGACTGCCCCGCCCAGCTCGTACGCCCGGGCGAGGTTTCCCGCCCTAAGCTCCACGGCCTCGCGCTCCCGCGCCTCGAGCGACCGGGCCAGCACCCAGTAGAGGGTGCCGAAGAGCGCGGTCGCCCCCGCGGCGAAGACCAGCGCGTAGATCGCGGCGAGCCGGATCGCAAGGGACTGGCGGAACCGCTCAAGCATGGGGCCGGAACACGTAGCCGACGCCCCGCAGCGTCTCGATCCGCGTGTGGTCTGGATCGATCTTGGCGCGCAGCCGGTGCATGACCACGTCCACGACGTTGGTCTGGGGGTCGAAGCTGTAGTCCCAGACGTGCTCGAGGATCTTCGTCTTGCTCACGGGGTGGCCGGCGTGGCGAAGGAGGAACGCCAGGAGGGAGAACTCCCTTGGCTGCAGCTCCACGGTCCTGCCCGCGCTCGTCACCTCGCGGGTCACCAGGTCGAGCGAGACGTCGCCCGAGGTTATCCGGGTGGCGTCGGGGGCGTGTGTGGCCCGCCGGATGAGCGCCTGCACGCGGGCGAGCAGCTCCGAGAAGGCGAACGGCTTGGTCAGGTAGTCGTCGGCGCCGCTGTCGAGTCCCCTCACGCGGTCCTCGACCGCGCTCTTGGCGCTCAGGAACAGCACCGGGACCTGCCGGCGCGCCGCCCGCAGCCGCCGAACGAGGCTGAGCCCGTCGAGGCCCGGCAGCATCACGTCGACTATCGCCACGTCGTAGCCGGTGCACTCCGCAAGGGCGAGGCCTGTCTCCCCGTCCGGGGCGTGGTCGACGGCGTATCCGGCCTGCCTCAGGCCGCGCACGACGAACGACGCGATCTTGGCGTCATCTTCCACGACGAGGGCGCGCATGGGTCCATTGTGCACGAAGGCCCTTTCCTTGCAAAGGTGGGATTGGCGCCGCCCCGGAAGGGGGACACCGGCCCGATTCCCGGCGCCGGTGCCCAAAGTGCAGGCCTGTTCGGCCCTGGCGTCAGGAACCGGCGTCCGCGGAGCCCGTCTCGTCGACCACCACGTAGACGGTGCTGCCGTGCGACCACAGCTTGACGAGCGTCTTCTTGCTGGTGGCGGCCGCGCTCAGGTCCACCGCCGCCTTCGCGGAATCGACCGGGTGCCGGTTGATCTCGAGGATCACGTCGCCCTCGCGCAGCCCCGCGCGGGCGGAGGCGGACCCCGGGTCGACGCTGGTTATGACCGCGCCGTGCAGCCGGTCGGGAAGGCTGAGGTCGCGCCGGGTGGCGGAGTCGATGTCGCCGACGCCGACGCCGTTCAGGACCCCCTGGTCGTCCGAGGCCGCCGCTGCCTGCTCGTCGCCGCCGCGCCCGTCCGCGGGCTTGCTGGCGGTGGTCGCCGTCAGCTGCTCGTGGTGGTCGTCGCGCAGGATGTCGAGCGTCACCTTCGTCCCGGGCGCGGTCTCGCCCACGGTGAGGCTCAGGTTGCCGGCGTTGCCGACCGGCTGCCCGTCGATGGAGGTTATGACGTCGCCGCTCCTGAGGCCGGCCTTCGCGCCGGGGCCGCTGGGCTGCACGTCGGTCACCAGCGCCCCGCCGTGGCTCCTGAGGCCGAACGAGTCGGCCAGGGTCGGGGTCAGGTCCTGGATCCCGATTCCGAGGTAGCCGCGCACGACCTTGCCGTGGGCGACCAAGTTGTCGACGACGTTGCCGACCAGGTCGGCCGGGACCGCGAGCCCCACGCCCTGGAATCCGCCGCTGCGGCTGAGGATGGCCGTGTTGATCCCGACCAGGCGCCCCTCGACGTCCACGAGCGCCCCGCCGGAGTTGCCCGGGTTTATCGCCGCGTCGGTCTGTATGAAGTCCTCGTAGGCCAGGCCGAGCCCGGCGCGCCGGCCGGTTGCGCTCACGATGCCGGTCGTCACGGTCTCGCCGATGCCGAACGGGTTGCCTATCGCGAGCACGCGGTCGCCCACCTCGACCTTGCCGCTCGAGGTGAACGTGATGGCCGGCAGGTCGCCGGCCGAGACCTTGACAACGGCGATGTCGGTCTGCGGGTCGCGGCCGACGACGCGGGCCTGCAGCTCGCGGCCATCGGCGAGCGTGACGGTCACCTGCTTGGCGCCGTCGACGACGTGGTTGTTGGTGACGATGTAGCCGTCCGGGCTAACGATGACGCCCGAGCCGAGCCCGGTCTCCGGGGTGTCCGGGACGACCGGCAGGCGGTTGCCGAAAAACTGGCGGAAGAATGGGTCGTTCAGGCCGGGGAACGCGGAGCCGTCCCCGCCGTTCATCGAGACATGCCTCGCGTTGATCTGGACTGTTATCTTGACGATGCTGGGGGCGACGCGCTTGACGACGCCCGCGTAGCTCGACGACTCGAGGGGCCCGCGGTTGACCGCCTGGTCGTCCCGCTTTAGGGCGAGGGCGTGCGTGGAGGGCTGGGCCGAGTCCACGGCGGCGACGAGCCCCGCGGCGGCTATTGCGCAGACGGCGCCGATCGCGGCGCGCCTGAGGAGATTGGCACGTGATGGGTTGTTCATGGTTGCGGCCAACGGTCGCACCCTCCCCTTTCCCGCGCCTTTCGGGAAAGTGACAGAATTGTAATCCTGCGCGGCCGCCCCGAGCCGCCGCCTAGCGCAGCTGGTTGAGCAGGAACGTGAACGCCAGGGCGTTCGTGTAGGCCCGCTCCTTGTTGTTGGCCCCGGCGGAGTGCCCCCCCTCGATGTACTCGAAATAGAGCACGTCATGGTGCTGGGCCTCGAGCTCCGCCGCGAACTTGCGGGCGTGGCCGGGGTGCACCCGGTCGTCCCGCGTCGACGTGGTGATGAGAATCCGCGGGTACGTCGCGTCGGCGCGCGCATTCTGGTAGGGGGAGTACCTGCCGATATAGGCCCAATCGGCCGGCACGTCGGGGTCGCCGTACTCGCCCATCCAGCTGGCCCCGGCCGAAAGGTGGCTGTATCGGCGCATGTCGAGGAGCGGCGACTGGCAGACGACGGCGCCGAAAAGGTCGGGCCTCTCCGTAAGCATGACTCCCATCAAGAGCCCGCCGTTGCTGCCCCCCATGATGCCGAGGTGCCTCGGCGTCGTGACCTTGCGGCTGACCAGGTCCTCTGCGATCGCAATGAAATCGTCGTAGGCGCGCTGGCGGTTCTCCTTCACCGCGGCCTGGTGCCACGCCGGGCCGAACTCCCCGCCGCCGCGTATGTTCGCGAGCACGAAGACGCCCCCGCGCTCCAGCCACGAGGCCCCGATGCCCGCGCTGTAGGAGGGCGTCATCGAGATCTCGAATCCGCCGTAGCCGTAGAGGAGCGTCGGGGCCGAGCCGTCGGCCGGGAGGCCCTTGCGGCCCACCTGGAAGTACGGCACGTGCGTCCCGTCCTTGGACACCGCCTCGTGCTGCGCGACCTCGAGGCCCTCCGCCGAGAAAAACGACGGCAGCTGCTTCAGGAGGACGCGGTCGGGGCTCCCGACGGTGCCGAGATAGTAGCTCGAGGGCGTCAGGAAGTCGGTGACGCTCAGGAAGTAGTCGTCGGACTCGGGGTCCGCCGGCTCGGCCTCGATCGTGCCGAATTCCGGCGCGGGAAGCGGCACGCGCGACCACGAACCGTCCGGCTGGGGCGTCAGGACGTAGAGCCGGTTGCGGACGTTATCGAGCTCGTTGACGACGATGTGGTGCAGCGTGGGGCCGTACTCCGCGAGCGCGACGCGGGGGCCCGGCCGGAAGAGCACGGCGAAGTCGCGGCCGCCGCCAAGGAACCTGTCCCAGGGGATCGCGATCAGCGCGCCCGAGGGGTAGGTCCTGCCCCCCACCGTCCAGTCCGTCCGCAGCGCCACGGTGAGCTGGTCGCGGAAGATGTCTATCGCCTTGTTGTTGAAGACGCCGAACTGCGCGTCGGCCGGCAGCTCGAGCCTGACCGGCCTGGCTCCCTCGACGATGAAGTACTCGGAGGTGAAGGCCGTGATCTCGCGCACGATGAACTCCCGGTGGAAGCCCGGCTCGTCCTGCACGAACGCCCGCGCGCTTACGTCCCCCTTACCGCATTCGAAGACGACCGCCGCCTTGCCGAGCGGCGCCCCCCTCGTCCAGAGCTTGACGATGCGAGGGTAGCCCGAGTCGGTCATCGATCCCGGGCCGAAGTCGGTGGCGAAGTAGACGCTGTCGCGGTCGCGCCAGGCCACCTCGCTCTTCGCCTCGGACAGCGCGAATCCGTCCCCGACAAACGCCTTCGCCCCGAGGTCGAACTCGCGCACTACGACGGCGTCGCCGCCGCCGCGCGAGAGGCGGACGAGGGCCCGCGTGTAGTCGGGATAGCGCACCTGCGCGCCCTTCCACACCCAGTTCTCCTTCTCCTGCGCGGCAAGGGCGTCCAGGTCGAGCACCGCCTCCCAGGACGGGTCCTTCTTCCTGTACTCCGCCGGCGATGTGCGCCGCCAGATGCCGCGGACGTGCTGGGCGTCCTGCCAGAAGTTGTAGTAGTAGTCCCCGCGCTTCTCGACGTACGGGATCCTCTCCCTCGAGTCGTAGATCGCGAGCAGCCGGTCGTGGATCGCCCTGAAGTCGGGCGAAGCCTCGAGCTCGCGCTTCGAGACCGCGTCCTGAGCGCGCACCCACTCGAGCGCGCGGGCGCCGTCCACGTCCTCGAGCCACAGGTAGGGGTCGCCGCCGGCCCCCTGGGCCAGGCAGATCCGGGCGGACAGGAGGCCGAGCAGCGCAAGTGCGGGGGTTCTCATTGTTGGACTTTCGGCGGGAGGTTCGCCGCTGGCAAGCCCGCGGGCGCGGCCGCCCGCCGTTCGGCTTGCCCCGGCGCGCAATGGCGCGCAACTTGTCCCGGCATGAGATTGCCCCTCTCAGGTTTCATTGCGCTCGCCCTCCTCGCCGGACCCCTTTCGACCGGGCTCGCTGCAGAGGACGAGTACGGCGGGACGCCCCCGGGCTTCCACGCGCTCAGGATCGGCGACCGGGCCCCCGACTTCTCGCTGCTCGGGATCGACGGCAGGACGTACAGCCTGGCCGACTTCAGGGACTCCCCGTTCCTGATGGTGGTCTTCCTCTCGAACCACTGCCCGGCCTCGCACGCTGCCGAGACCCGGTTCATCCCGTTCGTCGCGTCGCTGAAGGGCAAGGGCGTGGCGGTCGTCGCGATAAACCCGAACAGCCTCGAGGGCCTGCGCATCGACGAGCTCGGGTACAGCAAGTACAGCGACAGCTACGATGACATGAAGCTCTACGCCAGGGAGAGGGGCTTCAACTTCCCGTACCTCTACGACGGCGCCACCCAGCGGACGGCGATGGCGTACGGCTGCCTGTGCACGCCCCACCTCTTCATCTTCGACCAGCAGCGGCGCCTGCGCTACAAGGGGCGCTTCGACGACTCGCAGACGCCCGACCCCGCCTCGGTGCACTCGACGGACGGCGCCAATGCCGTGGAGGCGCTCCTCGCCGGCCGGCCCGTGCCGGTGGAGGTCACGCGGCCCTTCGGCTGCTCGACGAAGTGGCTGACGAAGAAGGCGGAGGTGGCCGAGGGCAACGAGGAGTGGAGGAACATGCCGGTGTCCATCGAGCCGATCGACGCGG
>Ga0209415_10002908_pt1 | contig 32050 bp, 29 predicted proteins | sample PeaSoiSIISIP2007_FD_187696 | JGI IMG/M metagenome (GOLD analysis project Ga0209415, IMG submission 187696) | Peat soil microbial communities from Weissenstadt, Germany - SII-SIP-2007 (SPAdes) (version 2) | ecosystem: Environmental > Terrestrial > Soil > Wetlands > Peat | place: Germany... | reverse complement strand
GGATGCGGCCCGATCGAGCGGGTCGAGGCGGAAGCTCGGCTGCGACCGCGAAGTGGGCTTTATCCGCAGCCTGCTAGGAGCCCGTAGGGCTCCTAGTGAGCCGCGTCGCCGGCCGGCAGCGCCATCAGCGATGCCCCCATGCGCGCGACGATCGGCTCGAATGCGTCGGCGAGCGCGGGGTCGTAGTGGACCTCGATCGTCTTGATGATGCCGTCGGCGAGGATTGATCGCGAATAGTAGAGTCGCGCATGCTCCGAGCCGCGGACGACCCAGGTGTTCATCGCCAGGGTCTTGAACGTGACGTTGTCGCGTCGCGTCCAGTCGCCGTAGAGCTCCGCAACCGTCATGGGCGGGCCTCCGGGAGCCTGCGGGCTGTCGACCATCGCCCAGGCACGCGCCCTCGCCGACTGGTCCCGGGACCCATACTCGAAAGGCTGCCCCCTCCCGTCCGCGTCGGCTCCCCTCTTCGTGAAGAACGTCGGCACGTCCACGGAGAGGCCGTATCGCAGATTCACGTAGCGTTCGTACGTCGGGCACGCGAGTGAGCCGGCGTCGGCGCACGCTGGCGGCACCGCCGCCACCGGGGACGAAGCCTCCACTGGCGCTCCTTCGGAGCTCTGGCTCGGCGAGGCCACCGGCAGCGCAGGGGTCGGAGCGACGGGGACGGGCTCCGGCCGACGGCGCTCCGACTCGTACCGGCAGCCAGACGCCGCGAGCACGATCGCAAGGACGAAAACACCCCGCATTCCGATCGAGGCTAGCGTGCCGGGTGCTCAGCGGGCGAGAAAGCGGGACGCGAAGAAATCGGCCACGACGAGCGCGAAAAAGGCGACGCTCACCCAGGCGTTCACGTCGAAGAACGCCTTGTCGATCGCGGCAAGGCCGCGCCGTCTCACGAGCGACTGCTCGTACACCAGAAGCGCTGCGCACGTGGCTACCGCGACCGCGTACGTGGGCCCCCGGTGCAGCGCCAGCCCGCAGGCCGCCAGCCCGGCGACCGTGACGACGTGCGCCCCTGCGCTGATGCGAAGAGCGCCGCGCGGCCCGAAGCGCGCCGGGATGGACCGGAGCCCGACGTCGCGATCGAAGCCCTCGTCCTGCAGCGAGTAGAGGATGTCGAATCCCAGCAGCCAGCCGACGACCGCGACCATCAGCGCCACGATCCCGATCCCCGGCCTTGCCCCCATCGCGAGCCACGCGCCCCCGGGCGCCAGCGCAAGCGCCACGCCGAGCCACGCGTGAGCGCCCCATGTGAACCGCTTCGCGTAGGAGTAACCGAGCAGGATCGCGAGGACGCCCGGCGCGAGCAGCGCGGGCCACGTGCCGAGAGTCGCCGCGACGAGGAGGAACGCCACGCCCGAGAGCGCGGCCAGCGCCAGCGCCTCGCGAGCGGTCACCGCTCCGGAGGGGAGGTGGCGCGAGCGGGTGCGCGGGTTCTTCGCGTCGAAGTCCCTGTCCGCCCACCGGTTGAATGCCATCGCGCTCGTCCGCGCGCACACCATGCACGCGACCATCGCGGCGATCCGCCACGCCGTCAGCGGAGCGTGGGGGACGTCGAGCGACAGGACGACCGCGCTCGCCGCGAACGGCAGCGCGAAGACTGTGTGCGCGAAGGCCACGAGCGAGCCGTACGTGCGGACGCGGCCGAGGATGCTCATGCCGGTCCGCCCGCCGCCCGCCGCACGATCCACCGGCGCGGCGCCCGCACGTGGGCGAGGACGAAGGCGCATCCGTCGTCTCCGGGATCCCCGTCGATCGCGAGGAGCCCCGGACGCGCGCCCTTTGCCACGCGTCCCAGGTCGAGCCGTCCGAGCGCCCGCGCGCCTTCCCACGTCGCCATGCGCAGGAGCTCGACCGGGCTCACCGTGGGGAAGCGGTCGGCCAGAGCGCGCGCTTCGGCCAGAACGTCGAGCGAGGCGTTCGACGCGAGCGAGTCGGTGCCGAGAGCGGGGAGCAGGCCCGCGGCGCGCGCCGCGAGGAGCGGCGGGAGCTTCGCCTCGATGTACAGGTTGGATCGCGGGCAGAACACGACCGAGGCCCCGCGCCGGACGACGAGGTCGAGTTCGTCGGGGCGGGCGTCGGTCAGGTGCACGCAGGCGACGTGAGGACCGAGCGCGCCGAGGTCGTCCGCGAGGGCGACGGAGGACTTGCCCGGCCACTGGATGACGTCCGGACGTAGCTTCAGGCGGGCCTCGTACCAGGCCCGGATTGGGCCGTCCCCGTGCTCGAGAAAGCGACGCTCGGCCGGGTGCTCCGCGAGGTGAACGCTCGCCCGAGCGCCCCGCTCACTGGCCTCCCGCGCGAGGCGCCGGACGACCTCGGCGTGAGTGGTGTACAGCGTGTGCGGCGACGGGGCGTAGGCGAGATCGGCGCCGGGCCACTCGCCGACGCACTCTTCGACCATCGAGGGCAGCTCGGCGACGCGCTTCTCGAGCGGCTCGCGCTCGATGCCGAAGACCTCGTGAAAGATGCAACCCCCGATGCCTCTTCGCGCGAGCGCGCGGACCGCGACGAGCGAGTTCGTGATCTCTCCGACCGCCGCGGTGCCGAAGGCGTCCAGATCGTCGACGGCGCGGTCGATGGCGAACGCGTCCTCCTCGGGCTGCATCTCCGTGCGCACCGCGAGCATCTCCTCGACCCACGGCACGAAGCCGGCGCCGCCACGGACCTTGCCGCGGAGCGCGCTCAGCTCGAGATGAGTGTGCGCGTTCACCAGGCCCGGGAGCAGCGCGCCTCGCACCCGCTCGACCGGCGCCCCGGTGTGCCGCGGAAGGACATCCTCGGCGCGTCCGAGGTCGACCACGACGCCGTCGGAGTCGACCACGACCGCGCCATCGCGGATCGGCTCGGCGTCGCCGGTGATCACGGCGTCCGCATGGACAACACGCATCGCCATGCCTCACGCCGGCGGTGTGAGCCAGTCGTAGCGGACGTTGCGACGCGCGGCCTTGAAGCCGGCGGCGCGGATCCGCCGCTCCATCGCCTCGGCGTTCATGCAGAACGTCGTCCCGGCGCTCGACACGACGTTCTCCTCGAACATGACGCTTCCGAAATCGTCGGCCCCGAACCGGAGCGCCACCTGTCCGACCTCGGGCCCCTGCGTCACCCAGGATGCGCCGACGTGATCGACGTTGTCGAGCAGGATGCGGGCCACGGCCTGCTGGCGCAAGTAGAGGACCGTGCCGCCGTCGCCCGGCTCGATCCGCGTCCCGCGCTCGTGCTGGAAGTCCCAGCAGAAGAAGGCCGTGAAGCCTCGCGTCTCGTCCTGCAGGTCGCGGATCTTCATGATGTGACCGATGCGGTCGCGCGGGGTGTCGACCGTCCCATACATCATGGTCGCGCTGGAGCGGAGGCCCATGTGGTGCGCCACCCGCATCACGCCGAGCCACTCGTCGCTCGTGCACTTGGCCTTCGCGATCTTCCGGCGTACGCGGTCGACGAGGATCTCGGCGCCGCCTCCGGGCACGCTATCGAGCCCTGCCGCGTGGAGCCGCTCGAGGACTGCGCGTACCCCGAGCCCCTCGAGGCGCCCGATGTGGAGGATCTCCTCGGGCGACAAAGCGTGGAGCCCGAGCCGGAACTCGTGCTTGATCCAGCGGAAAAGGTCCTCGTACCACTCGATGCGCAGCTCGGGGTGAAGGCCGCCCTGGAGGAGGATCTGCACGCCGCCCGCGTCGACCACCTCGCCCAGCTTCTGCGCGAGCTGCTCACGCGAGAGGACCCAAGCCTCCGGGTGGCCGAGAGGACGGTAAAACGCGCAGAAGCGACAGCTCGTGGTGCAGACGTTCGTGTAGTTGACGTTGCGATCCACGATGTACGTCACGACGTCGTGCGGGTGCTTCCGCCGGCGGACCGCGTCGGCGGCGAGCCCGAGATCGAAGAGCGATGCCTCGGCGACGAGGCGTTCCCCTTCCGCCGCGTTCAGCCGCTCGCCCGCCGAGGCACGGGCGAGGAGCGAGTCGAGGGAAGCGCCTTGGACGACCTTGGCGGGCCGGTCATCGAAGAACCGGACGTCGGCGCGGGGCAACAGGCCCGCGCTGGCCGAGTCGTCGTAGAAGCGCTGCAGCCCGCGGCGCTCCTCGTCACCCAGATCGTAGCGGACGGCGTCGCGCAGGTAAGAACGCAGCGACTCGGCCGGGAGGCCCGTCCGCGCCGCGTGCGCGTTCGCGATCGCGTCGCGCCGCTCGAGCCCCTCCACCCGGGCGTTCTGGAGCAGCCGCTCGTCCTCAACGGTCAGCGCCCCGTCCCGACCGCACCACGCCGCGAAGACGAAGGGGAGCCCCGTCAGCTCCAGCCATGCGAGCCCGAGATCCAGGCAGTGGGCGAAGCGTCCCTCGATCTCGAGCGCGGGGTCGCCGATGATCAGGGCGCCCCGTCCACCGGCGACGCTGGCGATCCCCTCGAGAGGCGTGCTCCCGAAGAGGCGCGGCTCGCGTCCCCCGCTGCGCGCGCGGAGGACGAGCCTTGCCAGGACGATGCTCGTGCGCGACGAGAGATCCACCGCGAGCTCGTCGAGCGAGTCGATCGGGCGCTCTCCGACGATCATGACGCTCCGGACGGCCCCCCGCGCACCGACCGCGCAACCGCGAACCATCCGCAGCTCGCCCAGGGACGCGGCGGCGGCCACCGGCATGAGCGCCACGTCGACCTCATCCTCGGCCACGCCGCGCGCGACCTCGCTCGGCGACGCGCAGTCTAGGCATATCCGCCTCGAAGCGGGCTCCCGGTCGAGGCCTTCGTAGAGCGGGCGGGCGTTCAGGTACGAGACCGCCGCCACCCGCAGGCGATCGTCCCTGCGTCGCGCCGTCACGAGAGGACCTCGAGGTGCTTGCTCGCCTTGCGGTCGCGCACCTTCACGGCGCCCTCGGGTAGAGCCGCGCGCGGGTACTCCCGGATCACGTTGTAGAAGGTGTCGCGCTCGATGGGGGTCCGCCCGGCCTCCTGGATGAGCCTCACGAGGTGGTCGACGGTCAGGCCGCTGGGCGACCTCGATCCCGCCGCACGGTAGATGGTCTCGTGCACGATCGTGCCGTCCAGGTCGTCGGCGCCGAACCGGAGCGCGATCTGCGCGACCTCCGGCGTCATGCTCACCCAGTAGGCCTTCACGTGTGGCACGTTGTCGAGCAAGAGGCGCGAGACGGCCACCGTTCGCAGCGCGTCGACGGCGGTCGGTGCAGGCAGGTTCTTCATCCCGTTGCCGTCGGGGTGAAAGGCCAGCGGGATGAAGGCTTGCATACCCCCCGTCTCGTCTTGCAGGCCGCGCAGGCGCATCAGGTGGTCGACGCGGTGCTCGAAGGTCTCGATGTGCCCGTAGAGCATCGTCGAGTTCGTCCTCATTCCCATGGCGTGCGCGACGCGGTGGACCTCGAGGTACTCGTCGGCGGTGGCCTTGTCGTGGGCGATCCGCGTCCGCACCTCGGGATGGAAGATCTCGGCGCCTCCGCCGGGGAGGCTGTCGAGGCCGGCGCGCCTGAGGCGCTCGAGGACCTTGCCGTACGTCATGCCGTAGTGGGTGGCGAAGAAGTGGATCTCGACCGCCGTGAAGCACTTCATGTGGATGTCGGGCTTGATCCGCTTGAAGCCGGCGAGGAGCTCTTCGTAGTACGAGAACGGCAGGCCGGGGTGCAGGCCGTTGACGATGTGGATCTCGGCGGGCGGGTCGTCCATGCGCACCTCGAGCTCGCGCCACGCCTCCTCGAGCCGCATCGTGTGCGCGCCGGGCGCGTCCTCCTCGAGCTTCGCGAACGAGCAGAACAGGCACGACGCGACGCACACGTTGGTCACTTCGATGCGCATGTTGCGGTTGAAGTACGTCCTGTCCCCGTGCATACGCTCGCGCGCCTCGTTGGCGAGCTGACCGACGGCGACGACGTCGGGGTGGCGGAAGAGCGCGAGCCCGTCGTCGAACGACAGGCGCTCGCGCGCGCGGAGCTTGTCCTGGATGGCATCGAGGGTCACAGGGCTTCCTCCTCGGGTCGAGATGGGATCACGTCGTGCACGTGCTCGGCACCGTCGGGCTGGACGAACAGGGGGACGCGCCCCGCTCGCCTCACGAGATCCCCGAGCTCCCGCTGCTTCACGACTTGCGCGGGCTCGAGCTGGCTCTTCTTGCCCACCCCCGCGAGCTCACCGTCCGCGATGGGCAGGCCGCGCTTGGTCGCGATGCGTCCGGCGAGCTCGTCGGCCCCGAAACCGAGGGCGACCTGGGCGAGCTCGAGGCCGCATCTCGTCCAGTCGACCCGGATGCGCGTACCCGGAGCAGCCGTCACTCGCGCGACGGCGATCTCGCGCAGGAGCTCGAGGCCGGTGAGATCCTCGCCAGCGCGCGGGAACGCGATGCGCGGTGCGCCATCGTCTCCGCATGCGCTCGTGTAGACACGCACCAGCGGCCCGACCTCGTCGGTCCGAACGCGGTCGGCGATCGCGCCGAGCGCGAGCAGGTCGGCCGCGCGCAATCGGTCACCATGATCGCGCGACACCGCCCCAGCGCGGCGCGCCGCGAGGACGTCGGCGAGCCCGGCGCGCTCGATGGCGCGGTCCACGAGCGCGCTCACGAAGTCCCCCATCGCCGCAGCAGCTCGTGCTCGACGCCCAGATGATCGAGCACGCGTCCGACCACCGTATCGATGGCGTCGTCGAGCGTCGCCGGTTTGCCGTAGAACGACGGCATCGCGGGGAGGACAACCGCACCGGCGCGGACGAGCTGCGCGAGGTTCTCGAGGTGAACGAGCCCCAGCGGCGTCTCCCTCGGGACGACGACCAGCGTGCGCCGCTCCTTCAGCATGACGTCGGCCGCGCGAGTCAGGAGCGTGTCGGAGACGCCGTGCGCGATCCTCGACGCGGTGCCCATCGAGCACGGAACGACGGCCATCGCGTGCCATCCAGCGCTGCCGCTCGCGAACGGCGCCTTGTAGTCGCTGACGCCCCAGACCGAACCGCCCGCCGCCTCGCGCAGGTCGCCGCCACACTCGAGCGCCCAGACCTCGGCCGCCGTACGCGAGGCGCAGACGCCGAGCTCGACATCGCCACGCGCACGCAGAACGGCGAGCAGTCGCTTCGCGTAGGGAGCGCCGCTCGCGCCCGTGATCCCGACGACGATCTTCCGCTTCATGCCGTCCCCCGGGCAGAAACGATCGACGCGATGCCGAGCGTGAGGTCCATGCCCACCACGCGACCGAAACCGGCGCCGCGGACGAGGCGCTCGTACTCCTGTCGGGAGAGAAAGCCGGCCATGCTGCGGGACAGGTACTGGTACGCGGCCCTGTCCCCCGAGATCCACCCACCGACCACGGGGAGGACGACGCGGCCGTAGACGCGGTGAAACAGGCGCGTCGCGAGGAGGCTGGGACGGAAAAGCTCGAGCGTGACGAAGACCCCGTCGCGCCGAAGGACGCGCCGGACCTCCCGGACGCCCTTCGCGGGATCCGCCAGGTTGCGCATCCCGAAGCCGCACACGACCGCCGCGAAGGTGCCGTCCTCGAACGGCAACGCCGTCGCGTCCGCGACCGCGACCTCCGCGCGTGGGGCCTTGTGCCTGCCCGCGTCGAGCATCGCCGGGGAGAAGTCCACGGCCACCAAGCGATCGCGAGGTCGCGCCGCGTCGAGCAGCGCCGTCAGGTCCATCGTCCCGGCGCACAGATCGAGCACCGGGCCCGGCGGGGCCTTCGCCATCTCGCGGACGGCGGTCGCGCGCCACCGCTCGTCGATGCCGGCCGATAGGACGCGGTTGAGGAGGTCGTAGGTCGGCGCGATCCGATCGAACATGGTGCGGGCCGCGTCCCCGTGCGCGGCCTCCTCGCCACGGCGGCCGCCGAGCTCCGCGATCGGCGCGCTCGTCACGGCCGCGCCTTTGCCACGAGCTCACGTGCAGCGGCGAGCACGCGCGAGATCGGGGAGCCGCCGTGGACGCCGTTGAGCGCCGCCCGGGGGGCACGCGGCGCGTCGATGCCGAGCCCGGGCCACATCGCGTCCACGCGCGCCTCGACGTCCGCGCTCATCCGGCAGGGCTCGGGCCACTCGCGCGCGTAGCCCTCCTCCTTCCACTTGCGGGTGCCGTCGATGCACATCTTGCCGCCCCAGAGCGCCTGGTTCGCGCCGTGATCGAGCTGATCGATCGGGCCGTCGACGAAGGCGACGTCGCGCTTCGGATCCAGGTTGGCCAGCAGGCGCCACGCGACCTGCCCGACGTCCTGCACATCCACGTCCGCGTCGAGCACACAGATGACCTTCGAGAACGACATCTGTCCCGACCCCCAGAGGCCGTGGGCGAGGCGCGCCGCGTGGTAGGGGTACTGCTTCCTGATCGAGACGAGGACCAGGTTGTGGAACGCACCCTCGACCGGCAGGTTCATGTCGACGACCTCGGGAAAGAGCATCCGCAGGAGCGGCAGGAAGAGCCGCTCGGTCGCCTTGCCGAGCCAGGCGTCCTCCATCGGCGGCGGGCCCACGAGCGTGGCGGGGTACACGGCGTCGGCGCGGCGCGTGACGGCGGTCACGCGGAAGCGGGGGAACCGGTCGACGGGGGTGTAGTAGCCCGTGTGATCGCCGAAGGGACCCTCGGCCACGAGATCCTCCTGCGGATCCACGTGGCCCTCGAGGACGAAGTCGGCGTCGGCGGGCACCTCGAGGTCGACGGTCTTGCACTTGACGGTGCCCACGGCGCGCTTGCGCAGAAAGCCGGCGAACATCCACTCGTCGATCCCGTCCGGCAGCGGCGCCGTCGCTGCGTACGTGAGCGCGGGATCGCCTCCGAGCGCCACCGCGACGTCGAGGCGGCGCAGGCCCAGCTCCCTGGCCGCGCGAAAGTGGCGGGCTCCGGTCTTGTGCACCTGCCAGTGCATGGCGGTGCTTTGCCGGTCGAGCTTCTGCATGCGGTAACAGCCGACGTTCCTCGCGCCCGTCTCGGGGTCCCTCGTGACGACCTGGGGCAGCGTGATGAAAGGGCCACCGTCGCGCGGCCAGCAGGTAAGGATCGGGAGCGCGTCGAGGTCGACGTCGCCGCCGGTGTGGACGATGTCCTGGCAAGGCGCTCGCGACGTGGGACGAGGCGGGATGTGCGATAGCTCGGGGAGCTTGAGGGCGAGCTGAGCCAGCTCGCGGGCGCTCGACGGGGCGCGTGCGAGGACGAGCTCGGCGATGGCGCGAGCATGCTCCTCGAGGTCGTCGACCCCGAGGGCCAGGGACATCCGGCGCCGGGAGCCGAAGGCGTTGATGAGCAGGGGAAAGGCCGACCCTCCGACGTCCTCGAAGAGCAGAGCCGGCCCTCCGGATTTCATCACCCGGTCGGCGATAGCGGACACCTCGAGGTGGGGATCCACCCGGCGCCGTACACGAACGAGATCATCGCGCTGTTCGAGCCCTCGAACGAACGCCGCCATGCCGTCCCAGGCCAACGCGCGCCTCCGTAACAACTTTCAAATTGTTTTGAAACCAATGTTTTCTAGGCTCGGGTCCACGACACGTCAAGCCACCCTTGCGGCCCGCATGCTGCGGACGCACAGCTTGGGGAGCCCCCGCCCCGGCCCTCCCCCGGTTTCAGGGGAGGGTGATGCCACGACTTGCGCCTGCAACGAGCGGCCCGCATGAGACCAGCCGATCACCCCGAGTTCTTCCGATTCCCTGCGCCCGAGGGACGCTCGCGAGAGAGCACGTTGCGGCTCGACGCTCGCGGGCGCTTCTGGCACGACGACCGGCTGGTCGAGCACGCTGGCCTCGCGGCAGGGCTTCACTCGTGGATAAGCCGCCACCCGGACGACGGGCGGTACATCCTGACGAACGGCTACGACTGGACGTACTTCACGGTCGAGGATGCGCCGTTCGTCGTCCGGGCGCTCCGCGTCGAGCCGGAGCGCGTCGTGCTCGTCCTCTCGGACGGCACGGAGTCGATCTGGGAGCCCGAGGCCACGCGCATCGGGTCGGATGGATCGCTTTACGCGCCGGTCAAGCGCGAAGCGCGCGGGGGTCCCTACGAGGCGAAGTTCACCCCGCACGCGCAGGCATCGCTCGCGCCACTCCTCGCCGAGTCGGCCGACGGTGGATTGCCGCTCGCCCGCATCGGCGGCCGGTCCCGGACGATAGGGACCGCCGCGGGACGGTGAGGCATGGCGCAGGCGATTCGGCTAGCATCGCCGCTTGCCATGCGACTGCTCATCGCGGACAAGCTCCATCCACGAGCGATCGAAGAGCTCGGCACGCTGCCGCTCGAGGTCGTCTACGAGCCCGAGCTCACGAAAGAGAGCCTCGAGAAGCGTCTGCCGGGCTTCGGGATCCTGGTCGTGCGGTCGACGGACGTCACGGCGTCCGCGATCGAGGAGGCCAAGGAGCTGAACCTTATCGTCCGCGCCGGCGCGGCGTTCGCGACGATCGACGTGAGGGCCGCGAGCAAGCGAGGTATCTACGTCGCCAACTGCCCGGGGAAGAACGCGTCGGCCGTGGCCGAGCTGGTCTTCGGCTTGATGATGGCGCTCGATCGCCGCATCCCGGACGCAGTGGCATCGCTGCGCGCGGGCAAGTGGGAGCGGCAGGAATACGGCAAGGCGGAGGGCCTGACCGGCAAGACGCTCGGCGTCGCGGGGCTCGGCGCCATCGGCCGCGAGGTCGCGCACCGGGCGCGCGCGTTCGGGCTCAACGTCATCGGATGGAGTCGATCGCTGACGCCGGCCAGGGCGAACGAGATGGGCATCGGCCACGCGGCGTCGGTCCAGGAGCTGGCGTCGCGCAGCCAGATCATCACGGTGCACCTCGCGCTGAACGATCGAACGAGCCAGATCGTGAACCGGCGCGTGGTCGCCGCCATGCCGGACCGATCGACGTTCATCAACACGGCGCGCGCGGACCTCGTCGACTACGGAGCGCTCTTCGAGGCCGCCGAGAAGCGTGGGCTGCGGGTCGGCCTCGACGTGTACCCCGACGAGCCGAGGGGGACGCGGACGTTCCCGAGTCCCGGAATCTTCCGCTCGTTTCCCTCCGGGGGGATCGTATACGGCACGCCGCACATCGCCGCGGCGACCGACCAGGCGCAGCTCTCGATCGCCACCGAGACGGTGCGCATCATCCGATCCTTCTTGCTCGAGGCGATGGTGCCCAACGTCGTGAACGTGTCGTCGTCGGCCGCGGCGCGGTTCCAGCTCGTCATTCGCATGATGGACAAGGTGGGGACGTTCGCGAACGTGCTCGCCGTGCTCAAGCGCCACGGGATCAACGTCGAGGAGGTGACGAACACCGTCTTCGAGGGCGGCGCCGCGGCGTGCGCCAAGCTGCGCCTCCTCTCCCGGCCGACCGAGTCGTGCCTCGCCGAGATCAAGGCTTTCAGCGAGGTCCTGCACGTGGACCTGGTGACGTTGCCGATGCTCGCGTGATGCGAGGCGCCTGCCTCGCCGGGGTGGTCGCCGTCGTGCTCGTCGCGGCGTCGCTCTGCGGATGCCGCCCGGGGCGTGCGGGCGTCACGGACGCCGGCGCCGACGCGAACGCCGCCGCAGGTGAGGCCGCCATGGACGCTCGCGCGATCGTGGCGGCAATCCTCGAGGCCGGGCCGCCGGACGACGCCATCCCGCCGGATTCAAGCAACGAGCTGACGGAGCGCGCGCGGCACTTGCTCGAAGCGATCGCGAAGGATCAGGCGGATCTGGCGACTGACATTCTCTTCCCACGCGACGCGTGGCTCGGGACGCGCGACGCACCGGACCTCGGCAAGGACTGGGACACGCGCGTCGCGGCGCCGTTCCGCAAGGGCGTGCATGCGCTCTGGCGCCGTCACCACGACCTGGATCGCGCGCAGTTCACGTCTCTGGAAGTGGGACACGCAGTGGCGCAGGCAACGCCGAAGCGCCACGGCTGGAAGGAGCCCCTGTGGATCGCCCACGGGTCGCGTATCAGCTACGTCATCGACGGGCGGACGCACACCCTGCCCATCCGCGAGCTGACCGCGTGGCGGGGGGCGTGGTACGTGACGCGGCTGCGGTGAGCGGCCAAGCGCCCCTTTGCAATTTGAAGAAATTGGCTCATCGCGATCTCTTCTCCGCCTCGATCTCGGCGAGCAGCTCCTCGACTCGCGTCGACCGATCCAGGCCGTCGTCGTAGACGAACTTCAGATCCGGTGCCGTGCGCAGCTGCAGTCGCTGCGTCACCTCGCGCCTCAGCATCCCCGCGGCTCTCCCCAGCGCCTCGACGAGGCGCCGCCGCGCCTCGAGGTCCTCGCCGCCCACGAGCAGCCGCACGCGCACCCGCGCGCTCCTCAGGTCGCCCGTCATCTCGACCCCCGTCACGACCGCGCCCGCTGCCCGAGGATCCTTCAGGTCGTGCGCGACCAGCGCCGCGAGCTCCTCCCGCACCCCCTCGCCCACGCGCCGTGCGCGCATGCCGGGCTCACCGGCCATCGTCGCGATCCCCGTCGTACATGTCGTCGCCGATCGTCACGAGCTCCGTCGAACGGTCCGTCAGCACGGCGTCGCCCATCGACTCCGCCGCGCGGGCGACCTGCTCGAGGACCGAGTCGCACACCGCCGCGTCCGCCGAGACGACGCCGACCCCGAAGACGGCGCGCTGGTGCAGATCCTGCGCGGCCACCTCGGCGATCGAGACGTCGAACCGCGAGCGTACGCGGTCACGGAACTTCTGCACCACGCGCCGCTTGTCCTTGAGGCTTCGCGCGTGCGCGATGTGAAACGTGAGACGCAGGACGCCGACGAACATTTCCGTGCTCGGGTTCTCGGATCAGAGCTTCTGCTTGATCTCCTCGACCTCGTAGCACTCGAGGATGTCCTTCTCCTTCAGGTCGTTGAAGTTCTCGAGGCTGATGCCGCACTCCATCCCCTCGGGCACCTCGCGCGCGTCGTCCTTGAAGCGCTTGAGGCTCGAGATCTTGCCGTCCCAGACGACGACGCTGTCGCGCAGCAGGCGGAGCTTTGCGCTCCGGACGACCTTGCCCTCCGTGACGTAGCAGCCCGCCACGGCGATCCCCTTGACCTTGAAGATCTGCCGGATCTCGGCCTTGCCGTGCTGCTTCTCGACGAGCGTCGGCGGGAGGAGACCCTCCATCGCGTTTCGCACATCCTGGAGGGTGTCGTAGATGATCGAGTAGAGGCGGATCTCGATCTTGGCCTCCTCGGCGAGCGTGCTGGCCTTGCCGGCAGGCCGCACGTTGAAGCCGATGATGATGGCCCGCGCGGCGATCGCCAGGTTGACGTCACCCTCGGTGATGGCACCGACGGCGGCGTGGATGATCGCGAGGCGCACCTTCTCTCCCGACAGCTTCGCGAGGGCGTCGGCCAGGGCCTCGACCGATCCTTGCACGTCGCCCTTGATGATGACGCGGAGCTCCTGCTGATCGCTCTCCGCGATCCGCTTGGAGAGCTCCTCGAGGGAGACCTTGGCCGTCGCAGGGATGAGGCTCTTCGCCATCTTGCCCTTGCGGCTCTCGGCGATCTCCTGTGCCTTCTTCGAGTCCCTCACCGCGTCCATGCGGTCGCCCGCGTTCGGGACCTCGTTGAGGCCGAGGATCTCGACGGGCGTCGCCGGGCCGGCCTCGTTGAGCTGCTTGCCGTGCTCGTTGGTCATCGCGCGGACCTTGCCGAAGCCGGCGCCCGCGAGGACGAAGTCCCCCACGCGCAACGTCCCATCCTGCACGAGGACGCGAGCCACCGGGCCGCGACCGCGATCGAGCAGCGCCTCGAGGACCGTCCCGCTCGCCGCGCGGCTTGCGTTCGCGGTCAGTTCGAGCAGCTCGCTCTGCAGCTGCACCGACTCGAGCAGCTTGTCGATGCCCTCGCCCGTCACGGCGCTCACCGGCACGAAGAGCGTCTCACCGCCCCACTCCTCGGGGACCAGGCCGAACTCGCCGAGCTCGCGCTTGACGCGCTCGACGTCCGCCTGCGGCTTGTCGATCTTGTTGACCGCCACGATGATAGGCACGTTCGCCGCCTTCGCGTGGGCGATCGCTTCTTTCGTCTGTGGCATCACGCCGTCGTCGGCCGCGACGACGAGGATGACGATGTCGGTCACGCTGGCGCCGCGGGCGCGCATCTGCGTGAACGCCTCGTGACCAGGGGTGTCGAGGAAGACGATCGTGCCGCGCTTGGTCTCCACCTTGTACGCGCCGATGTGCTGCGTGATACCGCCCGCTTCCCCCTCGGCGACGTTGGCCTTGCGGATCTTGTCGAGGAGGCTCGTCTTGCCGTGATCGACGTGCCCCATGACTGTGACGACCGGCGGGCGCGTCTCCGCCGGCTCGGGCTCGGCCGGAGCGGCCTCCTCCTCGCCGCGCGCTTCTGCGATGGTCTGAGCCTCGCTCTTGCTGACGTCCTCGACCTCCCAACCGAACTCGCTGGCGAGGATCTTCGCCGTGTCGGCGTCGAGGGTCGTGTTGATGTGGACGTTGCTCATCCCCATCGACAGGAGCTTCATCAAGAGCTCGGTCGCCTTCAGGCTCATGCGCTGGGCCATCGTCTGGAGCGTGATGTCGCTCTCGATCCGGATGACCTTCTTGTGGGCGCTCATCTCCTGCGTGGAGACCATCGACGGCTTCCGCGGCTGGAAGTTGCCCATCGGACGCCGCCCGCCGGCGCCACCCGTGCTGCGCCCCATCATCGGACGCCCCGGCTGTTGCCCGGGCGCGCGCACGTCTCGCCGGACACTCGGACCGCCCACGGCACCCGCGCGAGGATCGTACTGGACGCGCCGGGGCATGTTCGGCTGGGTCGACGGCGTCCGCACGGCTGTCGACGCGCTCGCGGTCGGCATCGGGACCCCAGGGCGGCCCGTCCAGTACTCGACGCCGGTCTTCGGCGGGGAGCTCGGCCTCGCGGCGCGCGGCTCTTGCGCGTCCGGCGAGGCAGCCGGGGTGGACGGCTCGGCATCGGCCGGCGGCCCGGCCACCGGGGGAGCCGACGGCGGCGCGAGCGGAGGCTCGAACGCGACCGCAGGCGACGCTGCGGCGGCCGCGTCGTCCGTCGGGCGCTCCGAGACGGGGGGCGGCTCGACCCGCGACGGCGGGGGCTCCACGGCGGGCAGCTTGCGCGAGCTCGCGCGCTCCCTCGGTGCGGCGGCAGCGGGCTCGATCGCCTTCGCGCTCTTTCGCTCCTGAGGGACGGCCATGCGGGCGCTCTCCACGTCCCCAGCGGCTGCCGTCTCGGGGTGTCCGTTGGTCTCCGGCTGCGACGGCTGATCCTCGAGGGTGCGGGCAGAAGGTGCGGCGGCCTGCCGGACGCTCGACACGGGCTCGGTCGGGCCGCCCGGCTTCGCGATCGCGCGCCGCTTGACGACGCGACCATCGGTGCGAATACGCTCCTCGACGACGTCGTGGGTGCGCTGCTTCTCGAGGTGGCGCTTGACGCGCTCGACCGCCTCGAGCTCCACGGAGCTCATGTGATTCCGGACGTCGGCGATGCCGATCGCCTGAAACAGGCCCACGACCTGCTTCGGGTCGAGGTTCAGCTGCTTGGCCACCTCGTAGACGCGAACCTTGCCGCTCATGGCGCCTCCGGACGTCTGCATTCCGCACCTTCTCCCGTCACCGACGCACCTGCGACCGCGGCCGCACGTACCCTCTTCAACTCCGTCGCGATCGCCTCGTGCTTGATGGCGCAGATGGCAACCGACTCGGCCCCCAGCACGGCCCCGAGCGCGCTCTTCGTGCTCCACGCGACGGCCCGCCCGGCGTCCACGGCCCGCGCGACCTCGACGCTCGATACGACTGACCCGGCGTCCACCGCGACGATCGCCAGCGCCGCCCCGCCGCGGAGCGCGTGCAGCGACGCGTCCGTCCCGACCGCGACCGCGCCCTGACGACGCGCCGCGAGGAGCAGCCCACCCGAGCGCCGATCGCACGCAGCGACGAGTCGAAGGCCGAGCTCCCTCGCGTCGACCCCCGCGTCGTGGCGGAAGGCGCGCGAGAGCCCGCGCGGCGCCTTCTCGAGGCACGCCGCGCGTGCGTGCACGTGCGCGCCGCGACCGAATGCGCCCCCCGCGAGGTCGAAGGCGATCGCATCGCCGGCGACGACGAGGCGGACCATCTGGGCCGCGTCGTCCCGCGACCCGCAGCCAACGCACGTCCGCGTCGGCGCGCGCTTCTCGCGTGCCGGCTGGGGCGTTCGGTCGGTCATGAGCGGTTCCACGTTTGACATCACTCCGTCGGGGTCGGGGGCTGCGCCGCCTCGCGCGCCCTGGCTATGGCTTCACGTCGCGCGGCCTCGATTGCCTTCGACTCGCCCGACATGAACTGCTCGGCGCCATGCTTGATGGCGCGCGCCTTCTTGATGCCAAGGCCGGTCTTGATGGCGAGCTTCTCCTCGTCTTCGCGCAGGATGTCTTCGACCGTCCTGTACGCAGCGTCCTCGAGCAGCTGCACGGTGCGCTCGCCGACGCCCCGGATGAACAGGAGACGCTCGCGCTCGGTGAGCGGCTCGGTCCGCGACGAGGCGGCGCGGATGCGCTCCTGGCGCAGACGCTCCATCGTCGTCTCGGCGCTCGTGTGGATGCGCGCGGCCGCCTCGGCGCCGCCGAGGCCGGGCATCGACGCGAGCTCTTGCTCGCTCGCCTCGGCGAGCTCCTCCAGCGTACGGAAGCCGAGACGGTACATCGCGCGCGCGATGGCCTCGGACACACCGTCGATCTGCTGCAGCTGCGCGACGGCCTCCTCCTCCATCTGCTTGAACTTGGCCTCGCTGATGATGTCGAGCTTCCAGCCCGAGAGCTGCGCCGCGAGGCGGACGTTCTGGCCCTTGCGGCCGATCGCGAGCGAGAGCTTCTCGTCGGGCACGACGAGCTCCATGCGTCCGTCCGCCTCGTCGACGATGACCTTGCTCACCTCGGCCGGCTGGATTGCGGCGCAGACGAAGCGTGCGGGGTCGCGGTCGAACGGCACGATGTCGATCTTCTCGCCGCGGAGCTCCTGCACGACCGCCTGCACACGCGCCCCCTTCATCCCGACGCACGCTCCCACGGGGTCGACGTCCGCGTCGCGGCTCGTCACGGCGATCTTCGAGCGAGCGCCCGGCTCACGCGCGCAGGCGACGATCTTGACGATGCCCTCGTATATCTCCGGGACCTCGGCCTCGAACAGCTTCTCGACGAGGCGCGAGTCGCTGCGCGACAGGATGATCTGCGGACCGCGCGCCTCGCGGTCGATGTCCTTCACGTACGCGACGATCCGGTCGCCCGGGCGATAGGTCTCGCGCGGCGTCTGCTCGCGGAACGGGAGGATGCCCTCGGTACGCCCGAGGTCGACGATGAGGTTGTTGCCCTTCTCGAACCGCCGGACGACGCCCTTGATGAGCTCCCCCTTGCGGTCCTTGAACTCGTTGAAGATGAGATCCCGCTCTTCGTCGCGCACGCGCTGGATGAGGACCTGCTTGGCCGTCTGCGCCGCGATCCGCCCGAACGCCTGGCGCGCCTGCTTCACGCGCAGGATGTCGCCGTAGTCCTTGTCCTGCTCGGCCGCCTTCTTCGCGTCCGACGGGTGCCAGAAGATCTGGAAGCCGAGCTCCTCGCCCATCTCGGACGAGAGGCCCAGCCGCTGCGCGTCTTCGAACGCAATCTCGCGATCGTCATCGGACACGTCGTCGACGACCGTCATGTACTGGAAGAGATCGATCTGACCGGAGTCCTCGTTGAACCGGGCCTCGAGCTCGCGGTTGGCGCCGAAGACGCTCTGCGCTGCCTTGAGGATCGCCTCCTCTACCGTCTTGACCAGACGCGTCTTGTCGATCCCCTTGTCCTTCGCGACCATCTCGATCGCCTGGAGGAGCGTCAAATCGTTCGAGGTCTGCTGTTGCTGGATTGCCATGGTGTCCTCAGTGCTTGGGCTTACCGGTCCGGCGCTCCGATTCGAGTGCGCGCCCGAACTCGAAGAGGAGGCGCGACTTCTTGATGGTCTCGATCGGCACCTCGTCGATCCAACCATCCGACCCGATGTGCTCGATGCGGACCTTGCCGTCGACGACGCCTCTCAGGATGCCGTCGGTGACGTGCCGGCCATCGAAGGGCGGGCTGAACATGAACTTGGCCGCTTGCCCCGCGAAGCGAACGAAGTCCCGCTCGCCGCGCAGCTCGCGCTCGACCCCGGGAGTGCTGACCTCGAGCTGGTAGCGGTGGTGGATGAGGTCCGCGACGTCGAGCGCGGGGCTGAGGTCACGCGAGATGTTGGCGCAGAGCTCGAGGTTGACCGCGGCGTCGCGGACCGACATCAGCCGCTCGGACGCACCCGCGCGCTCGACGCTCACCCGCAAGACCCAGCCGGCGCGCTCCGGCTTGAACTCGACACCGACCACCTCGGCGCCGTGCGCGCGGACGATCGGGTCGATGACCCGATCGAGCGCGACGCGATCGATCCCGTGAAGGTCTGTGGTGGAGCTGAGGGAGTGCATGAGTTTGCGTAAAAAAAAACGCGGGCCCCGGTTGGGGTCCCGCGCATCGACAACCACCTAACTGGGCGCCGAAAGCTAGCGCCTCGGGGGGCATCGGGCAAGGGGGATAATCATCGCCCCCTCGCCCGGCTGTCAGAGTCTCCCCCCCGTTCTCGGAACCTTCTCAGAACCCCGGCAGGGGATTCTTCTTGCGCTCGCCGGTCGGAGACGCCGGGGCGGCGCCCTCTTTCTCGAGGATGATGAACTGCACGCGGCGGTTCTGGGCGCGGAAGCCCGCCGTCACGTTCGGGACGAGCGGCTTCTCCTGGCCGTAGCCATGGGCGATCAGCCGATCGGAGGCGACGCCGTGCTGCGTCAGCCACGCGACGACGGCCTCGGCGCGCTGCTCGCTCAGGATCTTGTTGTGATCGGGCGTGCCGCTGTTGTCGGTGTGGCCCTGCACCTCGACGCGCTTGATCTCGGGATGGCGGATGAGCGTGTCGGCGATCTCCGTCAACAGGCCGAACGAGTCGGGGAGGATCACTGCGCTGTCGAGCGCGAACTGGATCTGCTGCTTGATCGTGATCTCTTTGCCCGTGATGACGACGTTCGGCTTCTTCGGGATCGGCCGGAGCATCAGGTCGACGGGGTTCTCCTGGCGGACCTTGACGTCCGCAGGCGTGACGAGGGCCAGGTATCCGTCGGACGTCACGCTCACGTCGGCCGTGCCCGGCGCCACGCCCTCGAACCGGAAGCCGCCCGAGGGGTCGGCGTTCATCCGCAGCTCCTTGTGCTGCGCGTCGGTCAGGACGACCTGCACGCCGGCGACCGGCTCGCTCGTCAGCGCGTCGCGCACATGGCCCACTACGGTACCGACGCGCGGGAGCGCCTCGAGCGGACAGTCCACGTTGATGTCTCCCGCCGCCATCGGCGCGGGCGCGGGCGCCGGCGCAGGCGCGGACCCGGGCGCCGGCGCGGGCGCGGGCGCGGAAGCGGGCGCGGGCATGGACGGAGGCGCCGGCGCCTCCTTCGTCACCGTCGCGTCGCAGGAGCCCGGCTTGTAGCCGTCCGCCTTGATGTCGTACGTGTATTGGCCAGGCGCGACGTCGTCCCCGAACTTGCCGTCGGCGCCCGTGGCGAGCGGCGCCATGTCGGACCGGTCGCGGTACATCACGATGGCGTTCACGATGGGGTCGTTCTTGTCCTTCTCGTGGACGAAGCCGGTCACGTGCCTGGTGGCAGCCAACTTCTCGACGAGCTTCTCGACCATCTTGGTCTTGATGACCGGGGGTCGATCGTTGGTGTCCGTGGCCCAGCCGGCTCCGAGGTAGAACATCCAGGGCGGCACGGGGGCCAGCTCCTCGATGAAGTCGCTGGCGCCGGCCAGCGCGATGTCGAACGCGGCGAGCACCGAGAAGCCGCGCTTCCACGGATAGAAGCGCCCGCCGAGCGTCAGCGTCGCCGGCGCGAGCTTGTTCAGCGCCAGGCAGTTGTCATGGTTCAGGTTGTCCTGGTGGCAGGCGTACCCCTGGCGGTTGTTCGGGACGAGGACGTGCGTCTCGAGGAAGGGTCGGACGCGATCGTCCGCAACGAACGCCTCACCACCGAGGTAGAGGTCGACGTGGTCGACGCGGTTGATCTCGACGCCGTAGCGCTCGATGCGCGTGATCGGGATCGTCGCTTCGGCCGACCCTTGGGCCTGCGCACGCGCGGTCTCGGTGTCGGCGATGACGGCGCCCGTGTTGTCCACCATGTAGACGACGTTCGCGCTGAAGCGCAGCGGAACCGGGGACTCGAGCCCCCGGAGATCCGTCGTGCCGATGGCGCCGAACTTCGCGCTCGTGCCCTTCCCTGCGAGCCCGACCGATCCTGTCCCGTTGATCAGCCATAGCTCGGTGAACACCCCGAGGTTCATCACGTTGCCGACCGGCGCCACGTACTTGACCGCCAGGTTGGTGTCCCCGAACACCTGCAGAAGAGACTCGTAGGGCGCGTTCGCGGTATCGCTGTTCGCGATGGCCTCGGTCGATGCGTAGGCCTCGAACGTCCCCTCGCCGATCTTGAAGAGGGAGGTCCCGAGCGAGATCGTGCCGCCGAAGTGATGGAGCGAGTCGCTCATGGGCTTCCCCGTGTTCAAGCCGCAGGGGAAGGCGGTCGTGCAGAGGAAGTTGCCGCTGTAGAACTCGCTCACGATGCCGAGCCTGAACTGCCCGGGGGCGCCGCTCTGGGCGTGCTGGGTGTGGAGGAGACCGACGCCGCCGGTGATCGTGTCGGCTTCGTAGAGGCGGGCGTCGCGCTTCGTCCAATCCTCGGGGGTCTCCCCGTCCTCTTCGGCGGCGAACGCGGGCATTGGCGCGGACTCGGCACCCGGGGGAGAGCCGAGCGCGGGTGCAGGCGCGGGCGCGGGCCCGGGCGCTGCCGCCGGCGCTGCCGCTGCCCCAGGCGCCGCCGTCCCATCCGGCGATATCCCTCCTGCCGCCTGCGCTCGCGCATTGAACGGCACCCCGATCCCCGCGACGAGGGCAAGGGCGGCAAGGGACATCGCGTTGCGGGAAGACCCCATGAGCATTCTCCAGATCCGGAAGGCGATTGGCGTATCCTTGGCCAGAGCTTTCCTATCACCAAGTGGCTTCTCGCCTCCAGAAGCGATTCACGGCCTCCTCCGCGAGACACGTTTAAGACCCATGCCGCATCGCGGTCGAATCCTCATCGTCGACGACGAGTCCAACGCGCGCGCGGCGCTCGGCGAGATCCTCCGCGAAGAGGGTTACGCGACGGAGTCCGCCGCCGACGGGTTCAAGGCCCTCGGGAAGCTCGACGAGTTCGGGCCCGACGTCATCCTGACCGACCTGAAGATGCCCGGCCTGGACGGGATCGCGTTCATGGAGAAGGCGCGGGCCGCCGCGCCGGGCGCCGTTTTCGTCGTGATGACGGCGTTCGGGACCATCTCGAGCGCCGTCGAGGCCATGAAGAAGGGGGCGGAGAACTACCTGCTGAAGCCCCTCGATCCCGAGACCCTCGGCGCCGTCGTCGAGCGCGCGATGGAGAAGGCCAAGCTGGTCCAGGAAACGAGGCGTCTGCGCGACCGGCTGCGCGAGCGCAACGCGGTGAGCCATATCGTCTCGAGCGACCCCAAGATGCAGGCGGTCCTCGAGCTTGTCTCGCAGGTGGGCCCCAGCAAGGCCAGCGTCCTTTTGACGGGCGAGAGCGGGACGGGCAAGGAGCTCATCGCCGAGGCCATCCACCTCGCGAGCCCGCGGGCCAAGGCCCCGTTCGTCCGCCTGCACTGCGCCGCGCTCAGCGAGTCGTTGCTCGAGTCCGAGCTATTCGGCCACGAGCGCGGCGCGTTCACGGGGGCCATCGCGCGCCGGGAGGGGCGCTTCAAGCAGGCCGACGGCGGGACGCTCCTCCTCGACGAGATCGGGGAGATCCCCCCGCCGGTCCAGGTCAAGCTGCTGCGCTTCCTGCAGGAGAAGGCGTTCGAGCGCGTCGGCGGCAACGAGACGCTCCGGGTGGACGTGCGAGTCATCGCCGCGACGAACCGGGATCTCGGCGCCGAGATCCGGAAGGGGACGTTCCGCGAGGACCTCTTCTACCGGCTCAACGTCGTCTCCGTCGAGCTGCCACCGCTGCGCGACCGGCGCGGAGACATCGCACCGCTGGCGAGCTTCTTTCTGCGCCGGTACGCCGCCGAAAACGGCAAGGCCGTCGACACATTCGCCGACGACGCCCTGGAGACACTCCACCAGTACGCCTGGCCGGGGAACGTGCGAGAGCTGGAGAACGTCGTCGAGCGGGCGGTGGTCCTGTGCGACGGCTCGCGCATCGAGAAGAAACACCTGCCGCCGACGGTCGTGCCCTCGAACGAGCGCGACGGCCCTCCGCCCATTCCCGGCTCCACGATCGCGGAGCTCGAGCGCTACGCGATCCTGAAGACCCTGGAAGCGTGCGGCGGCTCGACGTCGAAGGCGGCGACCGTCCTCGGCGTCAGCCCGCGCAAGATCCAGTACAAGCTCCACGAGTACGAACGGCCCGGGTCCACCGTCGCCGCCGGGGGAGACGACGGACCGAACGCCGGAGACAAGACGTGAGCGAAGTCGTCCTCTCGACCGCGGGCCTCTCGAAGACGTTCCGCAAGCCCTTCACCGGGCGCGCCGTCCACGCGGTACGCAACGTGACGTTCGACGTATGCCGCGGGGAGATCTTCGGATTCCTGGGACCCAACGGCGCCGGCAAGACGACGACGATCAAGATGCTCACGGGCCTCATCGGGCCGACCGCGGGGACGATGCAGATCCTGGGAGTGCGCGCGCCGTCGCCGGACGTGATGGCGCGCGTCGGCTTCCTGCCGGAGAACCCGTACATCTACCCGTACCTTTCGCCGCGCGAGTTCGTGTCGCTTTGCGGGCGACTCTCGGGCCTCTGGGGGAAGAAGCTCGACGAGCGGTGCCGCGCCGCCGTCGATCGCGTGGGAATCGGCTACGCCATCGACCGCGCGGCGCGGACGCTGTCGAAAGGCATGCTCCAGCGCGCGGCGCTGGCGGCGGCGATCGTGCACGACCCGGAGCTCCTCATCCTGGACGAGCCGATGAGCGGCCTCGATCCAGTGGGAAGGAAGGAAGTGCGAGACATCATCGTCGAGGAGAAGCAGCGCGGCCGCACCGTCTTCTTCTCGAGCCACATCCTGAGCGACGTCGAGATGCTCTGCGACCGGGTGTGCATCCTGCGCCGGGGCGAGGTCGTCGTCGCGGGGAGCTTGCAAGAGCTGCTCGCCGAGGGCAAGCGCCGGAGCGAGGTGACGATCGCGGGCTTCGGCGATGCGCTGCGCGACGCGCTCACGGCCATGGCGCAGACGACGCGCCAGGTGGGGGACTCGCTCGTGATGGAGGTCGAGGGCGACGCCGCAGTACGCGCCGTCGTCGAGCGCGTCCTCGCCGACGGCGCGCGGCTCCAGAGCGTGACCCCGAAGCGCGAGACGCTCGAGGACCTCTTCGTCCGCGAGGCCCTCTGAGCGATAGTCCTAAAAGCGCACCGCGAGGCCGATTTGCCCGGGGCCGACGATGGGCGAAAAAGACACCGGCGGCAGGGGGCGCTTCTCGACGTGGGTGCGCTCGGGGACGAAGGTCGCCTGAGCGTGGATGATGCCGGCGGCGGCGGTGGCGAAGAAGCCGGCGGCGAAGACGTCCCCAGCGATGGCGGCGAACTGCGCGTGCTGCTGGTACGGGCCGGCGGTCGTGTCCCCGCTCTTCAGGGCTGCTCTGGCCTGACCGGCGTCGTAGAGCGTGAGCCCCGCGCCGACGAAGCTTCCGATGGCCATCGCGAGCTCGGCGGTCAGGAACGTCGCGCCCAGCGCGTCCTGTCCGTTCTGGAACTGGCCCGCTCCGAATGGCACCATCGCAAGCCAGCGCGAGTTCTTCTCCCGAACGACCTCCTGGCTGGCGAGCATCTCGAGCATCGCGAGGCGCACCGCCGCTCTCTGCCTCTCGGCGTCGACCTTCGCCCGCTCGTCCTGCGCCTTTCGCACGCGCTCGGCCTGAAGGGCGGTCAGCTTGTCGCGCAGGCGCGAGCGCACGTCGAGGAAAACGTTGATCGACTCGAGTGACACGCGCAGCGGATCGGGCTCATAGTCGGGCTTGTCGACGAGCAGCTGCTCGAACACGCGCGGCGCCTCGTCCTTCTTCCCCTCCGCCACGAGGACCGCGCCGAGGTACATGCGCGCGTCGGCGACGTTGTCCGCGTCCTTGAGCGGCCCGGTCTTCGGATCGAGGAGCGCACGCAGGCGCGCCTCGGCATCGTCGTACTTGTGCGCCACGTAGGCGCTGTGCGCCTTGTCGAGGTCACCCAGCGCGTCCGCGGAGGCCCGACGAGCCGGCGTCCCGAGCGCCAGCGCCGCCGCGAGGGCGTACCGCAGGGCGGGGCGTCGCTGTGGCACGCCCGAACGATCCACCCACCGGCGCGCGGGCTGCAACCGTTTTCCGCGGCGGGCTGGCGTCTCCCCGGCGGCTCACGGGAACTTTGCGAGGACCGTCCGGCCTGCCTCGAGGCGGACCGACACCGACGTATTCGTCTCGATCTGATTCACTGTGACCGCCTCGTAGGCGCTCTTCAGCGCAACGGTGTTGGCGCCCGCGCGGACGGCGATCTCCGGGTGCTGCGCCACCTGGTACGACTTGCCCACGTCGCCCTCGACGACCAGCGTCGCCGGCTTGACCGGCACCGAGACGACGAGTCTGTCGTCCCTGTCTCCCGCCGCGACGGCGAGCCGGACCGCGACGCACGGATCGTCCCCTCCGCGGCGAGGGCACGAGAACGTGAGCGCGTGCGCCTTGACGTCGAGAGTCACCTTGTCGCCGGTGCTCACCTCGCGGGTGGGCTCGCCGTCGACCGACATGGCCACGCCCATCGGCGGCTTCAAATCGAGGGTCAGGACTCGCTCCGTCGGGCGCACCGTCGCGGGGACGACACGCGGAACGGCCGGCGCCCGCGCCACCTCGCTCCCGCCCCCGGTCGCCGGCGCCGCCGCGGTCCCGGGGGGCGCGGCGGTGGACGCCTGCACATCGTCCCGGTGGACGGCCGCTGCCGGCGCAGGCGCCCGGTGCTCCAGTGCGTGACGGAGCCCGAACGCGGCCCCGCCCACCCCTGCGACGATCACCATCGCGACGACCGCGCGCTTCATCAGCCGCGCGCGCGCCTCGGCGCGGTTCATCCCCGCGACGATTCGCAGGAGCTGCGGGTCGGTCGGGGCATGAGCGAGCGCCCGGTTGTAGTCGCCCGCCGCCGACAAGGAGTCGCCCTTCTTGCGCGCGTCGCCGGCGAGGGCACACAATCGCTCGATCATCCGGGGGGTGTGCGCCCCTTCCCAGGCGTCGGGATCGTCGAACCACGCCTCGAGCTCCCCCTCCGGGCCTGTCAGGCCGAGGCGATCGAGCTCGGCGACGATCGCGGTCTTCATCGCGCCGGCGTCCGGGAAGCGGTCGCCCTGCGCGTGCGCGAGGGCCCGGTCGAGCAGCGCGCTCCACGCCTTGCCCACGACGGCCCGCTCGGCGGCCGCGTCAGGGTACGTCCCGTCGAGTACCCGCCTCAGCACCTGCGCCGGGTTCTGCCCCTCGAAAGGCAGATGCCCGACCATGCACTCGTAGAGGAGCACGCCCATCCCGAACACGTCCGCCCGGGCGCCGACCTCGCCCCCTTCGATCTGCTCGGGCGCCATGTGGGCCGGGCTGCCGAGGACCTGGCCGGTCGAAGTGACGCCCTGCGCGTCGAGGAGCTTGGCGATCCCGAAGTCGGTCAGCTTGACCATGACGCGCGTCCCCACGCTCGGGCGCGCGCCGTCGGGGGTCTCGTCGGGGCGGGGGACGTGCTCGATGAGGACGTTCTCCGGCTTGATGTCGCGGTGCACGACGCCGGCCGCGTGGGCGTGCGCGAGCGCGCCGAGGAGCTCGATCGCGAGCGCCGCGGCGATCTCCGGCGGGAGGACGCGGCGCTTCTCGAGGAGCTTCCGGAGCGTCGTTCCACGCACCAGCTCGCACACGAGGTACTGCTCGGGATCCTCCGGGGCGCTGACGTCGTAGATCTCGACGATGTTGCGGTGGCGCAGCTTGGCGACGGCCCGCGCCTCGGCGTTGAAGCGCGCGACCACCTCACGCGAGTCGCGCAGGTGCGGGTGGATCACCTTGACGGCGACGTCGCGCGCGAGCCGCCGGTCGTGCGCGCGGTACACCGTCGCCATGCCGCCGTGCCCGATCTCCTCGAGCACGTCGTACTTGGCGAGCTCGGGCAGCCTTCCGGTGCGCAGGACCGCTTCCGCCATGGTGGGCTGGATGAATTGTACTCGCATCGCACGGGCAAGTCCGACTTCGTCGCGCGCCGCGACGCCACTGCGATCAGGCAGATCAGGCCGGGGGCGCGTGCTCGAGAAGCTCGTGGTGGTACGCGTGGAACGCGCTCTGCTGGGGCCATTCCGGGGCGCCCGAGAGCAGGGCCCGCGCGTCGGCGCCCCGCCCGTCGTCCACGGCGACGACGGCCGCCGCGTAGCGCATCGCCCAGTGAACGAGCGGCGAGCCACCGGCGGCCTTGGCGAGCAGCGCGGCGTCCCCGGGCCTGCTCGCATGCGCGAACGCGCGGGCCAGCGCGACCAGGCCGCGGCGAAGTAGCTTGATGCGCCGGTGCGCGAGGATGCCGCTCGCGGGCATCGGCAGCGCGGCCAGCGCCTCGGCCTTGTGCATCGCGCCATCGCGGTCGCCTTCGAAGGTGTCGAGCAGCGTCTCGACGAACAGCCGCTGCTCGACGGCCGCCTCCCACGCCGGCCCGCGCACGGCGCGCTTCAGCGCGAGGCGCGCGGCCTCGAGCCAGCCGTACGATGCGTACGCCGTCGCCCGCAGCAGCGGGGCCATCGTCTCGGGATGTGGCACGCGGTCGATGAGCCCCTCCCACGTGCCGATGACACGCTCGACGTCCCCCGAGATGAGGAGCTTTCGCATGCGCCATCGGCCGATGAGCGTGGGCGCCGTCATGAGCGCAGCGATGGCGACGACGGGAAGGATGTAGCGGGGGTCCCTCCCAATCATCTGCGCGGCAAGCACCGCGCACATGCCCGCCGCAACCACGGGCAGGATGGAGAGGACGCGGCGCTGCGGTGCGGGGGATGCCATTCTGCCGTTTACAAGGGTAAGACCGCCCAGGCCGACGGCAAGGCCGCATTTCGGGGAGACCCGCGCAAAAGCTCGTTTTGCCTGCTAGCCTCCCTGGCCGTCCAATGCGCACCGAGAAGGACGTCGAAGCGTACCTGCTCCGCTCGAACCGGCGCTTCCAGGCGGCGGGGAGCCAGGGCGGCACCTTTCTCGTCGACTCGGGGGGCGGGCTCCCCCCGGTCGCCATCCGCGTCAACCCGCCGCTCGTGATCGTCCGCGTCCATATCGGCGAGATGACCGGCGTGACCGGCGACGCGCAGCAAGCGGCGTTCTACCGGCGCCTGCTCGAGCTGAACGCACAGGAGCTCGTCCACGCGAGCTACGGGATCGACGCCGGCCGGGTCGTCCTCTCGAGCGCGCTCGAGCTCGAGAACCTCGACTACAACGAGATCGAGGCGGCCCTCGACGAGATCGACGTCGCCCTGGCCCAGCAGCTCCCCGCGCTCGCGCGAATGGCCAAGGGAACGATTGGCACCAACCGAGAAGAATGAATGGGCATCTTTAGCCGTCTCGCGCAGCTCATCAGGAGCAACCTGAACGATCTCATCAGCCGCTCGGAGGACCCCGAGAAGATGCTGAACCAGGTCGTCCTCGAGATGAACAACCAGCTGATCGAGGCGAAGAAGCAGGTCGCCGTGTCGATCGCCGACGAGAAACGCCTCGCCAAGCAGCTCGAGCTGGAGCTGGCAAACGCTGCGGAGTGGGAGCGGCGCGCGATGATGGCGGTGCGCGCGAACAACGAGGAGCTCGCGAAGGAGGCGCTCGCCCGGAAGCGCGAGTTCGACGAGCTCGCCGCGACGTACCGCGACCAGTGGACGAAGCAGAAGACGGCGGTCGAGCAGCTCAAGAAGGCGCTGCGGCTGCTCAACGACAAGATCGAGGAGGCGAAGCGCAAGAAGAACGTCCTCATCGCGCGGAAGAAGCGCGCCGAGGCGCAGCGCGCGATCCAGGACACGATGAGCGGCCTGCGCGACCAGAGCGCGTTCGAGACGTTCGACCGCATGGCGGCGAAGGTGGACCAGATCGAGGCGGAGGCGGAGGCGGAGGGCGATCTCGCCGAGGAGTTCTCCGGGGACACGTTGACGTCGAAGTTCAAGGAGCTCGAGGGCAAGCACGGCGCGGACGATGATCTGGTCGCCCTGAAGAGGAAGATGGGGATCCTGCCGCCGGAGGAAGAGAAGGCGGCGCCGCCACCGGTGCAGGCGCGGGTCGAGGCTGGGGCTCCGGCGGGTGCGGGGGAAAAGGATCAGGCGGAGCTGGCCGCGGCGCTCGAGGAGCTCGAGGAGGAGCAGCGCGCGGGCGAGAAGAGGAAGGCGGAGCGGTAGAAGGCAGGGCGATGGTACGGTTCGGTCATGTCGCGGACGGGGCCAGTGCGGCACGTGCACGGGCGGCGACTACTGCGGAGGGGGCGGCTACAGCCGGTGCGGCGACGGAGGCCTCGCCCCTTCGGACGCACCGACCGGCGGTTGAACAGGTCGTGGAGGAGGGGCCCGCGGCGTCGAAGCAACCATTGATGCGCCGACCTGCCGCGCCGCCGCGCAGGTCGGCCGCATGCTGGACCAGGCAGGCGGGCGGCGGCGTGAGGGGCGACGCACCGACCCGGCGATCAGGGAGCGGCACGATCTGGCCCACTCGAAGTGCCGAAGAATACGCGTTGGGCGCTCAAGGGAGCTGGTACAGGCCGTGCTTCGAGAGTGAATGTGAAGCGACTCGCCGCCTCGCTGTCGGTACCGGCGATGATCTACTTTTGGGCCTGCTCGTCGAACAGCCCGAGCACGACCGCAGGGCCGTGCGAGGGCGGGGGCCCCTGCGTTGACGGGTCGGTGGAGGCCGCAACCGTGGTCGCCGACGCTCGGGGGGACGGGCCGGTCGCCTGCGCCAGTCGATTCGACTGCAGCTCCCTCTCCCCCGAGTTCGCCCCGTCCTCGGACCAGAACTTGGTCCCCTGCTGCACGGACAATGTTTGCAGACTTGAGACGTACGACGGCGCCTGCACGGACGCCAATGGGCAGATCATCCAGGCGTCGAGCTACGACCAGACGTGTAAGACGGACGCTGATTGCGTTTTGGTGGCCGAGGGGAACTTTTGCTACCCGGGCGCGACCAACTGCGGGACCGCAACCATCAGCAAAAGCGCCAACGGCCAGTACCAGGCGGACGTCGCAAAGACGCGCGCGGCCTCGTGCTATGCCCCCGGTAACTGCGGCGCGGAGTTCGCCCCCTGCTGCGTGAGCGGCATGTGCCAAGTCGGCAGCCAATGCGGCAACCTCACTGGCGACGCCGATGCGGTCCGCGGTGCCGACGCCGCGGTGGACGCCGACGCAATGAGCAGCGCAGGCCGGGTGCCCGTCAATCATCGCCCGAGCGACGCGCAGTGCTCCACGCCGGCACCACCCGGCGATTGCGCGGGCCCCTATCCCGACGGCGGGGGGTGCGCCAGCGACACCAACTGCGCCGAAGCTGGTACGAACGGACGCTGCATCAATCCTGGCGGCGGACCGGCGGCCCCCTGCTTCTGCACCTACGACAGGTGCTTGGGTGACACCGACTGCCCCAGCGGCCAGACCTGCGCGTGCCACGGGGCGCCGTACACCGACAGCGCCGGCAACACGTGCGTACAGGGCAACTGCCGCGTCGACGCCGACTGTGGTGCGGGAGGGTACTGCTCGCCGTCGTCCAACACCGGCATCTGCGGCGACAGTCTCGCCGGATACTACTGCCACTCCGCGGCGGACCTCTGCATCGACGACAGCGACTGCCCGGAAAGCTCCAACGGGACCGTCGGGGAACCCGGGTGCGTGTACTCGACGACGGACTCGCGCTGGGAGTGCATCATAGTGCCGGTTTGCGGGTGAGCGGCCGCCCGATCTCGGACTCACCCCGCGAAGTACGGATCGAGTGCTTGCTCCAGTGTCGACGGCCCTCTCTCCAGGCGGTGCCCTGGGACGACGGTCAGCAGCCCCTTCATCGCGCCCTCGTACATCTCTTGGTAGAGGTTCGCCATCGACGCCCCGACGCCGGCCTGCTGGATCGTTTGCGCCGCCGCAGATACCGGCAGGTTGAGCAGCTTCACCTCCTTGTCGAGCTTCTTCGACAAGTAGGCGGCATGGTCGATCGCGCTGTACTCGCGGGCACCTAGCACGTAGACGACCTCCGTGGACGCCGGGGGCGACAGCAGCGAACGGACCGCGACAGGGGCGATGTCGCGTGTCGCGATGGTGGCCATCGTTCGCTCAGGAGGGAAGAAGTTCGGCAGGATCCCCCGGTGCTTCGCCGCCGGCAGCATGGCCAGAAGATTCTCCGTGAACGAACCCGCCCGCAGGAAGGTGGAGACCGCCTTGGACTTCTTGAGCCCCTCTTCCAGCACGTGCAGCCCGACGATCGGCCCAGTCCCTGCCGGCTGCTCGGCGCCCCACGAAGACAGGAGCACGACGTGGCGGATGCCGCTCGCGATGACGGCGTTGATCTCTGCGTGCGAGACGCGATCCTGATAGGCACGCACGTCGGGGGAATCGTGCGGCGGCGGGGGCAGCAGCAGGAAGGCCGCGTCGGCTCCTCGCAGCGCGTTCGTGAGGAACGTTTCGTCGCTGAGCTCGCCGGTCAGCAGCTCGGCGCCCTTCTGTTTCAGGGCTCTGGCTTTGTCGGCGCTGCGCACGATGGCGCGGACCTTGTGGCCTTTGGCGAGCAGCTCGCCGGCGACCGCCGAGCCAACGTGACCGGTCGCACCGGCGACGGCGAAGAGGGACATGGCGCTTCTCCTTTTGGGGGTTCGATCCGGGTCCGATGCCGATGGGGGCGCGGTGGTTCCAAGTCCGACGAGCTCGTGCGTCTTGCCGCACCACACCTAGCGGGAAGCCGGGGCGTGCGCTGCGGCGTACGTCCTCGCCCGTTCCAGGATTCGGAGGGTGTCCGAGATGCGGTCGCCGCTCAACGTCACACGGAAATTGCCGTCTTCGGGCTTCACTTCGATCTCGAGCCACGAGTCGGGCAGGCCGTATGGATCGTTCGGTATCCGCGACGCGTCGATCTCGCCATCGAGGACACGAAGGTTGTGGCATCGAAGCATGCGATCCAAGCGCGCGAGAGTGACTCCCTGAGGAGGCCGCACGACGAGGGTTACCGCCCGGACCTGGCACGTCCCTCGGCAGGGATCCTGATAGATCCTGGCGCGCGCGCTGAGAACCGTCATCGCATCCACTGCTCTCGCCTCGTCTTCCGCGGGCAGGGCATCCCTACATTCGGATGCTTCTGCGCTCGCTGCGCGCGCGGGTAGCGGGACCGTTGCGGCGCATCCGTACGCGAGAAGCACGGCCCCCGCCACCGCAACGCCTAGTGGCCCGCCTCTACTGATGGCGTGATGTTCGCAACCTTGCACGCACGGATCTAGCGAACGCAGCGCACGTACCCGGTGGTCTGACTTTGATCCGTATATCCGTCCTGGTAGTTGATGGCCCAGGTCGCCCCCCCGGAGAGGGTGGATGCCGAAATATAGTACTGGTTGGCAGGCGTGTCGGCGAACACGCACTGGTCGATGGCTGGAGACACTTTGTTGATGTTCGGGTTGTCGTCGACCAGGGTCGACAGCTCGTTGATGCTCGGCAAGCGCCATGCGTGCCCGTTCAGGCCGAGGCCTGCGCAGTGGGTGTTCGCGGCCGCCTGCGAGACGGCGCTCGCGTAGCTCGTCTGCGCCCAGACGAGCTTCGTCTCGACGTCCTGGACCTCGCCCGGTCCGACCTGGACGTAGTGTGGATCAGGGAGCGGGGTGACCGCCGGCGACGAGACGCAGCGCGCGTATTCCACGGCGGTCTGGGCGGCGCCGTTGCTCGCGAGGCCGCCTCCGCCTCCGAAATTGACCATCCAGGCGTCCTGCGCCTTCGTCGATATCTGCGAAACGACCCAAGGCGTCGAAGTCCACGTGTACTTGCCGCCCGGCGGCATGAAGTACGTCGTATCCATGGCCGCGCCCGTGGCGTAGTCGACGAGGGAGAGCAGCTGGATTCGAGTCGGCAGGTGCCACGTGAG
>Ga0209415_10002907_pt1 | contig 32050 bp, 31 predicted proteins | sample PeaSoiSIISIP2007_FD_187696 | JGI IMG/M metagenome (GOLD analysis project Ga0209415, IMG submission 187696) | Peat soil microbial communities from Weissenstadt, Germany - SII-SIP-2007 (SPAdes) (version 2) | ecosystem: Environmental > Terrestrial > Soil > Wetlands > Peat | place: Germany... | reverse complement strand
AGCGCACAATGTAAAATTACAAATCGAACCTAATCCCGAATTCGAACACTCCGCCGCCGATTCCGCCGATGCTCCAGTGATGAGTCCACCGATCGACAATCCGCATTCTGACTTCTGACTCTACAGCCGAGCCGCTGTATCCTACGGACGGATTACGGTTGATCCGGGCCGCGCTGTGCGCGGGGCACAAATAGCCTACACTGGGGACAGCTTTGCGGCCAAGCCGAAGGCGCCTCGAGTTTCCGATGTCGCAGGACCAAAAAATCGTCGTGGTGATGCCTGCCTACAACGCAGCCAAGACGTTGCGCATCACCTATGCGGACCTTCCACCGGCCCTGGTAGATCAGGTGATCTTAGTGGACGACGGCAGTTCGGACGATACGGTCAAAATCGCCCGTGAATTGGGGTTGGAAATTTTCGTCCACAACCGCAACTACGGTTACGGAGCAAACCAGAAGACTTGCTATCGCGAAGCGCTGAAAGCGGGCGCCGACATCATCGTGATGGTCCACCCGGATTATCAGTATGATCCCAAGTTGCTGCCGCAGGTGATTGAGCCGATCAAGCACGATAAGGCGGACGTGGTGCTGGGGTCGCGTTTGATGGAAGGCAACCCGATGCGCCAAGGCATGCCCTGGTGGAAGTATGTCTCCAATCGTTTCCTGACGTTTCTGGAGAACCGGGTCTTCGGGCTGCACCTCAGCGAATATCACACCGGTTATCGGGCTTACCGGCGGGCGGCGCTGGAAGCGGTCAATCTCGAAACAAATTCCGATAGTTTCCTGTTCGATCAGGAGATCGTGGCGCAGTTTGTCGATTCCGGAATGCGGATCCGTGAAGTGCCGGTGCCGGCCCGCTATTTTCCGGAGGCGTCTTCGGCCTCGTTTCTGCAAAGTTCGCTGTACGGGCTGTCCATTCTGCGGCTGCTCGCACGATACGTGCTGCACCGCGCGGGATTGCGGCAGCGCCAGTTCCAAAGCCTGCACCGGCGGTATGAGCGCATGCCGGTTCGAGAAAACCGGTTGTAGTGTGCGAGAGGAATTCGGCGGGCTAGAGGCCTGGAAACGTGGATCGTAAGCCTGGCACTACTGGTTCTCGTCAATCAAATTGGAAAGGCGAAGCGGCGAGGTCGCGCCTCGGCGTCACTGTAAAATACTCTTTCGGAGGTTCCGCGTTGAGACAATCGACCATTGCGGTCCAATTTGTCTTTTTTTTCTTTGCCGGACTACTGGCTGCGCCCCTGCTGGCACAAACCGAGATCGGGGGCGGCACTTGCAGTTCCTCAAATCTGAATGGAACCTATGCGCTGTCCATCAGTGGACGGCAAGTGAACAGTTCAGGAACCTTCCTCGGCGTGCTCCAGGCAAATGGGTTGGCGACTTTTGACGGCCTGAGCATAGTCACGATTGCCGCCACCGAAAACACCAACCAAGCGCTTGGAACGACGCTGAACTGGTCGGGAACCTACAGCGTTCAAGCCAACTGCGTCGCCGTGTTGAACATTACTTCGGGTGGGAGCGCGACATTGAATGTGATGCTGAACAACCAGGGTAGGAACTTCCTGCTCACTGGGTCCGACACCACTTATTCTTACAGCGGCAGCGGAGTCGCCCCGTTTCCCACGCCGGCCGCCACTTGCTCGGTGACCACACTCGACGGTGTGTACGCTTTCAACGCGACCGGATTCACGCTATCGGCGACGTCGGTGAGCGGTGTCGCGGATGGCGCCGGGCTGTTGCAGTTTGACGGGCAAGGCAACCTGAGGGTAAACGTCGCCACGGCCACAGGCGGGGCAACCAGCAGCACCCTTACTCTTATGGGAACGTATGCTATTTCCTCGGACTGCACCGGAACGGCGACGCTCTCCGACTCGAAATCCAACTCGTTTGCGATGGGCTTTAGCATCTATAGCACAACCGCTGCGAACACCAATTTCTTTGCCAGCCTGGCGCGGGCTGGGAATTTCCTGATGACGGGGGCGGGACATACCGTATCCTCACAGTCCCCGGCTGGAACCTGCAGCACATCCACCTTGAACGGCAGCTACTGGCTGAGCCTGCCCGGACGGGGAATCTCGGGAACGGGAAACTTCGCAGGGTCGTTCCAGGGGATCGGCACGGCGACCTTTGACGGCGACGGCAACGTGACCCTGACGGGAACAGCGAACACAAATCTCGCTCAAGGCAACCCATTTTCGTATACCGGGACGTATAGCTTGCCCAGCAACTGTTCCGGTACGCTCACGATCAGAACAGCAACGGGCGCGGCATCGTTCGTGCTGGTCGTTTGGGCCGACGGCGTCCAGTTCGACATGGTCGGGTTGGACTCATCGTACGTTTATTCCGGAAGCGGCGGATATCTGCGGCCACCCGCCTGCGTCACGGCTACTCTCTCCGGCGAGTACACGTTTACGGCGAGCGGTTTTACACTTTCCGGGACTACCCAGAATGGCGCCCAGGACGAGGCCGGCGTGCTGCAGTTCGACGGACAAGGCAACGTTACGGCCACGTACACAGACACACAAGGTGGCGCAATGCCGGCTTCCGATAGCGCCACGGGGACCTACACGGTGACCTCCGACTGCCTGGCTTCGGCGACGTTGGGCGATTCTTCGGGTAAATCGAATGCATGGAATTTCGCGATCGCGGGCCCGCACGGCGAAAATCTTAACCTCCTCGCGGCCAACTCTCAATTCGTCCGGACGGGCAGCGCACATTCTGCATTTACGAATCCCAGCCAGGCTATCGGCAATGTGGCCAGTTATGCTTACAGCGCGACGCCGCCGGGTAGCGTATTTGCGCTTTTCGGGCAGAATCTGGCGACCAGGCCGGCCGGCGCGGTCTCAACGATACTACCGACCAAGTTGCTCAACACCACGGTGACGATCAACGGAAAGCTGGCGCCGTTGTTTTACGCGGATCCGATGCAGATCGACGCCCAGATGCCGTGGGACGTTCCGGGCGGCAGCGTGGCTTCGGTGATTGTGACCAACGGAAGCTCCATCAGCAATGCCGCGGCCGTGTATGTGCCCGCTAACGGGACTCCGGGAATCAGCACGTACGGCAATAATCGGGCCGTGGTGGTGAATGCGGACGGCAACGTAAATTCGGCATCGGATCAGGCCAGCGTGGGCGATGAGGTGGTGGTGTATTTCACGGGCGGCGGACCCGTGATGTCGCAGACCAACCTGATCACCGGCAGCCCCGCGGGCGGCGATTTGTCGCCAGTGACCGGAGACAACTCGATAACTGTCGGCGGCGTCCAGGCGAACGTGGTCTATATGGGCTTAACGCCTTTTGGGATCGGGCTGTATCAGGCGAATTTTAACGTGCCGCAAATCGCCCAGGGGGGTTACCCGGTGGTGATTACGATTGCGGGAAACGCGTCGAATCGTCCAGTGATGAACGTATCGAACTAACTTCGATCACTTAACAACCAGTGCTTCGAGCTCCGCCCAGCGGGCATATAATTCCTCGACAAGGAGCTGCGCGGATTGCATTTTCTCGTAGGCTTCGGCGACGCGATCCGCGTCCGATGCGAAGACTTGGAGTTCCTGCTGGCGCGCGTCGAGTTCCTGTTCGGCTTGGAGGATTCTCGCTTCCATGGCGTCCCACTCGCGCTGCTGCAGATAGGAAAGCTTCTTCTTCGGTTCGTCGTTCGACGTGGCCGTCGGCGGCGCCAATTCCTTAACAGGAGGCTTCTCGGGCGATGGCTCATTGCGAAACGCTTCCCATTGCGAGTAGTCGGCGAAGATGCCGGCTTCGCCAGTATTGGGGCCGCCATCCAAGCCGATCACGATGGTGGAGACGCGGTCTAGCAGATAGCGGTCATGACTGACGAGCACCAGGGCGCCTGGAAAATCGAGCAGGCTGTCCTCGAGAACTTCAAGCGTTGGAATATCCAGATCGTTAGTGGGCTCGTCGAGCAACAGCACGTCGGCGGTGGTCAGCATGAGACGCGCGATCATGACGCGAGCGCGCTCGCCGCCGGAGAGCCGAGACACCGGCATATCGAGCTGATCGTCGCGAAAAAGGAAGCGCTTGGCCCAACCGGCGACATGGATGGGACGGTCGCGGTAAATCACGTTGTCGCCCTCCGGACAAAGGGTTCGCCGCAGGCTGGCGTCGGGGTCCAGGTGTGCGCCACGGTCCTGCGCGAAACTGACGATGCGCACATAGTCGGCGCGCCGGATGGTCCCTTCGTCGGGCTGGATGCTGCCTTCGAGAAGTTTGAGCAGCGTGGTCTTGCCGCTGCCGTTGGCGCCCACCAGTCCGATGCGAACCCCGGGAGAAAGGACGAGATTCAAATTATCGAAGAGCCTGCGGCCGCCGAGAGTTTTTCCGATTCCTTCGGCTTCGATCAGGCGCTTGGTCTTGCGGTCGGAGGCCGTGAAATCGATTTTGGCCGTGCCGGTTCGGCTGCGCGCGGTGGCGGCGGAGAACTCCTCAATGAGACGGCCGGCGGCGTCGATACGAGCGCGCGATTTGCCGGTGCGGGCTTTGGGCCCTCGGCGAAGCCACTCGATTTCGCGGCGAACCTTGGTGGCGAGCGCGTCCTTCTGCTTGGCCTGCGCTTCCAGAAAATCCTCGCGCTTCTCGAGGAACGCGCTGTAGTTGCCGCTCACCTGGAATGAGCCTTGCGGATAGACGCGGTTGACTTCCACCATTTGATTGGCGACGCGCTCAAGGAAATAGCGGTCATGCGTGACCACCAGGCTGGCGCGCGCTGCCTCGATCGCGGTCTCAAGCCAAAGAATGCCTTCCAGGTCGAGATGATTGGTGGGCTCATCGAGGAGCAGCACGTCGGGCGACGTGATGAGCGCGGCCGCGATGGCGAGGCGCTTTTTCCATCCGCCGGAGAGCGATGACGCGAGCGTCGCGGTGTCCTTGAACTCGGCGCGGCCGAGCATCAGTTCCACGCAAGCCAACTTCTCCTCTTCTTCCAAGGGCAGATCGTCCAGGACCGCGGTGAGGACGGAACCGACCGTGTCGCTGGGCGCGAAGAGCGAATCCTGCGGGACGTAAGCCAGGCGGGTGTGCTTTCGCAACGCGCGAGTTCCGGTGTCCGGCTCGTCGTTGCCGGCCAGGATTTCGAGCAGCGTGGTTTTGCCGCTGCCGTTGGGACCGATGAGGCCGGTGCGGTCGCCTTCAGAGAGACTGAGCGAGAGATCTTCGAAAAGAACGCGCGCGCCGAAACGCTTGCCGACTGCGGAGACACCGAGGAGTACACCCATCTGCTTTCAGGATGGCATGGACGGTTCGTGCGCCGGCTATACGCGGCCAGGCAACTGGAGCAGATATTTGCAAAGGGCGTCGAGATCCGCGGCCGAGAATTTATAGGCCGGCATGATGCTGCCTTTGGAAACACTCGCGGGATTGGCAAAATGTTTTTCGAGCCAGTCGCGATCGTGGCGCAAGCCTACGCCATCGAGCGCTGGACTTAGCGTGGAGCCGGAACCGTTGATCTGATGGCAGGCGTCGCAGTGGTTCGATTGGAAAACTATCGCGCCTTGCAAGACAAAAGCCGGCGCCGATTCGAGCGCCTCCTCGTTCTTCGGCGTCAATTTCAAAACGAACAAAGAGAGCCCGTTCAGGTCGGCATCGGGCAAGTCTATCTGAGGCATCGCGCTGCCCGGCACGATTTGGGAGGGGTTCTTAAAATGGGGAACCATCCACCCGACCATGCGGTGGGCGGCCGGCATGGTGGTGAGATCCGGACCGATCCCGTTCTTGCCCGCCCCGGGATGGCAGCCGGTGCAGCCCTCTTTCTTGAAATCCGCCAGGCCGACCAGTTCCGGGGCGGTCAAACGTTGCCACTCGGCGATTTCAGGCGCGGGCGACGCAGCTCTGCCGGGTGTCACGGCCGTCACGGCCGGGGTTAGGGATGGGGGATTTGGGATTGGCGTGGATAAGGTCTCTGGCTCGGAAGTAGCAGCGGGTTCCTCAACGGATTCCTGATTCTTGGGCGTTGTTATCACAGCCGCGGTGGTCAGGCCCGTCCACGCAATGGCCGCGAGAACGACAAAGGAGATCGCAAATGTTCGCTTTCCCAGACGGATCATTGGTCCGCGATCAATGAAGGGAATCAAAAAGAGCGTCAGCACGGCGACGCCGGGCAACACCACGCTGCCGACCGCCTCCAAAGGCCCCTGGAAGAACTTCAGCGATTGGAAGAGGAACAAGAAATACCATTCCGGACGTGGGATGTACGCAGTATCGGTGGGATCGGCCAAACGCTCGAGCGGAACCTTGGCAACCACGGCCATGATGAACAGGATGATGAATGCCACCGCAACGCCGACGGTATCTCTGAAAACCTGCTCCGGAAAAAACTTGCGCTTCGGAGCCGTGTCGCCCGGGGCAGGCGCGACTCCGTGTTTACGCACCAGATAGATGTGAATTCCAATGAGGATGATCGTCAGCGGCGGCAGCAGCACCGTGTGGAGCGCGTAGAATCGCGAGAAAGTGACGTTGCCGACGTCGCCCTGGCTTCCCAGCAATCGCAACAGGTATGGCCCAGCCAGGGGCGCTTGCGACGCGATTTGGGTGGTAACCACCGTGCCCCAATATGCGCGGTTGTCCCAGGGCAGCAGATAGCCGGTGAGCCCAAACGCGAGCGTGATCAGCAGTAGCGTCACGCCGGCCATCCAGGTGGCCTCGCGTGGCTTCTTATACGCGCCGTAGAGGAAAACCTGGATCATGTGCAGCACGACGATGATAAGCATCATGCTGGCGCCCCAATGGTGCAGGCCGCGGATCAATGGGCCGCCAGTCAACTCCGTCATGATGTACTTCACACTGTTGTACGCTTCGCCGGGCGTGGGTGCGTAGTTGAACGCCAGCAGGCCGCCGGTGAAGACCTGAATCACGAAGAAAAACACGGCCATGCTGCCGATGATCTGGTGCCAGCCGGCGGAGGCTGGGATGTCCTCGTACAGAAAGTTCTTGATCGCGGTTTCGAGGCCGGTGCGGTTTTCGAGCCAGTTAATTACTGTGCGCATGGCCGGTTAGGCGCGAGGCTCCACAGGCCCGATCTGGAGCTTGCCGCCTTGAATCTTGGTCATAAGGCGGTTAAGGGGGCGCGGCGCGGGACCGCTCAATACTTTCCCGTCGATGGAAAAGACGGAGCCGTGGCAAGGACAAATGAAGGTGTGAGACGGGTCGTCCCAGTGGTAGGCGCAGGCGAGGTGCGTGCACACCGGCGCAAACGCCACCACGTCGTCGTTGGGCTTTTTGACGACCCAAGCGGCGTCCTTCACATTTGTAACCTTCCACCCGTCAACGCGCGTTCGCCGGAAGGAGATTTCGGTGGGAGTGCCGCTGGGAATCGTCGCCAAATCGGCCGTTTCCACCCACTCCTGCCGCTTACGCAACTTGGGTGGAAAGAGCAGATAGATCGCGGCCGGAATCGATAAAGCGAGCCCGACCAAGCCCATCACGCCATTGATAAATAAGATGTAAAACCTACGCCGCGTGGGGGAGACATCCCCGGCCGCGGCTGGTACTTGGTTTGGCTGGTCCATGATCCGTTCTGCGCCGCAATAGACATTTTACATGACGCACGTGTGGCGGCGGATGTTACGGTCGGTCTGAGACCACCGCCGGCCCAGAGGGCGCCCCGGCAGGCAGGAGGGAACGGGCTACAGAGCGCCGTCGCCGCGATCGTCGTTTCGGATGCGGACCGCTTCGGCAACCTCGTAGACAAAGACCTTGCCATCGCCGATCTTGCCGGTGCGCGCGCTACGTACCACGGTCTGGATCACTTCGTCGGAGCGCTCATCGGAAACCACCATCTCGACCTTGACCTTGGGCAGCAAATCGACCTGGTACTCCATGCCCCGATAGACTTCCTTGTGGCCCTTCTGGCGGCCGTGGCCGCGGACCTCCGATATGGTCATGCCGTCGATACCGATGCTCTTGAGCGCTTCCTTGACGTCTTCGAGTTTGTGCGGCTGGATAATCGCTTCGATTTTCTTCATGGCTGGCTGTGGTCCTGAGGTGTCTTCCTCACGCTTCGAGATTATAACCTTCTTCACCATGCATACTGACGTCCAGACCTTCCAACTCTTGTTCGGGCGAGACACGAACTCCGATGACGAGGTCGCAAATCTTGAGAATGATGAGCGTCCCCACAGTGGCAAGACCCCAGGAGATGGCCACTCCGATCGCCTGGTTCAACACCTGGCCAGGCTTCCCATCGATCAGGCCCAACGGAAGCGATTTACCCGAGCTGTCCTGCAGATTGCTGTTGACGGCCATGGTAGCGAAAACGCCGGTGAGAAGCGCGCCGACGGTGCCTCCGGCGCCATGCACTCCAAACGCATCCAGCGTGTCGTCGTAACCGAATTTGCTCTTCACCGCGGTGACCATGAAGAAACAGACGATACCCGCGACGAAGCCGATCAGCAGGGCGGGAAACGGCTTGACGAACCCGGAGGCGGGCGTGATGGCCACCAGTCCCGCCACCGCGCCGGAAATGCCACCCAACATACTGGGCTTCCCGTTCCGGATCCACTCGACAAAGAGCCATCCGAGCGCCGCGGCGGCCGTCGCGAAGTGGGTGGCCACAAATGCGCTGGTGGCGAGCGGCGATGCAGCCACAGCGCTGCCGGCGTTGAATCCGAACCAGCCCACCCACAGCAAACAAGCGCCGATAACGCTGATCACCAGGTTATGCGGTTTCATCGGCTCCGACATGTAGCCTTCTCTCTTGCCCAGGTAGAGGGCGCACATCAACGCGGATACCCCGGAGCTGATATGCACCACCGTACCGCCCGCGAAATCGAAGCAAGGGATGCGGCCGCCCAAGAACGCGTTCAGAAATCCACCTTTGCCCCACACCATGTGCGCCAGCGGGAAGTAGACGATGAACAGCCACAGCACGGTGAACAGGATCATCGCACTGAATTTCATGCGCTCTGCAAATGCGCCGGAGATCAGGGCGGGCGTGATGATGGCGAACATGAGTTGGTAAATCATGTAGGTCTGGTGCGGAATGGTAGCGGCGTAATCGGGATTGGGCGCCGCGCCGACGTTGTTCAAGAAAAGATAGCGCAGATCGCCGATGAACGGCAGGCCCTCGCCGAACGCCAGACTGTAACCAACCACGGCCCAGATGACGGTGACGATGGCCATCAAGATGAAGCTGTGCATCATGGTACTGAGAACGTTTTTGCGCCGCACCAATCCGCCGTAAAACAAGGCTAGGCCGGGGCCGGTCATCATCAGGACGAGCGCTGCGCTTACCAGCATCCAGGCGTTGTCGCCCGCGCTTTGCGCGGATTTTACGGCAGCCTCTAGATTGCTGATGCGGGTTTCAGTTGCGGGAGGAACGGATTGGGCGAGCGCCAACGCAGGCGCTAGTAGTGCCGCCCATACAACTCGGTAGGGCATACGGTTTATTGTTAGCGCAGGTGACAACCAATCGCAAATAGGATTTGTGGATTGGATGGATAGCAACTTTCGATTAGCCAAGGTCCTAGCCCACGACAGCGGTCAGATGGGCAAGCGCGGGCTTGGTCATTCACGATCGCCCAAGGCCTTAGCCCTTCGGTTTCCACTGAAGGCCGGCGCTGAACTCCAGGCCCAAGACAAATTTCGTACCTTTGCGAGTGCAGGTGCGGACCGAAGCCCTGCCATGCAGCGCCAGTGCGGCGCACTGCAGGGTTACATAGGTCTGCTTTTCGATTGGCGCGGAGACCTCGATGCGCATGCCGGCGGCAGAAACGTCGAGGCTTCGACCGTTGACGAACCGGTCCACACCGGCGCGGTCCTGCCAACCGATCTGGACCTGTGACGACTTCTCGGCCCGCGTGTGCCTTCGGAGTTCACCTTCACGACTCATCAGTTGGCTTTGTATCACACTTTCTGTTTGCGGAGTGCAACTGAGTCGATAGGCAGTGCCCGCCAAATGGAAGCGGGCCGCTAATTCGTCTTAGCGGGCAGGCGTTCGGCGGCGAGCGCGCGGACCAGTTCCAGTTCGCCGGTCAGGTTTCGCGAACTCAGCAGCAGGTAATAGAAACGCAAAATCTCGTCGAGGGCATACTTTATGGTTACACCGGACTTACGCGCTTGCGCCGCGTGCTCGTCGATTGAGCCGATGATGCCAGGCAGATCCGGCCACTCCGGGTAGAGCTTCCCCGCGGCGATGCTTTTCGAAAGCCTTTCCAGCGCTGTGAAGACGCCATCCTCCAGTTGCTCGAGCCCGGTTTGGAAGTTGAGAAAATAAGTATCCGATGAACTGTCACGGACGGCGAACTCCAGGGTCTCCACGGCGCGAAATATGCGCTCCACTTGATGCACCAGCAAAGCCAGCGACTCCCGTTCTTTCATCGGTCCGAAGGCTTCTTGAAGCGCATACTGCAACAAGCCGCTGTTCTTTTGGATTGCGGCCGCCACATCGGACTTTAGGGGTTCGATCGGTGTCAATTCTTCAATGCGGTAATTGCGCATGACGACCCGATACAACACCGCCAGCTTCGAGAGTGTATCGGCTAGTCCTTGCCGGACGCTACGGCGCGCATGATTCGGCCACAACGTTAACGACACCAGCAGCGCGATGAGAATGCCGAGCGCGACTTCCAAGAACCGATGCAGCGCGATGATCCACGCTGAATTTGTCCGGCCGATCAACATGATGATCGCGACAGTGACCGTGGCCAGCCGCTGGCTATCCGCCAAGCGCAGCGAGTCGCACACGAAGAAGGCAATCGCCACGGCGAGGGCGAAGCCCAGCATGTTCGTGCCAAATAGTGCGACGAAGAGGCCTCCCACGATCGCCCCGACGGCCGTTCCCGCTAGCCGGGTGCGGGACGCGGTCAACGTAGCGCCGACATTGGATTGCATGACAATGAGCGCGCTGATGGCGGCCCAGTAGCCCTCCGGCAAGCGGAAAACGCTGGTAATGTAAAGCGAGATCAGGCCCGCGATGGCGGTCTTGACGGCCTGTTTGGCGCTTTCCAAGGAGGCTGCGCGGGAAGGCATGTTTTATTCTCGCGCCTAATTCTTGTGATAACCTAAAACATATGGCAATTCCCAACGTTAAGCGCTTCCGCCCGTTCTGCCCGTCCTGCAACGAGAGTTTCACGGTAATGGCGGTCCTGCCCAAGGACGCCAGCGTGGACGCCTATCTCAACGACGTCGTGGCGCGCCACGATCACAAGGCATTCCAGGAAGCCAAACTGCAGCATTTCAAGATCCGCGTCGGCCAACAGAAGCAGAAGAAGGCGAAGTAATTCGCGCGCCGGAAGTTCGCGCGCGCTGTGGCGCACCACCCGCGATTTCCAACTGGTGCGTTTTCCTTTAAAATAGGCAAATGGCCGCGCCACAGTTGACCGTCTGGATCGGCACCCGCAAGGGCGCCTTCGCTTTTTCCACAAAGAATCGTAAGACCTGGAGCGTGGATGGGCCGCATTTTCGTGGCCTGGAAGTGAACCACGTTTCCCAGGACCCCCGCCAGCCCAAGCGCCTGTATGCCGCGGTGAACAGCGCGTGGTTCGGACCGCACATCCATGCCAGCACCAACGGTGGCAAAACCTGGAAGCTATCCGAAAAGGGCTTGGATCTGAAGTGCGTTGCAGATCAGTCCGTAAAACGTATCTGGCATATCCGAGCCGGCCACGCCGACGAGCCGGGAGTGGTTTACGCCGGCGCCGATCCGGGCGCGCTCTTCCGCAGCGGGGATTGGGGCGCAACCTGGGATGAGGTGGCGTCGCTCACCAATCATCCGACGCGCGCGCAATGGAACCCGGGAGCGGGCGGGATGTGCCTGCATTCCATCCAGTGTCTGGGGCAAGGGCGAATGGTGGTTGCGATCTCGGCGGCGGGAACGTTTCGCACCTCGGATGGCGGCGCCACGTGGTCGCCACATAATGGGGGAGTGCGCGCGGATTTTCTGCCGAACAAACTGCCGGAGGTCGGCCAGTGCGTGCACAAGCTGCTGGCGCATCCGAACGATCCCGAGGCTCTTTACCAGCAGAACCATTGCGGCATCTATCGCGGCAAGTTGAACGGCGATCGATGGACCGATATCTCGCGCGGGCTGCCCTCGCGCTTCGGCTTCGGACTAGCTGTGCCGGCGGCCGAACCGCAGACCATGTTCACGGTGCCGATCGATTCGGCGGAGTATCGCTGCAATCTGGAGGGCAAGTTTCGCGTAGCGCGCAGCCGCGACGGTGGAAAAACGTGGAAGCTGCTATCGCGCGGTTTGCCGCAACGCAACGCTCATCTTCTGGTTTTGCGCGAGGCGATGACGTCGGATGAACTGGATCCGGCGGGCGTTTATGTCGGCACCAGTTCCGGCCATGTGTTTTACACGCGCGACGCTGGGGACACCTGGGAGACCATGGCGGACAGTCTTCCACCGGTCTATTCGATCTCGGTAGCGGCGGCGTAGCTGACCGGCCCCTATGGTCGCGGCTCGGCACAAACAAAGTTGTCCGCGTCATCGACGCTGCCAGTTCTTTTGTATTTGGCGACCTGAGGATAGGGGCAGAGCGGGCGGGTTCGACCGGCTCGCGAAGCAATGATTCTGTCCGGCGCCTGCCCGTTCTCGCGCCAGGCGGTCATCGCGCTCATCACGTCGAACGTGTTCGGGCCCTCGCCGCCGCCGCAGTGCGCCATACCCGGCACCATGAAGAGCCGAATGGAATCGGCGGTGCGGCGCTCTCCGCCGAGCGTGTTACTGACTGTATCCACAACGCGCTTGTAATAGTTGACCGTCGACAAGGGCGCGACGTTCTGATCAGCCCAACCGTGATAGAGAAGCAGCTTGCCCTTGCGCCCGAAGAACGGCTTCAGGTTCGCGTCGGTCGCGTTGATGGTTTCGTTGTCGATCTTGTCGGCCAGCGCGACATCGCCGTCAAAGTTGAGGGTCTTCCAATCCCAGTTGGGATCTTTGAACACGACGTACTTGAAATGATCCGTAGTGGCCGAAAATGGCTGCGGGCCGGCCAATGTGGCCCAGCCCAACTCGGCGCCTGGCTCCAGGCCGGGATAAATCTCTTCGCCGGTGCGAGGATTCCGCGAAGGCGAAAGGATCTTCTTGACCGTTTCGATTTGCGGCGCTGTTAAGCATTCTGACGTGTCGCCGCCTTTGCAGGCGATCGCCTGTGGGTCGAAATGGCAGCGCGTAGGATCGGCAATCAGCCCGTCTTTCAGGCCATCCAACGCGTCGCAGGCGTTCAGCACGGCCTGATGAATCGCGGGATATTTGGCCGGAGGAATGTAGCTGGCGGGGTCCTTGAGATTGGCGTGAGCGATCCATAGCGTTCCGAAAGCCAGGCGCGTGCGAGGATTGGCGGGCGCGCCGGCGATGATTCCGTCATAGTCGTCCGGAAAGCGCTGCGCCTCCTTTAAGCCCTGGCGGCCGCCTGTGGAGCAGCCGTTCCAGTAAGACATTCTCGCGGGATTGCCGTAGAACGCTGCGATGATCGCTTTCGACTTCACGGTCATTTCATGCTCGGAGCGGTAGCCGAAATCGACCACCTTTTCCGGATGCCCGAGCGCAAAACTGCCGCTGGTGCCGGCGTGGCCGGTGTCGGTAGAAGATGTCGCGTATCCATCGTGCAGGGCTTCAGCCATTGCGCCGTAGCTGATGGAACCTGCCCATCCGCCGTTGCCGACTGCCTGGAATTTCCCATTCCATCCCGATGCTGGCAGCCAGACTTCGATTTTGATATCGGAGTCGTCACTCGGTTTCAATGTGGCGGCAATGCGGCAAAACGCGGGCAGATCTTTGAACGCCACTGCGGGTGCGGGTCCTCCTCCGAACGTCCTGCCGGGAGGCGTGAACTCGCCGGCTCCGACAGGTTGCGCGAGAGTGATCGTCGTGTTCGGCAGCGCAAGCGACGCGAGGGTCTCGCAAGGTGCGGCGCCGAAGGTCACGCTGCACACCGAGAGAAGAAAAACGACGGCGGACGCGAGTGAAAGCTTCATGAGAGCTCCTCTACGTGAGTTTTAGAAGACGCCGGGCATTACCCGAGTAGATCTTTTCCTTGTCGGCCGCGCTGATGTCCAGGCCTTCGATGCAGCGGATGGTCTCGCGAATGTAGAGGCCCGGCTTAGGCTCAAAGGGGACGTCGGAGGCGAAAACCGCGTGATCCACGCCAAAGAAATCGAGACCGTTCTTGGTAGCAGCCTGACCGCCGAACAATGCGGTGTCGGCGTAGAAGTTGCGGAAGTATTCTACGGGCCGTTTCTTCATGGATAGGCGCAGCGAGACGTAATCTTCGTCTGAAGTGCGCGAGCCGAGCACGTCCCAGCCGTAACCGACGCGGCCCTCAAAATACGGAATCATGCCTCCCATGTGATGCGTGACGATTTTGAGATTCGGATGCCGATCGAACATACCGGCGAACACGATGCGCGACATCGCAACGCTGGTTTCGTAGGGCCAGCCGAAGGTCCACCAAATTTCGTACTTCGACCTGGTTTCGCTCTTGTAGTCGGGGAAGTCGGCGCCGCGCGCGGGGTGCATCAGGATAAGAAGGTCGCGACGGGCCGCATCTTCGAAGATGGGCGCGAATTCGGGCAAGTCCAGCGGCTTGCCGGCGACGTTGGTGAAAATCTGAATCGCTCGCGCGCCCAGCTGCGTAACAGAGCGGTCGATTTCCTCGAGGCACGCGTCAACATTGTTCAGCGGCAGCGAGGCGCCGAATCCGATGAAACGGTCGGGGTATTTCGCTACCAGACCGGCCAGTCCGTCGTTGGCAATGCGCGCGAACTCGGGCGACTTATCGGGTGGGGCCATCGTCTCAATCGGCGGCGCCGGTAATGTGAGGAACTGGCAATACTCGCCGAACTCATCCATGACGTGGAATCGCGCGTCCAGATCCGCGATGGTGGGCACGTTCCGCACGCGCTTGCCCATGTCTTTGCCGGCCAGCCCGGCTTGGATTACTTCTTGGGCGTAGCGCGGCGGGAAAAAATGGTTGAAAAGGTCGATCTTCATTGGCAGGGTCATTATATCGAAGGATGGCGCTCCAACTTGAAACGCTGTGAATCGCACCCATTCCCTGTGATAGACTGGTCCGCTTGCGTTTGGGGCGCGACGCAATATCTGTGCCCATAGAAAGGAATCGTCACTGCTGTGAGCCAAAGTTTGGAAGATTTGTTAAAGACGAAGAGTCCGGTTGACTTGTTACGCAATTCGCAGATAGGCGCTTATGTCTATCCCGTCGTTCCGGCCGAATACACGAACTGGCGGGATGAACAACGTGCCTGGCGAGAGACTTGCGTTCTTTTCGACCAGTGCCACCACATGGCCAACGTTTATATTGACGGCCCCGATGCCATCAAGCTGGCTTCGCATCTCGGGTTCAATAGTTTCGCCAAGTTCCCCGTCGACAGAGCCAAGCAGTTCGCTCCTTGCAGCTACGACGGCCATGTGATCGGCGACGGAATCCTGTTTCACATGGAGCCAAACAAGCTGGTGTTTGTCGGACGCGCTCCGGCAGTCAGCTGGATCCAATTCCACGCCGAAACGGGCGGATTCAACGTTACCACCCAGAAGGACGACCGATCGCCCTCCAATCCGGGCGGAAAACCGGTGATTCGCACTTGCTACCGCTACCAGATTCAAGGACCGAACGCCTGGCAGGTCATTGAGAAACTGAACGGCGGCCCGATGCCTGAAATCAAGTTCTTCAACATGGGCGCTATCAACGTCGCGGGACGTAAGGTCCGTGCCCTGCGACACGGCATGGCCGGCGCTCCTGGACTGGAAATATGGGGGCCCTACGAGGAGCGCGAAGAAGTCCGCGCGGCGATTGTGGAAGCGGGCAAGGACTTTGGCTTGGCGCAGGTCGGCTCGCGCGCTTATGCCACCAATACGCTGGAGTCGGGCTGGATTCCCTCGCCGCTGCCGGCCGTCTATACAGGCGATAAGATGAAGGCCTACCGGCAGTGGCTGCCGGCAACCAGCTACGAGGGTACCGGCTCCCTAGGCGGCAGCTACGTTTCGAACAACATCGAAGATTATTACGTGACGCCGTACGAGATGGGCTATGGACCTTTCGTCAAGTTCGACCACGACTTCGTAGGACGCGAGGCTCTGGAGAAAATCGCCGCGCGGCCTCAGCGCAAGAAAGTGACCTTCGCCTGGAACTCCGACGATGTCGCGAAAGTGCAGCGGTCGATGTTCCAGCCGCTGGGAGAGCGCTATAAGTACATCGACCTGCCGTTGTCGAACTACGCTTCTGCTTCGTACGACCAGGTGTTGATCGGGGGGAAACTGGCCGGTCTTTCGATGTTCAGCGGCTACAGCTACAACGAAGGCTCGATGCTTTCGCTCGGGATTGTGGAGCACGACGTCGAGATCGGCACGGAGGTCACGCTGGTTTGGGGTGAAGAAGGCGGTGGGACGAAGAAAACCACCGTCGAGCGCCACAAGCAAGCCGAAATCCGCGCCGTGGTCAGCCCGGTGCCGTACTCTAGAGTCGCCCGCGAAGAATACGCCGCAGGCTGGCGAACGGCGGCGCAGAGGTAGGCGTTCACAAAAGTGTGAACGCGGCACGCAAGAGTGCCCGCGCCACACGGCACTTAAACGGTACTACTGAGCGTCTGCGAAGACGATGCTGTCTTTCTTCGCTTCCAGTTTCTTGGCGTCAATGCCGGGGACTTTGGCGAGCGCCTCCCAATCCTTGAAGTCACCGTGGTCCGTCCGATATTTAACAATCGCGTCGGCATCCTTGGCCGTTAGCTCGAGCTTAGTTTGCAGATCCATGGACGTTGCCTTATTCACGTTGGTCTTTTCCGCCGCCTTGGGGAAATTCTTCGCCAGGTAATCGACGATGATCTGAAGCTCCTCGGGGGTGCCGCTGGCGCCGCGCTGGACCATGGTGTCGACGATCGAAGCCCAGCCGTCCCGCGTCTCGTTCTGCGCAACGATCACGTCCAGACCGTGGCAGCTTTGACAGGTATTTTCGACCAAGTCCTTTCCTTTGCCAGCCGGAAGGTCTTGCGCCTGCGCCACAGTCAGAGAGATCGCGAGAAAGGGTATCAGGAGAGGGGCTCGATTCATATTTTTCATAATACCCAATGCGAAGCCCAGGTTGCGGTGGGTGATCGCGGTCTTCAACTCCGCCTCGCTTCCCAGCGACGGCAGCATTGCCGGCTTGCCGCCCATTTGAACGGAAACCGACTGTCCCTAAGCGGCTGGAAAGCTATTACCATTCCATCATCGCGAGGCAGCGTCCGTGGATAAGTCATGCGCGATACAATACCTAAAGAATGCGGCTTTTTGGAGGGGTCGTCAGGCGATTCGCATCGGTTCCTCGGGTTATCGTCATTTGTCTCTGTCTTTTTGTCTCGCTGCAACTCAACAGCTGGTTCCCGGTCCTTCGTTTCAACTCGCGGGCGATCAACGAGTTTGCGTACTTAGCCAGTTGGTGCCTGCCTTGGGTCGCATTCGCCCTAGCCTTTTTCTTGCGGAAAACCCTGGCTAGATGGGCAACCTGCATACTACTTGTTCCCCTTCTCCTGGGCTCGTTCTTGGCTGTAATTCTGATGGCCATCACCGCTGGCACTTCCTTCGAGCCTATCCATCAGCTGAATGTCGGTTCGTCGTCGATCGTAGTCTATCGCCTCGACGGCGGGGCGACAACTGATTTCGGCCTGCTTGCGCGCCAGGAAAGGCAAATCATCCCGGGCCTCTATTTGGTCCGAAACCTTGAGACATTCTACCCGGCTTACTCTGCGTCTTGCGAGACCACATCACCGGAAACTGCGTTGATCAAAGTGGCGCCGTACGAAGATCGAGGCCCACTCGAGAAAAAGTATACAATTGCGAGATTTGTATATTTCTGACGAGTAGGATGCTTACTTCCACTCCGCCGTAAAAATATTGAACTCGTACCGCGACTTGGCATCTTTATCCGACGCGAACACGATGGTCTTTCCATCGGAGGCGAACTCGGGGAACCCGGTGAACCCGCCAAAATTGGTCACCTGCTCCAGGCCGCTGCCGTCCGTGTTGATCAGATACAGCTCAAACTTACGCCCATCGCAGTCATGCTTGTTCGAGGAAAACAGGATCTTCTTCCCATCCGGCGTGAATGTCGGCGCAAAACTCGCGCACCCGAAATTTGTGATCTGCTGCGCTTTCTTTCCCTCGCCGTCGGCCACAAACAACTCCATCTTCATAGGCGACGTCAGGTTTTCGCTCAGCAAGTCGTGATAGCGTTTCGAGGTTTCGGGCGTCTGCGGATGATTCGCGCGCCACACCAGCTTCTTGCCATCCCGCGAAAACACGGCGCCCCCGTCGTATCCATCGGTCTTCGTGATTTGCTTTTTGTCCGATCCATCCGGCTTCATGGTCCACAAATCCAGATCGCCCGACTCCAGGGACGTGTAGACGATGCGGCCCGTCTTGAAATTCACCGTGCCTTCGGCGTTGTAACCGGGCGCTCCGGCCAGCGTCTTCAGAATTTTGCCGTCGTCGGTCGCCAGATAGACTTTGTACGTCGGGTAGACAGCCCACACATATCCCTTGCTGCGGTCGGCGGCGGGTGGGCACGCGTCCCCCGCCTCGTGCGTTGAAGCGTACAGAATATGTTTGTTGTCCGGCAAGAAATATCCGCAGGTGGTGCGTCCCTTACCGATGGAAACCATGTGCTGGTTCGACCCGTCGCGATTCATGATGAAGATCTGGTCGCACTCCAGTTTGTCGCGCGTCGATTGAAAAATGATCCGCTGCCCGTCCGGCGACCAATACGCCTCGGCGTTCTCTCCACCGTTGGTGAGCTGCCTGATTTCGCCGAGATGTGTGGACGATTGGGCTAGAAGAAATTGCGCTGACCCGCCCGTCGCAAGGAGAATGTATAGTAAGTGTCTATGCAAGCCACTATCGTACCCTATGCTATGGCCTATGTTTTGGCCCGGGGATTAGAGGCGACGCACAACCTGAGATGGCACTCGAACCTCGGTCCGGCCAAGTCCACCCAACGGTGACCGTGGTTGTTCCTACGCTGGCGGCGGACAAAACTCTCGGGTGTTGCCTCGCCTCCCTGGAGCGCCAGACGTACGCAAATTTTGAAGTGGTGGTGGTAGATAATAGCGGACGGCAGGCTGTATGGCGTTCGGGGCAAGCCGGCGGCCGAGTCTCAGTGATTGCGAACGATCACAATGTCGGCTTCGGAGCTGCCGTCAATCAAGCTTTCCGGCAGTCGACGTCAGCTTACCTGGCTGTTCTGAATGACGATGCCACAGCGCATCCCCATTGGCTGGAAGCGCTTCTTGCGGCAATCGAGCCTCGTCCCGATGTCGGGATGTGCGCTTCGCAAGTGCGGCACGTAGGCGCCGGCAGCCTGGATTCCGCGGGCATGCTGCTTTGCCTCGATGGAAGCAGCAAGCAGCGCGGGCATCTGGAATCACCTGCAAGCTATGCGCGCCAAGAAGAGGCGCTTTTGCCGAGCGGCTCGGCAGCCTTGTATCGCCGCGAAATGCTGGAAGAGATCGGCCTCTTCGATGAGAGTTTCTTCTTGTATTGCGAAGACACCGATCTCGGCCTTCGCGCGCGCTGGGCCGGCTGGGAATGCCTGTACGTTCCAGGGGCGGTGGTCGAACATCGCTATTCGCATTCCTCTGGCCGGGCCTCAGCGCTCAAAGCCTACTACGTGGAGCGCAATCGCCTTTTCGTGATCTTCAAGAATTTTCCGCTGCGCGACCTGCTGGTGGTGCCTGTCTATGCCACGGCCCGCTACTTCTGGCATTTCATCTACGCTCTACAAGGACGCGGCAAGGCCGCCGAGTTTCAACGCGAGGGCGGCAGCCTGGCTCGTCTTCCTTGGTACGTCGTTCGCGGCCATCTGGAATTGCTCGCACGATTCCTCGAGATTTGGCGCAAGCGACGCGGGATAAAACGCCGGCTTACCGACAAACAATTCCGCAGCCTGATCCGGCGCCATTCCATCAGCCCCCGGCAGGTGGCCGCCCTGTGAAGCCGGCCAGTGGGCCTCACCAGCTTTTGATTCTGATCCCGGCTTTTAATGAAATCGGGGCGATCGCCGGCGTCATCCAGGAGGTCCGGGGCGTAGTGCCCGACGCTCCCATTCTGGTGGTAGATGACGCGTCCACCGACGGCACCGACCAAAGTGCGCGATCCGCCGGCGCCTACGTCCTCCGCTTGCCTTATCACTTGGGGCTTGGCGGAGGCGTCCAGGCGGGATATAAACTGGCTTACGAGTTCGGCTACGAGTATGTGATTCGTGTGGATGGCGACGGCCAGCACGATCCCAAGTACATACCCGTCCTGCTCGAGACGCTGCGCGAAACCGGATGCCACATGGTCATCGCCTCGCGGTTTCAGAATGGCAATGGCAACTACACCAACTCGGTTCGCGCCATCGGCATTTGGTTCTTTCGGCTGGTGCTTCGACCCATCCTGGGAAAGCCGGTGCACGATCCTACCTCGGGATTCGTTGGCGTGAACCGTCAGGCATTACAAGTTTTCACCGGCAGTTTTCCGTTGGAATATCCTGAAATCGAGGCGCTGGTGGTTCTGCAGCGCAAACGCTTCCAATTCCAGGAAGTGCCCTGCCGGATGCGTCCTCGCAAGACTGGCCGCAGCACCATCACCGCGGTAAAATCGCTGTATTACATCTTCCACGTTCTACTGGGTGTGTTTATCAACGTTCTGAAATTCGAAGGCCGCCGCAGGAAGGATTCCCCGTAAGGATAGGAAAAGGCATGGAGCGTCTACTGAATGTCACCACCATTCTCAGCATCCTGTTGGTGGCGATGGTGCTGTTCTCCGTCCGCCGCTCGCACATCCGTGTCGAGTATTCGGTGAGCTGGCTGGCCGCCGCCATCATTTTGCTGGTGCTTTCGCGTTCTTCGGCTGCGCTCAACTGGATCGCTCGCCAACTGGGCCTCGCCGACCCTCCGCTGGCCCTCATGCTCCTGGTATTCTGCGTGTTTGTGATCGTCATCTATCGACTTTCGGTGGTTATTTCCGACCTGAAAGATGCCAACATCGCCATCGCCCAGCGGCTCGCGATTGTTGAGTTTCAATTGCAAAACAGAAATGAAGACTAGCAAGACGAAGAAATCCAAACGTCCTGCTACGACGATCGTGGCAGCCGAGCCGCGCACCGATCCTTGGATTTGGATTTACGCCGCGGGCTTGCTGGTGGCGTTGTTCGCCGCCTTTGAAGTCTATTGGCCCGCCATTCACGGCCCGTTTCTGCTGGACGACACACACATGACCTACATGCTGCCCGACGCCGCCGACACGCCGTTGAGGGCTTGGCTGCGCCAGATGCGTCCGCTGTTGATGTTCACCTTCTGGCTGAACTATCAGCAGTCGGGTGTGCAGGAAACCTTTGGGTATCACGCATGGAATGTTCTCCTGCACTTCTTCAATGCGATCTTCACGTTCCTTGCGGTTCGCAAGGTGCTGAGCTGGGCCGGAGTGGAAGCTTCGCTCGCACGCATCCTGTCGTTCTTCGCCGCGGGGCTCTTCCTGCTTCACCCGGTGCAGACCGAATCGGTCAGCTACGTCGCCAGCCGCTCGGAAACACTCAGCGTGTTCTTTGTTCTGGCGGCGCTGGTCGTTTTCCTGTACCGCGGCGGAACTGTTTTGTCGATCCCTCGAATCCTCGCGCTCCTCGCGCTTTTTATCGCCGCCGCCTTGTCCAAGGAGCACACGGCTGTTCTGCCGGCATTGTTCATTCTGACCGATTACTATTGGAACTTCGAATTTTCCCCGTCCGCGATCTGGCGGAATTGGAAATTGTACGTGCCCATCGCGGGTGGCGCCGTCTTCGCGCTGGTGAGTCTGTTGCGCATTTTCCGCGGAAATGAGACCGCCGGGTTCCAGCTCCAGGATCTCACCTGGTACCAATACTTCTTCACCGAGTGCCGCGTCATCTGGGACTATCTTCGTTTGTTCGTGGTGCCGATCGGACAGAACCTGGATCCCGACATCGAGATATCGCGGAACGTCACCTCTCATGGCGCGATTATTGGACTGGTTGGATTGCTGGCCGTGAGCGTGCTGGCCTGGGTTTACCGGCGCCGGTTTCCGATCGCATCGTACGGATGGTTCGTATTCCTCCTTCTCCTCGCCCCGACATCCTCCTTCGTGCCGATTCGAGATCCAATGGCTGAGCGCCGGCTGTACCTTCCTTTCATCGGACTGTCGTTTATCACCGTGGAATTTCTGCGGCGCTGGAAAACGTCTCGAAATGTGTTCATTGGTATTCTCGCGTTGGTGTTGGTAGCAGAAGGCGCTCTGAGCTATCAGCGGAATTTGTTGTGGGGCAGCGCGATTGACATCTGGAAAGACACGGTGTCCAAATCCCCGCGGAAGGTGCGGCCTCGCTTTCAATTGGCGTTCGCTTATTTTCAGGCCGCCAGTTGCTCGAATTCGGTCGACGAGTTCCAAAAAGCCGCCGCACTCCAGCCGCCCACTTACGATCTGCTGCTCGATTGGGCGCTGGCTTATGATTGCGCCGGGAATTCGCAGCAGGCCATCGAGAAGCTGCGGCAGGCGGCGGCGCAACATCCGGACGGGCACGTGTACTCGCAAATCGGCATGGAGTACGGAAAAATAGGCAACTATCAGGATGCGCTGGAAGCTCTTATGACAGCTCTGCGGCTAGATCCCCGCTTCGCCATGACTTATTACTATCTCGGGAATATTCAGGCCATTCAAGGCAACCAGGCGCAAGCTCGGATATATTATCAACGGGTGTTGATGCTGGACCCGCGCAATGAACTCGCCCGGGAGGCTTTGGCACGCATGGGTCGTTAATGGGACGTCCCACTTAATGTTTTACAACCGCTCCCTCACGGTCACGGCTCAGTATCGATGATGCGCATCGGGGTGAACGCCCTCTACCTCATCCCGGGAGGCGTCGGCGGCACTGAAATCTATCTCCGAAATCTGCTGCGAGCACTGGCGAAGATCGATTCAGAGAATCAATATGTCGTCTTCACCAATCGTGAGACGGGCGTCGATCTGGTCCCGGACAGCGTGAACTTCGTACTTGCGCCGCAGCCCCTGAGCGCAAGATTCCGCCCGGCGCGCATTCTTTGGGAACAACTCGCGCTGCCGTTGGCGGCACGCAAACATCGGCTCGACGTTTTGTTGAACCCCGGCTTTACCGCGCCCCTTTTGTGCTCTTGCCCGATGGTCACGGTGTTCCATGACCTGCAGCACAAGCGGCATCCGGAATACTTTCGCTGGTTCGATCTGCCTTTCTGGAATTTCTTTCTGTGGGCTTCGGCGCGGCGTTCGCGCGGAGTAATTGCGGTGTCCGGTGCAACTCACGACGATATCGAGCGTTACTACGGCAGGTCGTCGGAGGTGATCCAGCACGGCGTGGAGTGCGAATTTACCGAAGTTGCTCAGCGCCGTGAACCGAAGGGCTACCTGCTGTGCGTGTCCACCACGCATCCGCATAAGAACCTGCAGCGCCTGTTGCGCGTGCATGCTCAAATGAAAAACGCACCGAAGTTGGTCTTGACCGGCGTGCGCGGATTCGCCGCCCGGCAGATCGAGAGCCTGGCGGGCGGTTCCGTAGAAGTTATGGGGTGGATTCCGCGAGAACAACTGTACGAACTTTATCGCCGGGCACTCGGGTTTATCTACCCATCCACATTCGAAGGCTTCGGGATGCCGGTGCTGGAAGCGATGGCGGCCGGAGTGCCCGTCGCATGCTCCGATATTCCGCCGCTGCGCGAGATCGCGCGGTCAACCGTGCACTTCTTCGATCCAGCGAACGATCGCGAGATCCACGACGCCCTGCTGCTGCTCGCTTCCGGCAAAATCTCGACTGAGGCCGCGCAACGCCGCGCCGCGCAATTCTCCTGGGAGAAAACCGCGCGTGCGACGCTCGACTATCTCAGTAAGTCTTCCAGTTGAATCTTCGTGTCGGTCTTCGAATCGCGATATTTGACGATCACGGGTGTGTACAAGGACAAACCCCAGTCGAGACCCGGTCCCGATGTAATCGCGCGTGAGCCCGCTACCACAACCGCACCTTCGGGAATCACCAGCGGATCCTCGTCGGTGGCACGGTGGATCTGGCCGCGCGCCACGTCGTACACCGGCGTGGAACGATTCAAGATGACGCCTGACCCAAGTACCGCGCGCCGCTTCACCACGGTGCCTTCATAGACTCCGGTATTGCCGCCCATCAGCACCTCGTCTTCGATGATCACGGGAAGCGCGCCCACCGGCTCCAGCACTCCGCCGATCTGAGCCGCAGCCGAAATGTGGCAATTCGTTCCTACTTGCGCGCAGCTCCCCACCAGCGCGTGCGAATCAATCATGGATCCATCGCCCACCCAGCTCCCGGTGTTGATGTACATCGGCGGCATGCACGTCACGCCTTTGCCGATGTAGCAGCCATCGCGAATGCTGGAGCCGCCCGGAACAATGCGGATGCCGCGATCGGCCGTCAGCCTTTGCACGGGGAATGTCGCCTTGTCGAACCACGGTTGCCGCGTGGGGTTGATCGACATATCCACCACGGCGCCCATGCGAAACCCGATGAGGATTCCCTTCTTTACCCAGGTGTTCACGCGCCATCCGGTTTTCGTGGAACTCGCCGGCTCGGCCGCGCGAACGTCGCCCGAGTTCAGCGCCTGCTTGAAGCGTTGGAAGAGGTTGAAATGATCGTCGATGTAGGTCTGAGGTCTTTCGTCGAATAGCTTCTCGATCTCAGCCTGCATGCACGCTCCGGCCTGCCACCAGACCCCCAGCCAACAAACCCAAAGACTCGACCACCTTTTCGATCTTCGCGAGATTGGCGGCGCTCGGCGGGCACAACGGCAGGCGCCACACAGGCTCCAGCAATCCCATCAGCGCCATCGCCGCTTTCACCGGGATCGGATTCGATTCGACGAAGTTCACTTCCATGAGCGGCAAGTATCGCCGCTGCAACTCACGGGCACCAGCGAAATCGTTCGCAAGGGCGCGTTGAATGAGTTGCGTGAACTCGCGCGGAATTTCGTTGGCGACCACCGAGACCACGCCGTGGCCACCGAGCGCGATCAGAGGAATGCTGATGGCATCGTCTCCGCACAGCACGGCGAAGCTGGACGGCACCTGATGCACCACCTGTGCCATTTGGCTGATATTACCCGAAGCTTCTTTGACCCCGATGATGTAATCGATTTCCGAAAGCCGCTTTAGCGTGGCGGGCTCGACATTCACTCCGGTGCGGCCTTGCACGCTATATACAATGATGGGCAACTTGACCGCCGCGGCGATCGCCTTGTAGTGCTGATACAGGCCTTCCTGCGTCGGCTTGTTGTAATAGGGTGTCACGGACAGAATGCCATCGGCGCCCATCGTCTTGAGTTCTTTGGCGAGTTCAATCACCTCGGCGGTGTTGTAGCCTCCCGCTCCGGCGAGCACCGGCACAGCTCCCTTCGCTTCTTCGAGTGTGATCTCCACCACCCGCAGATGCTCCTTGTGCGTCAGCGTCGGACTTTCGCCCGACGTTCCGCAGGGCACTAGGAAGTTGATACCTTCTTCGATCTGACGCCGCACCAGCGATCGAAGCGTGTGCTCATCGAGTGAGCCGTCCTTACGGAACGGCGTGACCATGGCTGTGCCGCAACCTTGAAATAACATGTCAGCCTCCAAAGAGAACGTCGCTAAATTCGTAGAATCCTTTGCGCCCAATAATCCATTGTGCCGCTTTCAGAGCGCCTCGGGCGAAGCCTTCCCGGCTGCGCGCGGTGTGGCGCAGCGTAATGGTGTCGGCGGCCGAATCGAAACCAATTTCGTGAGTACCCGGATGCGCGCCTGCGCGGCTGGAGCTGGTATCGATATTGCGAGTGTAGCCCGCGGCTTTCATGCGGTCCACAAGCTGGATCAGCGTGCCGGAAGGCGCGTCTTTCTTCGTGATGTGATGGATCTCCCAAGCCCAGGCGCCGTATTCTTTCTCATTCGCGAGCAAGCGCGCCGCTTCGCTGACCAGACGAGCGAAGACGTTGACACCCACCGAGAAATTCGGGCTCCAAACCAGAGCGCTGTTGTTTGCTTCGATGAGTGTTCTGGCTTCGGCGAGGTGGGCGAGCCACGCGGTGGTGCCGATCACAATGGGAATGCGCAGCGCGGAGACCTTCTGGATGTTGCCGAGAACGGCCGATGGCACCGAGAACTCTACCGCTACGTCGGCGCCCTGGAGCGATTCGTCGCGATCCACATCCACTCGCGCGGTGACGGTAAATCCGTACTCGGGCGCGAGTTGATCGATCAAGCGCCCCATTTTGCCGTAGCCGACGATGGCCAGATTAGGCATCGAAGACCGCCGGATCGAGATCGGTGAAAAATTCCGTATGGAGCGCCTGAACGGCGGCAGCGAGATCGATGCCCGCGACTACGAATCCAAGATTCAATGCGGACGCGCCTTGCGAAAGCATGCGAACATTGATGCCGCCAAGAGCGTTGAACACGCGCGCCGCAACGCCGGGAGTATGCCGGATGTTCTCACCCACAATGCAGATGATAGCCTGATTTTCGTCCAGCGAAACTTCGGCGAACTCGCGCAATTCCGCAACGATCGCCTCCACGCGCTCGGGCTGATCAATCGTCAGCGAGACGCTGACTTCCGAGGTGGCGACCATGTCCACCGAGGTCTGATTGCGATCGAAGATTTCGAAGATCCTCCGCATGAAGCCATGCGCCATGAACATGCGCGTGGACCGGATGTTGAGCACCATCACTCTTCCTTTGCAGGCGATGGATTTCACAACATTTTTGCTTGGAACCGTCGCGGACTGGATGCGGGTGCCTTCCACGTGCGGACGGCGCGAGTTCAGAATCATGACCGGAATGTTGCGATCGATCGCGGGCATCACGGTTGCGGGATGCAGAACCTTGGCTCCAAAATAGGCCAGTTCCGCGGCCTCGGTGAACGAGATCACTTTGACGCGATGCGCGGTGGGAACAACGGTGGGGTCCGCTGTGAGCATGCCGTCCACGTCGGTCCAGATCTGGATTTCTTCGGCGCCGATGCCGGCGCCTACGATGGAAGCCGTGAAATCCGATCCACCGCGGCCGAGCGTGGTCGTCACGCCATTTTCGGTGGACGCAATGAAGCCTCCCATCACCACAACATGTTGTTTCGCGAGCGGAGGGATGGCGGCCGAAAGCTTGGCGTAGGTTTGATCGAACAGCGGAATCGCCTGCGTATGGCGATGATCGGTGACGATGACTTTGCGCGAATCGACGTGCACGGCATGCAGGCCGTGATGCTGAAAGTGGTTCGTGACGATCAGGCTGGACAGACGCTCGCCGAAACTGGAGATGGCGTCGATGGAGCGCGGAGTCAATTCGCCGAGCACGGCCAGGCCTTTCACTAACTCCGTGAGTTCCTGGAAATGCTCATCGACGGTGCGTTCCATGCCCGACTCGCGGAGATGAAAATCGCGCAGTGAGATCAACTCGCCGAGAGCTTCGTCGCGCTGGCCCGAGACCGCGAGGTCGGCGATCTTGAGCAGGCGATTGGTAGTCTTGCCCATCGCGGAGACGACGACGATGGGCTTGCGGTCCAGTCGCGACTTGACAATTCCGGTGACGCGCTGGATGGCCTCGGCGGACTCGACGGAGGTCCCGCCAAACTTCATGACAATCATGGGTGATTCTTTCCACAGCGTTCACACGAGTGTGAACGCGGCACCGAGGAGTGCGTGCGCCACGGCACCCGCGTGCGCCACATCAATCGAGAAGCCCCTCTGAGTACATCAGCTCGGCATTCAAAACCGCCGCGCCGGCGGCTCCGCGAACGGTGTTGTGTCCCAGCGCGACGAACTTATAGTCCAGCACCGGGCATTCGCGGAGGCGGCCGACAAACACCGCCATGCCACGTTCGCGCTCGACATCCCGGCGCGGCTGCGGCCGGTCATTTTCCTCCATGTAGATCACCGGCCGCGGCGGCGCGCTTGGCAGTTTGCGCTCTTGCGGAACGCTACGGTAATTGACGAGCGCGCGGATGAAGTCGTCCTTGCTCGGCTTGCGTTCGAACTCCACGCTCACCGTAACCATGTGGCCGTCTACAACTGGCACACGATTGCAGTGAGCGCTCACACTTGCATTCAGGGGACGGAGTCCCTCGCCCGTGAAGTCGCCCAGGATCTTCTGCGTCTCCTGCTGCATCTTTTCTTCTTCACCGCCGATGAACGGAATCACGTTGGCGTTGATGTCCATGGAAGCCACGCCCGGGTAACCTGCGCCCGATATCGCTTGCATGGTGGTGACAATTACCCGCGTAATGCCGAACGGCTTCAACGGCGCAAGGGCGGTGACCAGTACGGCAGTGGAGCAATTCGGATTGGTGGCAATCTGCCCCTTCCATCCGCGCACACGCTGCTGCAGCGGAATGATTTTCAGATGCTCGGGATTCACGTCGGGGATCAGCAGCGGGACATCCGGCTCCATGCGATGGTTGCGCGAATTGGAAACCACCACGTGGCCGGCCTTCGCAAAGTCGCGCTCGATCTCGGTGGCAACCGATGCGTCCATCGCGGAGAACACCAACCGCGGCGCATCCGCTGGTTTGCACTCGTGCACTTCGAGATGCTGCACGCCCGCGGGCATCGCGCCGTCCAGCCGCCAACTGGTAGCTTCGCGATAAGACTTTCCGGCCGAGCGGTCGCTCGCGCCCATCCAGGTGATGTCAAACCAGGGATGGTTCTGGAGAAATTTGACGAACTGCTGGCCCACCATACCGGTTGCGCCCAGGATTCCGACGGGGATTCTGTGGTCGTTCATAAGAGTTGCTGGACCATTCGCTTGTAGATTTGTACTGCTTCCAGAATTTGCGCCTTAGGGATGCGCTCTTCAATCGTGTGCGCCACGTGAATGGAGCCCGGGCCGATCAAATACGGCTTGCCCCAGGCTTCGCCGAGCGCGGGAATGTCGGTAGTAAAAGACACGACGGTGGTTTCAAAGCCCGGCAAAGTTCCCAGGACCACAGCCGGGATCGTAAGAACTTCGCGAATTTCGGCTTTGCCGTTCACAGCCTGTTTCAGGGCTGCCAGCGTGGCGTCACCGCTATCCACCAGTCGGACGAAAAGTTCGGCTTGCGCATGATCGGCAATCACGTTGGGCGCGCGGCCGCCCGAAATGGTGCCGATGTTGAGCGTGCTCGCTCCGAGGATCTCATTGACCGGGAGGCGAATATGCCGCGCTTCCTGGAGCGCATCGAGCAACTTTTCAATTGCGGAGTCGCCGAGTTCCGGGTAAGCAGAATGCGCCATGCGGCCATTTGCGACCAGTTCGATACGCAGCGCGCCTTTGGAGCCGAGTGCCAGCTTGTTTTCGGTGGGTTCGCCATCGATCAGGAATTTCGAACCGCGTGGCGATTTTGCGGCCGCCAGCGCGCCCGCGCTGTTGCGCTCCTCACCGACCACGAATAGCAGCGCGAGATTCCGGCGCCCAGCCTCCAGCAAATCTCGCACCGCGAAGATCATCGATGCGATGATGCCCTTGGTGTCGCAAGCCCCTCGTCCCCAGATGTGCTGGTCGTCTTCGCGCGAAGGGAAGAACGGCGGCACCGTATCCATGTGCGTGGAAAGCGTGACCGTCGGCTCACCCCACCAGGCGAAAACATTGTTGCGGCGAGCCTCCACTGGAATCAGTTCGGCATGTCCGCCATACTGCGCAGCCATCTCCGACAGGTGAGCGAAGAGCGCATCGCCCATCTGCTCTTCGTTCTCGGTGATGGATTCGATGTCCACCAGCGCGCGCGTGAGTTCGAAAACGTTCATTCCAATCCAATCAACTAATGAGAGGGGATGGAGACGGAAGGTCACGCGGACAGCTTGCGTGCTTCCCGGTAGCGCTCCATCCGATCCCGAGTCCTAGAGATCCCGGATGACAGTGGGCAGGTATTAGCCTGACCCCCCAACCGTGCCGGACGGGAGCTGCCGCGGCCGATTTCGGCGGATGATGGTACCGGCCCCTGTCGCCAGCGCTCCGAAACTCCCGGAACCGCGCCGCTGGCTACTGATGGCCTCCGCGCCTCTACGAGGACAAATCCAAGAATAGCAGGTTTCGAAAATTGGCACCAGAGATCGGGAGAAGAGACCGCTGTAAGCTATTGAAAAGACGTGACGAAGCAAGCTGATGCGGAGATTATCAGTCTTAATCACCGCAGTTGATGCGGTGATTGCCATTGCCGGGTGCGGAGATTAGGCGCTATAATCGACGCAGAACATGCGGAGAATATACATCCACGATCTTCCGGACTGGCCGCGCTTGGAGTGGGACCGGGAACGTCTGGCGGAGCCTTTGGCTGCGGTGCGTCTTCGGCAGGGCCGGCTGATCGGGCACATGGAAGCGCTCGGGTTCACGCTGCGGACCGAGGCGGTGCTCCACACTCTGACCTCCGACGTGATTAAGAGCAGCGAAATCGAAGGCGAGCGGCTGGACATCCAGCAGGTCCGCTCGTCGATCGCGCGCAAGCTCGGCGTGGACATCGGCGCTTTGAAACCGGCGGACCGCAGCGTGGAGGGGGTAGTGGAAATGATGCTGGACGCCACGCGCCAGTATGACCAGCCACTCACGGCAAGCCGGCTGTTTGGCTGGCACGCGGCGCTGTTCCCCACCGGTCGCAGTGGTATGCGCAAGATCAAGGCCGGCCGCTGGCGCGATGACAGCACCGGGCCGATGCAGGTGGTTTCAGGTCCGGCGCACCGCGAGAAGGTTCACTTCGAAGCGCCGGCCGCGGCGCGGCTCCCGGGCGAAATCAAGGCCCTTCTCAAATGGTTCAATGCGCCGCCCGCTGGCGATGCGGTCATGAAGGCCGCGCTCGCGCACTTGTGGTTTGTGACTCTTCATCCCTTTGACGACGGCAACGGACGGATCGCCCGCGCGATCGCCGATATGGCGCTGGCGCGATCAGAGGGCAGCCCACAGCGCTTCTACAGCATGTCGGCGCAGATCCGGCAGGAGCGCACCGCTTACTACGAGATTCTGGAGCGCACCCAGCGGGGAAGCGTGGATGTCACTCCCTGGATGGACTGGTTTCTAGGATGCCTGGGCCGTGCCATCGATGGCGCGCAGACCGCGCTGAAAGGAGTCCTCGCGAAAGCGCGCTTCTGGGAGCGGTTTGCCGCAACACCTTTCAACGAACGCCAGCGCGAGATAGTGAACCGCCTCCTCGATGGGTTCGACGGAAAGCTGACGACATCCAAGTACGCCAAGCTGACCGACTGCTCCCAGGACACTGCGCTGCGCGACATTCTCACTCTGGTGGAGACTGGAATTCTCACGCGCGGCCAAGCCGGTGGCCGCAGTACCAGCTACGAACTTACAGAGCTGGCCGCCTGAGCGCTACGCGCGTTCCTGGTAAGTGCCTTCCGCCGTGCTGACGCGCACCTTTTCGCCTTCGTTGATGAAGGGCGGGACTTGCACGACGAGTCCTGTTTCGAGCTTCGCCGCTTTGGTAACGTTCGACACCGACGCGCCTTTGAGACCGGGCTCAGTCTCGACTACCGTGAGGTCGACGGTGGGCGGCAGTTCGACGCTCATCGGCTTTCCTTCGTAGAACTCGATATTGACCTTAAGCTGCGGGACCAGGTAATCGACGGCATCGCCGAGGATGTCGCGCGTCAGGTGCATCTGCTCGAAATTCTCGGTGTTCATGAAATAGTAGTATTCGCCATCATCGTACAGATACTCCATTTCGATCTCTTCGAGCGCGGCGCGGTCCACGCGATCTTCCGAAGAAAACCGGTGCTCGATCATCGTGCCGCTGCGCAGGTTGCGCATCTTGACCTGAACGAACCCGCGCAGATTGCCGGGGGTGCGGTGCTCCATCTTGAAGACCGAGTAGAGGTCATTGTTGAACTTGACGACCATGCCCGGACGTAGCTGTGTTGCGGAAATCATATTGAGTCGTTTACCTTCCGTTGGCTCGGACGACGCCCGGAGCGGTGTCGCGAGCGAAACTCCAGTTTAACAGGCTGGAAGGGAAGGCTGCCCAGCGAGTATAATGGAGGCAGTTCGCACCTGCGGCGCTATCGTCTAACGGTTAGGACGGAGCCCTCTCAAGGCTTAAATACGGGTTCGATTCCCGTTAGCGCTACCA
>Ga0209415_10002906_pt1 | contig 32050 bp, 28 predicted proteins | sample PeaSoiSIISIP2007_FD_187696 | JGI IMG/M metagenome (GOLD analysis project Ga0209415, IMG submission 187696) | Peat soil microbial communities from Weissenstadt, Germany - SII-SIP-2007 (SPAdes) (version 2) | ecosystem: Environmental > Terrestrial > Soil > Wetlands > Peat | place: Germany... | reverse complement strand
AGCAAGCCGATCCTCCTCACCAAAACCGGGCGGTTGTGGCTTCGGGCGGCCAGGAAGAACGCTCCGGCAACCTGTCAGAACCTCTGTGCCGAGGTACCAGTGCCCGTCGTTCGCCATTCCGGGCAACCAACGAAACCTGGAGGGGGGGACATTGCCCGCGTCAGGTTGCCTCCAGCACCCGAACCTCCAGCCTCTTGCCCAGCAGGCGCAGCGCGGCCTCGATCTTGCCGATATGGCTGCGGTGCAGCGGGTCGCGCAGCCGACGCACGGCTTTTTCGTCCAGGCCGAGCCGCCGGGCGAGCTCGACGTTGGAGATTCCGGCGGCCAGCATCGCGTCATGCAGTGCCATCTTGGCGGCGACCAACGGCCGGGTATGCACGACGGGGCGCCCCTTCGCCGGTGTCGGCCTGGGCGCAGGGAGGCTATCGTCGGTGTAGAACGACAAGGCAGTCTCCAGCAGATCCTCGGCGCGAGCCAACGCCTCGGCCTCGGTGGCGCCAAACGTTGCACCGGGCAGATCGTCGAACGTGACCGTGACTGCGCTGCGGCCAGGTTCCCACTCCAGGTTGGCAGGGTAAGCGTAACGCATCGATCAAACCTCCAGGTCTTCCACGGTCAGGCCGAGATCCTTCAGCACCTTGCGGAACGTACCTGGCGGCATAACCGTCCGGTGCATTGCGATCACCGTTGTCTTGCCGTTCAGCCGAACCTTGAGATGCGATCCGGATCCTTGCGTCTCGACGATTGCCCATCCGCGCCTGGTCGCGAGGCGGTTCAGGCGACGCAGGAGATCGGCGGACGTCATGGCCGAGAACTCGGGCATTTATGACCGACTGTCAAGGCGATTTCCGGGCCGACAGAAGCGTGGCGATGGTGACGCCGCGTGAGTCCGCGGACAGTCGGTGATCGGGTTCCTCGATCGGATCATGCTCTCGGTGTACTGGCTGTTCGCGCCGCCCCTAGCCGGCCACCGGGTCGCTGCAAACCGCGCCGCTCTGCGCCGAAGACCGCACCAAGCTGGCCAGTGGGAACCAGAAAAAAGCCAGGCACCGATTGACATCGGTCTGAGTCTGCTTCTCGATTACGTGGTCGGGAATGTTCAGCGGTTCTCACGCCGCAATGCATCTTGGCCGCTTGTGATCTACGCCCGACGCATTGGAACGATGATGCGGAGCGTCTCGATGTCCGTTGGCGACAGATCCGATTGCCATTCGAGCCGGCGCGGATTGCTCGCGGCCGGGCCACCGGAGGCTGCAGGTATTCTGGCCGACAAGGGCCACTCGGTCGCCCGACCGAAGTTGCAGGCGACCAGAGCCGCGAGTTGCGGCTGGCTGGCCAAGCCGGCATGCGTTGGCGATGATACACGGCCGATCAATGCGCGCATTGGCTGAGCGTTCGGAACTCGTCGGCTTTTTAAGCTGCTCAAGGGAAGATGATGCCGATTCCAATGGCGCATAGCTCACCCGCACGATCGGGGGCGCCGCTTCGACCTTCACGGTTCGGACCCAACGGCGTTGACGGCAAGCCGGAGGTGTACGCCGGCGCAATCGGCCGCGTGCGGGTCCGCTTTCCGTGCGATCCGGGATCGCCGTCCACAGCGGGTAGGCTGCCGACGCGGCCGGGCAATCCCACCGCGCCGGAGCGTGCAGAACTGCGACCGGCGTTGCTTCGGCAGGCCACGATCTATGCCAAGGGCGCCGACAATCCAACCGACCGGCGCACGTGTCCGGAAAGCCGAAGGTGACAAGATGGCCACCGTGCCGACGACCACCGATCTCAAACTGAGCTGCCGTCCCGGCAAGGAAGGCCATAAGCTGGTTTTCGATTATTCATTGCACAACCTCGGCCAGTCGGACGTCTATGTGATGCACGCCGTGCCTTCGATCGACCCCGCGACCAAGGCGCCGCGTGCAGACGACAAGGCGGTGTGCGTCATTCTCAACGCGGAGGGCGATGTGATCATCGGCAAGTTCGTCCCGCCGGTGCCCGCGAACCGTCGCGTGGCGGTGCCGGTGATGCCGCTGGCACTCCGCTTGGCGGCCGGCGACATGCTGGAAAGGCGCCTGGAGGTCGCGGAACCGCTGGCCGAGACAAGCCCCAATCTGCCGGACCTGACGCTGCGCCAGTACGAATTGGTCGACATCGACGCGGTGGTGTTCGCCATCGGCTACTGGGTTTCCGGCGCACCTGGCATCGCCGTAGCCCCCTCGCCCGATGCACCTGGTCTGTTCAGCGTGATCGCAAGCAGGGCTGGGGCCGGCTCAGCGTTGGTCTTGCAGCGCTTCCTGACACACGGGCTCCAGGTGTTCAGGCGCACCGATGAGTTCACCCGATCGCTGGCGGACTGAACTTCTGCCCGCGAGCGCACCGACACAAAATCCCAAGCCTTTATGGCGGGTCCGGGCACCGGTTCGGCAAGCACGTCATCGGGACGTCAGCGATGGGTCGGTACGCGATACGCAAACCGGGAAAACCGCCGCGCCTTGACGCATCGGCCACGCACCCGCACATGCCGGCCATGCCCGATCCGTTCGTCCAACCCCAGGAACCCACCGCCGCCGACGCCATCGCCGCGATCGGCGACGAATTGGATGTGTTCGACGACTGGATGGACCGCTACCAGTTCATCATCGACCTGGGCCGCAAGCTGCCCCCCTTCCCCGCCGAGTGGTCCGACGACGCGCACCGCGTCCCCGGCTGTCAGAGCAAAGTGTGGATGGAAGGCGCCCAACGCGGGGGCAAACTGTTCCTGGCGGGCGTGTCGGACGCGGCCATCGTCTCCGGCCTGATCGCGCTGCTGCTGCGGGTCTATTCCGGCCGCCCGCCGGGGGAAATCGTCGCCACCGACCCGGTCTTCCTGCGCGAACTCGGCCTGCTGGAGGCGCTGTCCACCAGCCGCGGCAACGGCATCGCCGCCATGGCGCGCAAGATCCGCGAACTCGCCGCGCTGCAACGCGCCGCCTGAACCCACGCACCGCCCGGCGGGGGCAAAAAATGTCGGCCGGCACCCGCGTCGCCCTGTTCTTCGCCGCGATCTTCGCCGCCGGCGCGGTGAGCGGCGGTTTCCTCCCCCTGTTCTTCGCCGACCGCGGCCTGTCGCCCGAGGCGATCGGCCGCGTCCTCGGCTTCGCCGCGCTGCTGCGCGTGCTGGCCGGGCCAGGCTGGGGCAATGTCGCCGACCGGATCGGCCGCCGCCGACCGGTGCTATGCGCCGCCGGCATCGTCGCCGCCCTGGCGGCGCTGGCCTATCTGCCGCTCACCAGCTTCCTGGGATTCCTTGCGGTCGCCTCGGTGCAGGGCGTGGCCGCGGCGGCGCTCAGCCCGCTGGTCGATTCGCTGGCCCTCGCCCTGGCCCGCGAGCGGCTGTTGGAATACGGCCCGGTGCGATCCGCCGGATCGGCCGCCTACATGCTCGCCAGCGCCGTCACCGGCCGCTTGCTCACCGCCGCCGGTACCGCGCTGGTCCCCTGGCTCCTGGCCCTCGGCTACGCCGCCGCCGCCGCGCTCGCCCCCCTGCTCCCCGAGGCCGCCGTGCCGCGCGCCGCCGCCCGGCCGCTCGCCGGGTTGCGCCTGTTCGCCTTGCCGCCCTTCCGCCTGACCGTCGCCGCCAGCGCGCTGATCCAGGGCGCGCACGCCGCCTACTACGGCTTCGCCCCGCTGTTCTGGCGCGCCCAGGGGTTCAGCGACACGCTGATCGGCCTGCTGATCGCCGAGGGTATCGTCGCCGAGGTCCTGCTGTTCGCCCGTGGCCGCAAGCTGGTGGAGCGCCTCGGCCCCGCCGGCCTCACCGCCTGCGCCGCCACCGCGTCGGTGGTGCGGTGGAGCGTCACTGCCATGGCGCCGCCCTTGCCAGTGCTCGCCGCCGTGCAGTTGCTGCACGCCGCCACCTTCGCCATGCAGCATCTGTCCGCCATGTTGGTACTGAGCCGCTGCGTCCCGCCCGAACGCGCCGCCACGGCGCAGGCGCTGCACGCCGCGCTGGGCATGGGTGCCCCGACCGGTCTGATGCTGCTGCTGTGCGGCTGGCTCTATGCGCGGGGCGGCGGCGGGCTGGCGTTCCTGGCCACCGCAGCGTGCGGTGGCGCAGCGCTAATGCTGGTCGGTCCGCTGGCGCGCGCCGTCGGGGTTACGCGCTGACCGCTTCGAGCAACGCCGCTGTCCACACCCTGTCAGGGGCGCAAGGCGCTTCAGGCCAGGCGCGGGTCGGGCACCCGGGCGGCGACCAGCACATCCACCGTTCGGGCACCGCCGGCCAGCAACGCGGCGGTGCAGGCATTCGCCGTGGCGCCGGAAGTCATCACGTCGTCGATCAGCACGACCGAACGGCCGGCGAGCAATCCCACCCGGCTCGGGCGGATGGCAAACGCGTCGCGCACCACGGCGGCGCGCTCGGCAGCGGATTTCTCATCAAGAGAAACGGTGGCGCGGGGTCGCATCAGCGCGTCGGGCAGAACCCGGACACCGGCTATGCGAGCGACGGCGATCGCCAGCAGGGCGGCCTGGTTGTAGCGCCGCCGGAACAGGCGCAGCCGGTGCAGCGGTACCGGCACCAGCAGGTCCGCCTGGCGCAACAGGGCCGCGCCGGCACGCGCCATGTGCGGCGCCAGCATGGCGGCAAGCTCGGGCCGGTCGGCGTGCTTCAACGGCAGGATCAGTTGGCGGCCCTGTGCATCGTAGCGCAGCGCGGCGCGCGCCTGTCCGAACAGCGGCGGCGATTCAACGCATGACGGGCACAGCGCGGCGGCGTCTCCCCTTGCATCCCCCTGGCCTGCCGCGGCGAAGGGCACGCCACAGCGCGCGCAGCACGGTTCGGAGATGAAATCGGTACGGCGGAAGCAGGCGGCGCATAACTGCCCTTGAACCTCCACCCGAGCATCGCAGCAGATGCACTGCGGCGGCAGGAGTAGATCCAGCAGACCGACCGGGACGCGAAGCAGCAGGGAATGAAATCGGGTCATCGGCGGAGCAAATGGTGGTGCCGCACCGGACGGTCGTGCTCTGGCGAACCACCAAAGGCGCACCAGAAATACCCCGGAGGGCACAGCGCAGGTATCAAGAGTGCTTCGCGCCCAGCGCGCTTGGCCGACCTTCTGCGGAGCAGGATCAAGTTTGTTGCGTGTCCTTCGTGCGCCTGTTGCCGTGGCTTCCAGGTTGTCCTGGCTTGCCTACACCGCCGCCGAACCCGGACCGACGGTCAGGCCGGTACAGTCGGTCAGGTCGGCTCCGTCCAACCTGGCCTGTTCCAGATCCGCACCCAGCAGCACCGCTTCCCGCAGCGAGGCGCCAGTAAGGTCGGCGCCGCGCAGGTCGGCCTGAGTCAAATCGGCCTGTGTGAGCGACGCCTGCATCAGCTCGGCGTTGGTGAGGCGGGCCGAGATCAGCCGCGCCAGGGTCAGGTTGGTCGGCCAGTCCGGATGCCCGCGGATCGGCATCGGCCCGGCGCGCAGCCCCGTCATCGTCGCTCCGTTCAGGCTGGCCCGCTCCAACTGCGCCCCACGCAAGTCGGCGCCCGACAGGTCGATCTCACGCGCGTCCACCAGCGACAGATCGCACATCGCCAGCGATGCCCTGGCGAGACTGGCGCGGCGCAGGACCGCGCCCTTCAGTACCGCGGCGCCGAGTTCGACGCCGCCCAGATCGACCCCGGTCAGGTCCACCCCGGACAGGTCCGCGCGCTGCCCGGTCTCGCCATTGCTCGCGATCCAGCTCGCGTGCAGCAGCAGAACGTCCCTGAGGCTCCCTTGCAGCCGGCGGGGCAACACCACATTGGACATTTTGGCGCGGCTGAGATCGGCCCCGTCCAGCAATGCGCCGATCAGGTTGGCGCCTTCGAGTCTGGCCGAGGTCAGCGTGGCGCCGGTGAGGATCGCGCCGGACAGGATCGCTCCCGTCAGATTGGCCCCCGTCAGGTCGGCGCCGTGCAGGTTGCATCCGGTCAGGTCGGCCCGGGACAGGTTGGCGCGTACCATGAGGCTGCCGCTCAGGTCGGCGTCGCGCAGGTCGGCCTGCCTCAGGAAGACGTTCGACAGCCTGGCTCGCTGGAATTTGGCGCCGGCCGCCACCGCGCCCTGCATGGCCGTGCCACCATCGGCATGCGTCTGATGCAGATGGCCGCCTTCGGACGCCATCAGCATGCCCTCGCGTAGATCGACACGCGACAAGTCGCAGCGAACCAGCGTGGCGTCGCGCAGGGTCGCACCGCGCAGGTCGGCGCTTGCGAGACAGGCATCGGTCAGGTCAGCGCGGGTCAGGTCCGCCCCGAACAGGTTGGCGTCGTGCAAATCGGCGCGGGTCAGGTTGACGCGCCGCAGCAGCGCGCCGCTGAGATCGGCCTCCGCCAGGCAGCACCCGGAAAGGTTGAGGCCGGAGAGATTGGTGAACTTGAGCGTGGCGCGCCGTCCCCCTGCGGCACGCGCGAGGAATGCCGCGTGCAGCGTCAGGATGCAGCCAAGCTCGCCGGGGTTGACGGTCCGGGCTTCCCGACCGGCAAGCCCGACCGGGGCCTTGGTCAGGACCTCGAAGGACATGGGTGTCAGGTCCTCACATGCGACGGCAGTGTCGGGCGGCGGAAGTAAACGACGGATTAAAAGACCGGGGAAGAACCCGGCAAATCTTCGGCTCGCGGGACCATCGAGCCTGGATCGGGCGTGATGTTCGCCCCATCGCGGGCCGCCGACTGTCAGGAAATTTTACACTTCCGGGACTCGCTCTCCGCTCCTCTTCCCTCCAGCAAGCCCGGCCGGGGTCTTGGTTAGTACCTCGGGGGACATCGTTGTCAGGTCCTCACACGCGATGGCAATGTCGGGCGGCGGAGGCAAACGGCGGATTAAGGCCGGGGCAGAACCCGGCAGAGCTTCGGCTTGGGGGACCATCGGGCCTGGATAGGGCGCGATGTTCGGCCTCATCACCGGCCGCCAACTGTCAGGAAATTTTACACCTCTGGGATTCGCTCTCCGCTCGTCTCCGCTAATCGATTGAAATTCCTTGATTAACTTATTTGGCACGCGGTTTGCTACCGCTATCGCACTTGCGTTCGGTTTCTGGTTTCAATCCGCTAAAATGTGGGAGAAAAAGTAAATGAATCTGTTCAGAGGTGAACTGCTAAAGGGCGCGGCGCTGGCGGCGCTGCTGACGGCCGGCGTCGCGGTCAACGCCAATGCCGATTTTGCCTTTAGCGGGTCAGGGGCCTCCGGCTACCTCAACCCGGTCGGCCCCGCCGAGCCGTGGCATTACGGCTACGCCGATGGGACTCCCGGCGGTTGGGGCAGCCCGGGCGTCAGCTATGGCATCACCCCTTATTCGCGAAGTGTGGCAGCGTATGGCATGGATGTCACATTCACCGGCGCCGCGCCCATCACAGCCGGCTCGATCGCCATCGGCAATGCCGCGAACTGCGCCGGCAGCAGCGGTGGCGGAACCACTTTCTGCACCATCAGCCCGACGGATATCTGGATAGCGACCCAGATCGGTACGGATACCGTCGATTTCCGGGCGCAGAACTCAAGCTTCTACATATCGCCGGGGCAAGACTATTTCGTCAACGTCCTGTTCTCCGGCTCGCCAGGAACGAGCTTTAGCGGCGCATGGCTCACGGAATTCGCTCCCAATGTGCCGGAGCCGGCCTCCATGCTGCTCCTCGGCAGTGGTCTCGTCGCGTTGGGCGCGGCACGTCGGCGCAAGCGCAGCTAGCTCAGTCGGGCTAATAGTTCGGCGATTCGGCGCGGCGGCGTCCCCTCGGGGCGCCGCCGCTCTCTTTTAGGGCTGCGGCGGCATCAACTCGCGCAGCGAGCCGAGCCATGGCTCATAGCGACGCCAACGTGCGACCGAGCTTCGATAGATCGGCTGGCGCACCTGCCAGATGCTGGCGGTCCTCACCCCCCGGCGGTTCTCTTCCGGACGCAGGCAGGCCGGATCCCACTCCAGGCCGCAGAATTCAATGAGCCGCCGCGCCGCCGTTTCCGGTTCGGCGACCATTGCCTCGTAATCCACCTCGATGAAGCGCTCCGGCGCAAGCACCGCGCGCCAATGCTCCATGATGCGGAGATACTGCCGGTAATAGAACACCAGATCGTCGCGGTCCGCGACGAAGCCGATGATCGTTTCGAACGGGGTGAAATAGATCGACAGGCAGGTGTCGATCGGGTGGCGGCGGCAATGCACGATCCGCGCGCGTGGCAAGGCCTGCAGAATGAGACCCATCCAGTGGAAGTTGAACAGCGCCTTGTCGATAATGCGCGCGGCGGTCGCCGAGAAGCCGCGCAGCCGGGCGAGATACTCTCCGGCGACGCGCCGCGCCGTCGCTGCATCCGCCACCCCTGACGCGGTCTTGCGCAGCGCCATCCCCTGCCCGTGCCAGAAGGTCAATTCGCCTGCACCGGCAATGCGTGGATGGCTCGACAGCACCTGCTCCACCAGCGTAGTGCCCGAGCGCGGCATGCCGAGCACGAGAAGCGGCGTCTCGTCGTCGATCCCGTCATTGCCGTGCTCCGCGAAGAAGCGCTGCGTGTACTGCGCGATCATGGCGTCGACCTCCCGCTGGAGGCCGTCCCGGTCGAACCGGCCGAACCTGTGGCGGATGCGGTTCGCCGCATCGTAATGGCGCATCGCCTGCGCATAGTCCCGCAGATCATCATACGCCTTGCCGAGGGTGAAATGCAGCGTCATCTGGCCTGTCGGGATCAGCTTCTCGCGCTGCAGATAGGCCTCGATCTCGGCAACACGCGGCCGATCCTCCTCGGTCAATTTCTTGATCTGCACCAGGGCCGCCCAGGTGTTGACCGGAACGTCGGGCAATGTCAGCGCCCGCTCGAACTGCGCGATGGCGGCGTCGATGTCGCCCAGGTTGGCGAGCGCGTGTCCGAGCGTCGTGGAAGCCAGATAATTCGTCGGATCGCGCGCCAACGCCTGGCGGAGAACCTCGGCCGCCTCGGCGAACTTGCCTTCTTCGGTAAGGACAAAAGACTCGCAGACGCTGCCGATCGTGGTGTTGCGGCCGGTGGCAGCGGCCCGGCGGAAGCTCTCCCGCGCCTCCTCCAAACGTTCCGAACGGTGCAGCAGCATACCGAGCATCCGGTGCGCGTCGGTGAAATTCGGCGCGCACGCGATGGCGCGGCGGAGCGCCGCCATGGCGTCGGCGTTCGCACCCAGCGCCTCGCAGGCTTCCGCGAGCGTGTAATAAGCCTTGGCGAAACCCGGGTTCAGCTCGATCGCGCGCCGCAACGGGGCCACCGCTTCGGCATGACGGAAGCATCGCACCAGCGTCAGACCGAGATCGAAATGCAGGTTGGTATCATCGGGATTGGCGGCGATCGCCTGTTGCAGCGGCTGGATCGACTGGGCCATCTGGCCGGCGTCGCGCAGAGCGGCCGCCATTTTCGAGAATTTTGCCGCGGCGCGCCGGCGTTCCGCCGTGCTCTTCGGCGCTTCGGGCGCGAGGCGGAGGCTTGCCTGCATGTCCAGCCGGCGCCGTATGGCGGCGCCCTCCTCCAATCGCCGGCCGATGTCACCAGGGAGGAAGGACTTGATGTCGAGCGACGCAAGAGGATCCTTGGACCCGGCGACATCGCCCGGCGCGGCGACCGACTTCGCCACCAGCCCCCCAGCGCGCCCGCAACATTGCCGCAGGCTTCGCCCGCTGCCGCAGATGCAGGGATCGTCGCCATCTGGCATAGGCGCGGCTGTCTTGGGCACAGTCACGACGGAATAATCCGTCCGCGGGCAACCATCGTCAAGCGCGGGTAGTGTCTCAGTTTGAATTCCTCAGTTTATAGACGCGGGGCCGCTTGGGCGGCTCGGCCCGCGCGTCGATCAGCTCCACGATATCGTCCATCGACCATAGCCGATCGGTCAGTCTCGCCGCCATCGCGGGCGAGCAGCGCAGGGTCTTGTGCAGCCTGACGAAGTTGTAATGGACGTAGAACAAAGCCAGCGTGTTGCAATGCCCCTCGACGCGCTTGCTGAATGCGTTGGTCAATCTGGTGAACCGCCGCATGCTCATCCGCATGGTAAGGTTCTGGCGCTCAACATAGCTGGTTGAGACATGATCCATGTCGGGCTTGCCGACGACGGGGCGCTTGTCGGCGCCGACGCACACGGCAGGGCTGTAGCGGCCAGCCGGCTCTGGCGCGGGGCCGTACGACTTGACCAATTGGGCGTAGTCCACGTCGATCCCGAACGCACCCTCAACTGCCTGTAGGTAGGGGCCGTGGCCGTCCGTGGTGAGTTGGATGCGGGTTGCCAGCCTGTCCGCCACGTCCTGCATGAAGGCGTTCGCGTAGTCAGCGTCGCGCTTGCCGACTGCCCAGGCGATCATCAGCTTGGTGTCGGCTTCCAGCGCGGTCCACGTCCAGCAATCGCCCGCGCCCTCGGGTGCCTTTTTCGCGGTCGCGACGTTCTTTGCCTTGGCATAGACGAAGGACCAGATTTCATCGCACTGCACGCGCTTGGCCTTCACGCCCCTCATGGTGGCGTCGTGGAAGGCTTCGCATGCCTCACCCGCATCCGTCAGCAGCTTGGTCACAGTGTTGATGGACACGTCCGCCACGCGGCTGATGGACTGCATGGAAGACCCCTCAACCAGCATGTTGAGGATCAGGACGCGCTTGGCGTGGGGCAACTGGTTCATGCCCCTGATATAGCTGGCCTAATCGTGAATAGCAAGCATTATTTTCAGTCCTTCCCAGACACGACCGCATAGAGCCTTGGCCAGCGATCCGATAGGACGGACTTTACGACCTCTTCAGGCAAATCGGCCGCTTTCACAATGTCAGCCAATCTCGAATTGTCCTTGGAGTACTCTTCAAGGAGGATTTCACGAGCATCCCAGGGGAGTAGGACCGCCATTGCGTAAAACAACATTAGCTGGTCTGACCACGCATGCGCTTTCTCGACAGAAAAAGGCGCATTGAGTGACAGGGTGGCCATGTCAGAAACAAGACGTTCACAGTCCGCCCTTGTCGCCGCCTTGCTGGATGAATGATCAAGTATATGCAGTAATTCCTTACAGCATACCAGTCTCTTCCATTCACGCGGAAGAGACCTATCGTAATAGATGTCCACGTGAATCACAGGATCAGCGTAGGGAGCGGCGCGCGATATATATTGGTGGAAGGCCCCCAACATTACTCGACGATCCAGGTCTACCCCGACGAATTCTATCTCGTCCTTTATTCCATAGGACAGTATTTGGTCCCGAACGTCGTCGGGGTCCACTGGCAGCACCGTAAAGCTCGAAAAGAAGTCTATTAGCTTATGGATGTTTCGGACCGCAGGCATGACGTTCCTCAACAGAACAGGGGCCTAGCGCTCGACGCGCCAGACCCCTGTTATAGGATCGTCACAAGGCTGTGTTAAGGCCGGAAAAGCGTCCTAACATCAACTTTTGCAGCGTCGTCGTTGAAATTCTTTGAGACATCAGCCGTGCCAGCCCGCTTTTGCTCAAAAGCGGACCGCATTTCCCGGCAGATGTCTTGGTCAGTCACGATGCCGCCCTCTCCCGGATCGCCCCGGAAGAGCTTCAAATCGATGTGCTGAATGTCGCCCTCGAAGAAGAGCGACATTAGCTGTTCCTTCTCGCTCATGTTCGTCATGGCACCACCTCAGTCTGCTGCCTCGTCGCTCTTGCTCCATCGCGCAGAAGCAGCCTTTCTGGCTATCTCCTTTCTTCGGTCACCGGGCGTGGCCTTCTGCCTTGCCTCGGAACCGGCCAACCCACTGCGGCGCCGTCCTGGCGCCGTATATCGATCGTCCTCGGCCTCGCTGACCGAGATTTTGGCGACGGCAACAGCACAACCGACCACATCGGCTGGACGTGTTTCGCCACGCGGCCCACGAGGCATGCGCCCTCCGGTCAAATTGTGCGAACCGCTCCGTTTTCTGAGACCGCGTCAGGTTTTCGAGCACGGACTCGTCTGGTCGGAACCAGCATATAGTATTTCGTGCGTATAAACGCAACACCAATCAGACTGTACGCACCAATTGCGCGCCAACGCCATGCGTTGCGCGAGACCGACCCTGCTCACTAGCGCTGTCGCGCCAAACTGCGCGGCTATAGACCATCAAAATCCGCCTGGGGGACAGGCGATAGCTCTCCTCTCTAATCCGCCCCCGTTCGGGCCGTCTCCTCCCCCTCTGATGTGACAATTGCGCCACATTTCCGAGAAAGTCAAGGTCAAGACGAAGAACCCCACCGCTGGACCATAAGCCGACTCGGAGACCACAAGATATAGACCATGGTTCGGACGGAGGGCCACCCACAGAGGCGAATCGGGCGCCGCTTCCTGACAGACTTCGGCTGTTGGCGTAAGTTAGTTAGCACACCTGGCCGATTGTGTCAAACAGAAATAGGGAGCCAGTTAGCCATCGGCGTGGCGTCAGCCCGATCGCTCTGCTATGCTGGGGTCGGCGGAGGGGTGCCAGCCCCTCGCGTCGGAGATCGCAGCCGCCCGGCTCCGTGTGGACCTTCTACACGGAACGGGAAAGGCTGTCATGACTAATTCCGCCCAAATCCGACTGGAATGCCTGCGCCTTGCCGCACAGCGGGGAATGGAGCCAGAATCGACGTTAGCGGCTGCGCAAGCCTACTTCGCCTTCGTGTTGCCGCCTGAAGACGCCCGTGCTGGTGATCTTGCCGGTTCAGGTTCCGAAGGCGCCCCATCTGATATAGGTGCCCAGGACGGCGTCTAGGCACTCCCGGTAGGTGGCGAGGACGTATTGCCTCGTCGCCCCTTTGGTCCGGTCGGTTAGGTTTTTATCTTCGAGGAAAGCGATGCGCTCCAGCAGCGCATAGGCAACCGCTTGCGGGCTGTCACCAGTGATTTCGGCCATGAGTTTCGCTCCTTGGGATGGTCGCGCTCCCAGGATAGCGAATGGCGGGGCGGGAGTCTTTCCCGTCCCGCCAACTGATGCCCATGTTTGCTTGGCAAAGGCGCCCACTAGGTCCCTGCCCCAGAGTCAGGGCAATGGGGGAATTGTCGCGCGCGACAATTCCCCCTTCCGCCCGGGCAAGAGGCCGGGCCGGTTTGACCATCAAACGTGGCCGGAGAGGCGCGGCCATGGTATGCTGTGGCGCACGAGCATCGTCTGGAAGTTGCCGTGGACCGGATCGCCGCCGCTATCCTGCTTGGCTTCGTCATTCTGGCCACAACGCTGGCGTGGCTGGGGCGATACGAGACAGCAGCGACAAGGGGCGGCGCGTTTATCACGGACCGGTGGACTGGTGAGACGCAGGTCTGCCAATCTACGAACAACGGGATAATGTGCTTTCACGTTTACCCACCGCGGTAAGTCAAGGCCGTCTAGGTTTTTGGATTTTCAAACTGCGACACTGCCCAAGCACGGCGCCCGGACATCGCCGGCGTCCGTGTCGGATGGAAATGAGTCGTAGTGCGGAAAACCGAAAGCGCGCGGCAACCTGGTCCGTACCTGCCGCAGCGCCCGGTGCGACCATCGGTCAATGGCGGTTTCATGCCGCCCGCACAATGTTCCATCCGGCCGGCGGCTCAGGCACCCCCTGCCGTCAGCATCGCCATCGCGGCGTCGGACCCTCGCAAAATCTCCACCAATCGGATGCGCCCGATGCGCGCCATCGCGTCCTCGCCCGCAGCCGGGCGCAGCGCCTCGGCGGCACGCTGCAATTGGCGGTCGTAATGCTCGGCGCTGCCGATCTGCCGCGCGGTGGTCTCGAAACGCCGCAGATCCCGCGCGGTCGACTCCAACGCGGCCATGGTGTCATCCTCGCCTGCCGTCAGGTCGGTTGACGGCGCCAGCAGTTGCGCCTCGAGTTCGCTTGCAAAGCGTTCGCGGCAGGCGGCGTCGACGCCGCGACGGATCTGCGCGATACGACCCCGTCGGCTCGCCCGCCGTTCCGAGCACTGATCGAGATCCTTGAGCATGATCGCAACCCGTCGAACGTCCTGTGTTGCCAACGCCACGTTGGAGGACGGAAGCGGGGACCGTTCGATGCCGTCGAGCACGAAGTCGACGGCGCGGTCGGCGGTCGCGCGTATGGTCGGATCATCCTGACGCGCCGCAAACTCGTCGGCCACGCGAACCAACAGTTCAGGCTGCGGCAACCACTCCATCGCCAGCGCGATCATCATGGTGAGCGGCAGCGAACCAGCCAGCGCCACACCTGCCAGGATGGCACCAAGCGCCTCGGGCTCGGGGTCGACGCCCGCCCTTGCCCGGACGACGATGCGCAACAGCGACGGCGCCTGCGCGAGCAGCGTGGCCATGGTAGTGGCAAGCACGGCATGATCATGTGCTCGCAGGCCGCTGGTCGCCGTCCATGCCGGCGGCATCGGGGCGGCAGCGAGGATTGCGGCTGCGCGCAGCCAGAGATTCGTCCCGGTTTCGACGATCAGTTCCAGCTCATCGTTGCGCAAGAGCTGAGAGGATGCGGTGCTGATTGCCTCGGCGGAGGCACCGAGCTCATGCGTCACCTGCTGCGCCAATGGCGACAATGCGGTGCGCGGTATCGATGGCGCCCCTGGCCTCCAGTCGGTTCCGTCGACAATCAGCGGTTCGAGCGGGATGACCAGCAGCCGGGATAAGCTCAGTCGCCGCCTCGGCCGCAGGTCGGCCAGCCGTCCACGCAGCGGGGCTATCAGCCTGTCGGCCTCGCCGCGTACCGCCAGATTGTCAACGATGGCCAGCACCCGGGCGATCTGTTCGTCCTGCGCGCCAACCAACTCGCGCTGAAGCGCGCGTAGCGCCGGCCCGCACAGCGGGGGCGATGGGGCGGAACCGGTCATGCCGTCCTCCGGCAAAATTCGCGCGTCACAGGGTTTTCTCCAGCAGCCTTTCGTTCCGCGCGACCAGGTCACACACTGTTACCCCGGTGCGCCAGTCCTCGAGCTGCCGCACCAGCTTGCTTCGGTAGTGTGACAGGTCGGCCGGGCGGCCAAGATGCTCAGTGAGCCACTCGTCCGCCTCGCGCGGCACCACCGGCACCAGCGCGGCGATTTCTGCGATCGTTGGGCCCGACGCGGGATCGAGTTCCCATAGCGCGCGGAGGTGATCCCAGCCATCGAGCAGCCAGTCGGGCCTGGCCAGCAACCGCGATACCGCATCCGGGTCGGCGGCCCAGCGCTGCAGCAGCCCGGGGATGTCGCCGGATAGCGCCTGGGCATCGGCGAGAGTCGCCTTTGCCAGCTGAATGGTCAGGTCGGCGGTGCTGGTGATCATGCCGATTTCGGCCGCGTTGTCGTCCGGTTCTCGCGCGAGGCACTCGGCGACCTCGCGGCGCAGTTGGACCAGACGGGCAATCGAGGTGGAGATGCGGGCGTTACGGCCGACTCCGATGCTGCCGAAGCACGCGGCGACCTGTTCAAGCCGCGCAACAACCATCTCCGGCGGCCAGCGCAGCCTCGGCGCGAGGCGCGCTACCGCGCGCCTTCCACGCCATTCCAGTGCGGCTGGACGGTCCTGCTCCGGCGGGATCGGATTTTCGCCTGGTACCTCAAGCTGGCGCACCAGCTCCAGCAGCAGATCGAAATTCGCCTGCACACAGGCCTGGTTCTCATCGTCGCGCGCCCGCCGCGCCGCCTCCCGCGCGCCGCGGCCGGCCAGTCCCTGGGCGGCAACCTCGCGAGCGGCGTGGCGGATCGCCTGCGGCGTAACGCTTGGTAGCGCCGCCACTGCTTCGGTGACGCGTCGGTCGTGCACGGTAGGATTGCACAGGTTGTCGATGTTGCCCCAGGGCAGGATGTAGACGCCGCGTCCTCCCGACGGGTTGGGGACGATTACCTCCAGGCTCCTGCGCTCAGCTGGCCGGGCGCGGGCGCCGGCCAACCGCGGGGTGGTGAACGGGACCGCGACCCCACGCTCCAGGAACGTGGTCGGCACGAAGCGGGTGACCACATGGAATTCTAGCCGGGTTCCCGCTTTTTGCGACTGGCTCACGCTTTCGGACCTAGGGGTTGCCCTCCTGAGTATCGCGGCGACGATTAAAAAATCGCTTATGGGGCGACCCTTGCCAGGCGCCGGCAGGGTGAACTCTGGCCTTCCCTGACCGCCCGCGACTGACTAGACACGCCGCACCGGCAGCAAACGACGACAGCAGGGGGCTGGCATGGCACGGCGGCTCAAGGTCGCGATCCAAATGGACCCGATCGAAAGCATCAACATCGATGCGGATTCAACCTTCGCCCTGATGCTGGAGGCGCAGAGCCGCGGCCATGCGCTGTGGCACTACGAGGTGCGCCACATGGCGTTGCGCGAGGGAGTGAAGCGCCAGGGTGCGCGGCGGGAGGAGCGGCTGGCCGCGCGCGCCCGGCCGGTGACGGTAGAGCGCAAGCGCGGCGCGCATTACCGGTTCGGCGAACTCGAACAGCTCGACCTGGCGACGATGGACGTGGTGCTGATGCGGCAGGACCCGCCGTTCGACATGGCCTATATCACCGCCACCCACCTGCTGGAGCATATCCAGCCGGAGACGCTGGTGGTCAATGACCCGGCGGCGGTGCGCAATGCGCCGGAAAAGCTGCTGGTGACGCATTTTCCGGAGCTGATGCCCCCCACCATGATCACCTGGGACCTGGAAGCGATCCGCTTCTTCCGCCAGGAGCATCGGGACATCATCGTCAAGCCGCTGTTCGGCAATGGCGGCGCCGGGGTGTTTCGCATCAAGCCGGACGACGAGAACCTGGCCGCGCTGCTGGAAATGCACTTCGCCCGCTCGCGTGAGCCGCTGATGTTCCAGCGCTATGAGCCGGCGGTGCGGCGCGGCGACAAACGCATCATCCTGGTGGACGGCGAGCCGATGGGTGCGGTGAACCGCGTGCCGGCGGAAGGCGAGGCGCGATCGAACATGCATGTCGGCGGCCGGCCGGAAAAATGCACGATGACCGCACGCGACCGCGAGATCTGCGCCGCGATCGGACCCACGCTGCGTGCCCAGGGCCTGATCTTCGTCGGCATCGACGTGATCGGCGACTGGCTGACCGAGATCAACGTGACTTCGCCGACCGGCATCCAGGAGATCGACCGGTTCGACGGCATCAATATCGAGGCAGCGATCTGGGACCGGATCGAGGCGAAGGTCGGGGTTTAGGCGGCTATTGCCCGCCTCCGGTGCGACCGCGCTCACCCTCAGCACAATGCGCGCGACCTGCGCTACCAGCCAGCCATGGGGAGATACCGGCGCACCGGTCCCCAGTTTGTTCAAATTCAATCGGGATGAGGCCGCTTCAAGCCGAGCCGGCTAGAGCATTTTCGGACTGACTGGAACGCTGGCCAGCACCTGTCATTGCGAGGAGCGGAGCGACGAAGCAATCCCCCGCCTGGCGAGCGGCGGGTCCCCAGGCGGGGGATTGCTTCGTCGCTCCGCTCCTCGCAATGACAGAGGCCTCGACGTTTTCAGTCAAGGTGGAAATGCTCTAAACCAGCGTTTCGGCCGCCTGCGGCTCACTATGGAAACGCATGAGCAACGCTGGGATGTCGCTGGTCGGCCGGGGAATGCTGTACAGGTAACCCTGCACCTCGCCGCACCCCTCGTCGCGCAGTCGCGCGAGCTGGTCCGGCCGCTCGACACCTTCGGCCACCGTCACCATCCCGAGCGAATTGCCCAGCGCGGTGATCGCCCGGACGATTGCCGCCGCGTCCTCGTTATGCGGCAGGTCGCGAATGAACGACTGGTCGATCTTGATCTTATCGAACGGGAAGCTGCGAAGATAACTCAGCGAGGAATAGCCGGTGCCGAAATCATCCATCGAGATGCGCACGCCGAGCGCACGCAGCTCTTGCAAGATGCCGAGATTCTCCGCGTTGTGGATCAGCAGGACCGATTCGGTGATTTCGAGGTCCAGCCGCCGCGCCGGCAAGCCGGAGGCGCCGAGCGCCTCGGTCACGTCGCGAATCAGATCGTGGCGCCTGAACTGCACCGGCGACAGATTGACGGCAATGCGCACGTCGTACGGCCAGTTCATCGCTTCCTGGCAAGCCTGCCGCAATGCCCACGCGCCAAGCGGCACGATCAGCCCAGTTTCCTCGGCGAGCCAGATGAAGTCAGTTGGCTTTACCAGGCCGCGGGTGGGATGGTTCCAGCGCAGCAGCGCCTCGAAGCCACAAATGCGGTCGGTCGCCAGATCCACCTGTGGTTGGTAAAATATTTCGAATTCTTCGTTGACCAGCGCGCTGTGCAGTTCGAGTTCCAGCTTGCGCCGCTCCTGCAGCCGCGCGTCCATTTCGGCGGCGAAGAAGCGATATACGCCGCGGCCCTCCGCCTTGGCGCGATATAGCGCGATGTCGGCGTTCTTGAGCAGCGTGTCGGCATCCGATCCGTCGGCGTGGGCCATGGCGATGCCGAGGCTGGCGCCGATCATGACGCGATGACCATCAACCTCGTACGGCCTGCTCAGTACGTCGATGATGCGCTGTGCCAGCGTCGCGACATCCTCGACCCGCTCCGGCCCGACCTGTACCACCGCGAATTCGTCGCCGCCAAATCGCGCCACGGTGTCCAGTTGGCGGACGCAGCCGCTCAGACGCTCGGCAACCACGCGCAGCAGAGCATCGCCCACGGGGTGGCCCAGCGTGTCGTTCACCTGCTTGAAATGGTCGAGATCGAGATACAGCACCGCGGCCGCGGTCGCCCGGCTGGCATGCGCCACGGCGGTTTCGATCCGCTCTCGGAATAGCCTCCGATTGGGCAACTGGGTCAGCGCGTCGTGCCGCGCCATGAACGCGACCTGCTGCTCCGCCTGGCGCCGTGCCGTGATATCCTCGAAGGTCACCATCCAGCCGCCGCGGTCGGCCAACGGCCCACGATGAACCTCGACCGTCCGCCCGTTCGGCAATTCCCGCTCGTAGGCAGGCGAAGGATTGGAGACCGGCGACGGCGTGGACGTATCGGCGATGCAGGCGCTCTCCGCGGTCGGCGCGCCGGCGTGCTCGAACCCATCGGTGAGCAATCGCAGCGGCGCCACGGTATCGAAGCATGGGCGCGCCCCCATCAACTCGGCGGGCAGGTCGAGCAACTCGATCGCGCGCCGATTGCACACCGCCACCGCGCCGGCAGCATCCACCATCACCAGGCCCTGATCCATCGAGGCAAGCGTGATCCGCAACTCGTCCGAGGTGGCGACCAGGCGTGCCTCGCTCGCCTGTAGCTCGCTGGCACTGCGCCGCAGCGCGGCGGCGCTGCGCGTGAGATCGGCGTTGCGCGCGCCCAGCAAAGCCTGCTGAGCCTGCAACTGGTGGAACTGCCGCCCGAGGGCGCGAAGCAGCTGCAGCAGGCAAGCCGCCGTGCAGGCCGTGCCGAGGCCGATCAGTGTCGCCTCCCGCCGCCAGCTCGCCAGAGCCGCGGTCTGGGACAGGGCGACATCCATCACCAGTGGGTAATCAGGCAGCAGCCGCACAGCCACGAGCCGCCGCGTCGTGTCGAAAACGCCGGTTGAGTGGTAGTAACCGCCGCCTTGCGCCACCTGCGCATACCAGGGCGAGCCGGCCGGCATCCTCGCGCCGGCTCGATCGATGGGATCGGGATGGCGCACCAACACGGTGCCGTCGTGCCGCAATAGCATGAGCGACTCGCTCGGCGGCAGGTTGATCGTTCGAAAGATGTCGACAAACGCGTCGAGCCGCATGGCGCTCGAGACTATGCCAAGCAACTCGTGCTCCGGCCCGTTGATCCGGCGCGCCAGATACAGCGTCCAGTGTCCGGAAATTCGGCTGACCACAGGCTCGCTGATGAACAGGTGCGGATCGTCTTCGGCCGCGAAGTGGCGGACAAAGTCGCGATCCGTCGCATCGAGGGGCGGAACCGGCCAGGCGCGTGACGTGTTCACCCCCTTGCCGTCCCCGCCGATCAGGATGATCGCGTCCGCCTGTGGCAGACGCTCCGCCCGCGTGCGCAGGAAGGCTTGCATATCCGCCGTCGCGAGGTCACGCCGGAATTGCTCCGGCGTCGCGATTCCGGAGCCGGCGACACGCTCCTGGATCTCGCGCAGCACGATGTCGACCGCCTGCACCGAGCGATTGGTCTCCTCTGCCAACACGATCGCCAGATTGTCGGTACTAACCAAGGCGTCGGCCAGGGTGACCCGCCGCAGGTCCCACACGGTGAGACCGATCGCCAGCACGACGACGAGCAGCAACCAGACGCCGAGACGGGTCAATGCCGCGCGCTGCCCGAGTTGCATGCCCAGGCGGCGGACGATGCGGCGCGCAGTGCCCGGGGCGTTGTCCTGCATGACCGGGGTAGCCTACCCCCGGTCTCGTTACCAATTGCTTAACCCGTATTTCATGAGCTGGTGGACAAGCTCTTGCCGCTGCGGCCGGCCCAGCGCCGCCTAACCGGCCCGGTCACGACGAAACGTCTGGAACCCCCGCAGAGTGAAGCTGGCGATGCGTGTCCGCTGTTGTCTCTGAACGGGTTCGTGGCGTCTCCGCCAGGTTTCCATTACCGCGCCGACCAGCGTTCACCTTGCAACGCAACCAACCGCTGTGGTCCGCAGCGGCGGTTGCGGCTACATTCTCCATGCAGCATCTGCATTTTGACGGATCGCTGACGAAGCGACATTTCGGCGTGCTGATCCCGTCCACCAACACGACGATCGAGCCCGAGTATTCCAGGCTGCTGCCTGCAGACTTGCGGGTGCATGTCGGGCGTCCGGGCAAAGCCGGCAACACGGCGTTGCAGCCCAGCCTCGATGCGGATGGCGCCTTCCAGATGAACCCGCTGGACACCGCCAAGGCGGAGGTAGTGGCGCGGACCTCCACCAGCCGGTTCGCGGACGACCAGGTCTCAAATGGCGCCAGTCAGGCCCCCTTTCCTATTGGCACCGATACAGCACGGCCAAGGGAAGGGACGACAAGGGCACAACTCGCTGTAATGATGACCGCGCCGATGAGGCTCCAGGGATCGATCGCTTCGCCGAAAATCAGCCACGCTGCCCAACTTGCCAAAATCAGCCGGGCGTAGGTGGTCGGCGCAATTGTCGACACGTCCGCATAGCGGAGCGCGACGATGCCGAGAAATTGACCGAGCGGCCCGAGAATCAACAGCCCCAGCATCAGCGGCGAGACCTGCGCGGTCGATGCACCATGTACGGCGCCGGGGGCGAAGCACGCGACGCCAATCAGGTTTAAATACAGCATCACCGTCAGTGGGGAATCGCGCCGCTCGAGCAACTTCGTCAGCACCGTTGCGAGGCCATTCAGCGAAGTCCCCGCCAGGACCGCGAAATAGGCCCATGAGAATGTCTGAAAACCCGGTTTGACGATCAGCAGAGCACCGCACAACCCGACACCGGCGGCAATCCATCGCTTCGCACCGACCCGCTCGCCAAGGATGAGCGGTGCGAGCAAAACCATGTAGAGCGCGCTCGCGTAACTGAGCGCCGTCGCGTCGGCCAGCGGCAGCGTGGTGAAACTGTAGGCGAATACGGCGAGGTAGCCGGCACTGGTCAACCCACGGGCCACCTGTAGCCACAACTGCCCAGTGCGGAGCATCGACGGCCGGTACCCGCGCGCCAGCACTCCGACCAGCAACAATCCTCCGATCGATCGAAGCACCGCGATCTGAGTCAGGCTAAGCGACGCGCCGATCCGGTGCACGATCACCGTCTCGGCCGCGAACATGACCTGTTGGCCGAGCGCTAGCGCGATGCCTAACCCGGCGCCGTTCATACCTCGGCGGCCCGACGTCGCCTGACATCGACCGCGTATGCGCCAAGCACCCTGGTGCCGTCTGCCTTACCGACCACGACATCGCCATAGCGGCGCCAAACATCCCGCGGCGGAGGATCGCAGCGGACCTGATAATCGTTCAGCAACTCGTCACTGTAGTGGTCGCGGTGCACTGGAGTGACCTGGATGAATGGTTGGTGCGCGTGGAACAGCACCGGGATATCGGTACGCAGCATCCGAATGTTCGCGAAAAGATGTCCGCCCCATCTGTCGGTTTCGATAATGCCCTCAACGACCTCGGCTCCGAGCGAGCGGCGATTATCGTTGACGGGCGGCCGGACATGGAGTGACCAACCTTCGCGCGTGTGCGCGATCGCTCCGGTCCATAGCTGCACGAGACCATGCGTCTCGCCGGGCACGACGAGCGGCGGGACCAGGTTGCGCAGATAGGCGGGCACGATGGCGTTGAACCTGTCGACAAAGCCCGGGTAATGCGCCGCCGTGTCAAGTGGCCACCATGATTGGCCTGCGCCGTTACCGTCTTCATCGATCGAACAGCCGATGTCGGCGCCATCGAAGCGCAACGCAATGTCCATCGGCAGGTAGAGGTAGTAGCCGTAGGCGTTGGCCGTGCGGATCGCCTCGCAATAGCGCAGGGCCTTTGCCGGCAGGATGCCACCGCCGTCCGGAGTGGCGCGTTCGGGCAGCCGCGGCGGCGCCATGTGCGGCAGTGCGGGATCCTGGATCAACTGATAGAACGTGACCAGCGGTCGCTCTGGCATGCGGGCCTCCATTGGGTGATCGGGCCGGGAGGCTGACACCGCCCCGGCCCGACCTGACTTACTTCGCCGGCTTCTTCGGCGCAGGTTGCCGATTGGAGCCGCCAACCTGCACTGTCTGTGGACCTTTTGTTTGGGTGGGCTTCCGGCGGGCGCTATCGCCGAGCTGCACCGTCTGCGGCCCCTTGGTGCGGACCGGCTTCTGGCGGTTACCACCGCCGAGCTGCACCGCCTGCGGCCCCTCCAGCGCGGGGAGTTTCTGGCGGTTGCCGCCACCTAACAAGACAGTCTGCGGACCGCGCATTTTCGCGGGTATCATCATCGTTGCCTCCACAGTGAATCGCCGACGTGCGCGTTGACCCCTGCAGCGATCGCGCCGGCGAACGCCGCTGCAATCTCTCGAAGTGGCATGGTGCGGGAGACACGCATGCGCAGGCCGCCAGCGTGGCACCAGGCTCTGCGAGGCCCGAGAATGCGGCGCGGGATCGACGTGGTGCTCCAACCACCGAGCGCTCCCCTCGATGTAATAATCGGAAACCGGAAACTCGGTGGAACACACGCGTTCGCTCTCAAGCGCTCGCTCGATCGCGGCGCACCGGCGAGACAGACCGTAAGCGCCGTCCCAAAGGACAGCGAACCAAGCCAGAGGCGAGAGCCTCATGCCCTCTTTTCGACCTCCTTAAGTCTCAGCCGACGTTCACCAGATAGGTGGCGAATTTGGACCCTCGGCGTCATGGTACAGGCCGCCGCTGATATCTTGCAACCATTTTTTCCTGAGCAGGCAACGCCCATCCCGGCTGCTCAGCATCTCACGGCCCGCCTTGATCGAAGACCAGCGATCGCCGAAGGCGGCGTCGCCGCGAAAACAGCGGTGCTCCGTCCGATCCTGGTAACGCGCCACCGCAGGCTCCAGCACGTCGCGCCAGCCATCGGAGGAATGCACGTTCGATGGCTGCGGGGCCCGCCGCTCCAGATCGCCGAATCGGTTGAACACGAATAGCGGCGATTGTGCACCTGCAGCCGAGCGGATAATCATTAGCATCAAATCAAAAGGTCTGCTGCCGGTTCGCGTAACCTAAACCACTTCGATCGGCGTTGGCTCGCGGGACATGCTGGCCTTGATTCTCGGAATGTTCGCAGCACTTCCGATGGCTTTCCTGTACGGCACCGATTTTACCTCGCCGTCAGGAGGTAACACACCGCGGCGGTACGTGGTGCCGGTGCGGCTTATGTTCGCCATAAAGCACACCTATAAACAGTGGGTCGGGTACATGATCATCCACGAGCTGTTCTTGGAGGTACAGGAATGTCGTCCGTGTTGTCATATGCGGTTGATGGGGCCGCTATCGGTGTCCCAGTGGCCGCGGCCAGGATTCACAAACTGCGCCAGGCGCTGCGGGCGCACCGGGACTTTGTATCCGAATTGGCCGGCGACAATCCCAAGCGGTCGAAGGCATTGGTTGAGAGGCTGAATGTGGTCGAAAAGGACAACGCGCCGGAGGGCAGTTGACACGCGATCGATGCTATCGACCCGGATTTGACGCGGTCGTTGGCCAAGCCGCCGATCGCGGAACAGTCGGAGGTCGAGCCCGCGCATTCCCAGCCTTCCCTGACTGACCAACCCAGCTATATCCCGGAGTGTGGACGAGAAGCCATTGCAGACGCACTTGCGGCGGGGAAGCAGCCCGGCCACCAATCCTTCCCGGCAAACGTGAGAACTGCGAGCCGGGCCCGACGCCGGTTCACCATGGCAAAGTGAGGAGTCACCGACAATGCGACATTTCGGCGTGCTGATCCCGTCCACCAACACGACGGTCGAGATCGAGTATTCCCGGCTGCTGCCCGCCGACTTGCAGGTGCATGTCGGACGCCTGGGCAAGGGCGGCAACACGCCGTTCCTACCCAGCCTCGATGCGGACGTCGCCTACCAGGCGCGCCTGCTGGGCACCGCCAAGGTGGAGGTGGTGGCGCTGGCGCAGACCTCCGCCAGTCTGTTCACGGATGACTACGACGCGGTGACGGTCCGGCGGATGCAGGAGGGCGCGGGCGTGCCGGCGCTGACCTCGGCGATGGCGATCGGCCAGGCGGTGCGCGCGCTGGGGGCGCGACGGATTGCGCTGGTGTCGCCCTACTCGGAACAGGTGATCGGGCGGGCGAAGCGCTATTACGAAACCAGACACGGGCTGGAGGTGCTGGCGCTAGAGGGCTTCGGAGCCACCGATGCCTACGCGATCGGCCAGCTTGGGGCCGAGAATGCGCGCGACGCGTTCGCCAGGATCGACCGGCCGGAGATCGAAGTCCTGGTGGTGCCGGGCGGCAATTTTCCCACCATGGCGCATGTCGCGGCGTGGGAGCAGGAATTCGGCAAGCCGGTGATCACCACCAACCAGGCGGCGCTGTGGGCGATGTTGCTGGTGATGCGGCTCGGCGATCCGTTGCCTGGCCTTGGCCGGCTGCTGGAGCGGATGCCGGCGGCGCCGGCCTAGACCGCGTTCGAAGCCACTGACCGGGTTGGCAAGGCACGGCGGCGCCGCGACCGGACCACGACGTAGCTTGCACGGCTCAGATACGACATCATCGCGCCGCTGTGGGCGGCGGAAAGCGCTGCGCTTTCGCGCCCGGCGGCTGGCACGGCTGCCGAGCAGGAATTTACGGTCTGATGACGTCTTTGTCGCGCGCGCCTCCGTTCCGCACGAGTAAGGTCCCGCCCTGGCCGTTCGGCCGGCAATCGACCGGCGAGGCAGGGGGACCGTCCATGCCGTACTGCTCCAGCCTGCGACGGCTTGCCGCTTTCGGTATTGCCTGCCTGGTCGCGGTGGTGCCAGCCGCCCACGCGGATGGGCTTTGCGCCGATGAGCAAGCGACGCCGCAGGTTCCGACAGATCTGCCGCTGTGCGCCCGGCTCGACCCGGTCGTGCGCGCGCCGAGCAAGCTGCCGCTCGACCAGTATGAGATCCAGCTCAACCAATATCTCGGGGCGATGTGCCACCGCAACGTTGCCGCCGGCTGGAAAATGGACAAGACCGTGCGCGACACCGGGCCGTTCATCGCCACGCCGGAGAAGGGGAAATGGAAGGGCGACTATTACGGCACGCATGCCCCGGTGCTGGTGTGGTACTCGCCGGAGATGGTCGCCTGGCTGCGCGTCAACCGCCCGGCCGATCCGGCCGCCGCGCCGGCCAACCCCGCGCCGATCCCGGATGGCGCGATGCTGGTGAAGGAGATGTACAGCCCGGCGCCCGCCGCGGCGTGCCGGATTCCGGACCTGCTGCGGCTTCGGCCGAATACGCAGGGCATGGCGGTCATGGTGCGCGACAACGCGGCGGCGCGCGACGGCTGGTTCTGGGGCGCGCTCGCCTGGAAGGATTGGACACCCGATTGGCCGCCGCCGCCCGGCAACGCCCCGGCACTTGCCGGGTTCGGCCAGTACTGCCTCAACTGCCACGCCTCGGCACGCGACAACCAGACCTTCGCCAGCCTGAACAATATCAAGGGCGAGCCGGGTGAATTCCTGACCTTCCTGAGCCAGGACTTTTTCCTGACCCAGTCGGATCAGGTCCGCACGCATTATGCGCAGGTGATGCAGCATGAGAAGGTGCGGCTGGAAGGGTTACCAGGCGCGGTGGCCGCGCCAGCGCCGGTTGCCCATAACGGGCTCCTCCAGGCGCTGAACCTACCCGGAGCGGCGCCCAAAACGCCGCCCGCCGGCCTGGTCATGCCGTCACAGTCGTATGACCACACCTGGATTCCCGGCGACGGCCCCAATCCGGCGAGTTCCTTCGTCACTTCCGATCAATGTCTCGGCTGCCACACCGCCGGCGGCACCGGGCTGCAATATGAAATGACCACGCCGGGACCAAAAGACGAGATGGTCAACCTGTCGCCCTATGGGACGTGGCGCACGAGTCCGATGGGACTGGCCGGCCGCGATCCGATCTTCTTCGCCCAGCTTGCCAGCGAGACGCAAACCTTCCATCCGCAAGCATCGTCCAAGGTGCAGGATACCTGCCTCGGCTGCCATGGCATCCTGGGTCAGCGCCAGTTTTCCGTCGATCGCGCAACCGGCGACGCCTGTCCGGATTTCCTGCGCCAGATGGTCGACGCGGTGCCGTTCCCAACCACCAATCCGGGCGTGCCGCTCGCCCCGTTCGGCGCCCTGGCGCGGGACGGCGTTTCCTGCACCTCCTGTCACCGCATGGTGCTGGGCCAGGCGGACACCGGCAAATATCAGGACGCGCCGCAGAATCGCTGCGTGAAGCAGCGGCAGGAGTATCTCAATCCCGGCGCCAGCGGCTTCGCCCGCACGTTCACCGGCAGCTTCTTCGTCGGCGCCACCGACCAGGTCGACGGGCCCTTCAAGGACCCGCAGCAGAAACCGATGCAGCATGCGCTCGGCATTGACCCGACACAAAGTGGTACCATCACCAGTCCGGAGTTGTGCGGCACCTGCCATACCGTTCATCTGCCGGTGCTGCAGGACGCGAAGGAGCTGGGCCACATCTACGAACAGACCACCTACCCGGAATGGGCGTTCAGCGCCTATCGCACCGGCGAGACGCCAGACGGCAAGCTGCCGTTCGGCGCGGGGGCGCGGGCGCAGTCCTGCCAGGACTGCCACATGCCGAAGACCGATACCCAGGGCAAACCGTTCCTCAGCAAGATCGCTAGCATCCAGGAGCATGGCAATTTCCCGGAGGTGGAGAACGGCCTGCCGGCCGCCGATATCGACCTGCCGGTGCGTGAGGGCTTCGCCCGGCACGTGCTGGTGGGGTTGAATGTCTTCCTGATCGACATGGCGGCACAGTTCCACGACGTCCTTGGCATCGCCACGCAGGACCCGATGCTGGGCAGCTCGGGCGTGCCGCCGCTGGACTTCACCCGGCAGGCGATATTCGACCAGGCAGCGCACCGCTCGGCTTCGATCAGCGTGAGCGGGCCGCTTGCGGCCGGGGGAACGCTCACCGCCAGCGTGACCGTCACCAACAAATCCGGCCACAAGCTGCCTTCGGGTGTCGGGTTCCGCCGCGCCTTCATCGACTTTCGCGTGCTGGATGCGGCCGGCAAGACGCTGTGGGAGTCCGGCCGGACCAACGCCGCCGGCGTCATCGTCGATCAGCGAGGGCAGCCGATCGCCGGCGAGCTGTGGTGGAAGCCGGACTGCAGTTCGCGGCTCACCCAAGGCAACCCGTATCAGCCGCATTACGAGGTAATCTCGCGCCAGGACCAGGCACAGATCTACCAGGAGCTGGTGACGGCGCCACCGAAGAACGCAACGCCGGCGCAATGCGGTCTCAGCGCGGCGCCGACCGGCGAGCTGACCACGAGTTTCCTGTCGATCTGCGCCAAGCTCAAGGACAACCGGCTGCTGCCGGACGGGTTTCTCGCACTGCCGCAACGGATCGAGATATCCCAGGCACTGGGCGCGGGCGAGGACATGGCCAGGGACACCAGCCCGGTGGGTGTTGGCGACGACCCGGACTACCGCACCGGCGGCGGCGACACGCTGCGCTACCGGATTCCGCTCGCCGATGTGCCGGGACAGCCGGCCGCCGTGGAGGCGGTGCTGTACGACCAATCGACCCCGCCGTTCTTCTTGCAGGACCGGTTCTGCACCGCGCAGGGCACCGATCGCGACCGGCTGGCCTACCTCGTGACCGGATTGACCCTGGACAAAACACCGGCCGAGGATTGGAAGCTGCGAATGGTGAGCAGTGGAAGGGTGGCGATACAGAAATGATCAGGCGAGGACGTCTCATTTCTTGCTAAGGCGGCCCAATCGCGGGCAAACTCATTCCGCGGGCGTGCGGTGGGCTGCCGCGGCCTCGGTGCCCGAGGCGGGCATCGACTTCTGGGCGACCCTGCCAAGAAAGTAGGAAACCACTGCGCTGAACAGCAACGGAATCGCCGCGACATAGAAGAGCTGATAGACTGGCAGGTGCATCCCGATGACCACGCCGCCGATCACCGGTCCGGCAATCGAGCCGATTTTTGCCACGGCCAACGCCACGCCTTCACCATCCGCCCGATACGAGGTTGGATAGAACATCGGTCCCAGCGCGGTGCAGGCGAATTGCGCGCCGACCACGAAGAAGCCCTGCGCGAACACCAGCGTCTCCAGTGCCCAGGTCGGCATCGGGTAGCCGATGACGAAGCTCACCAGCGCGCCGAGGAGCGGGAAGATGGCGACCGACACCAGCCCGAGCCGGTCCATGATCACCCCGGCCAGCAGGCCGCCGATAGTGCCGCCGAGCGAATTCAGCGCCGTGGTCAGCGCCGCCTGCGACAGCGTGAAGCCGGCGGCCTGGATCAGGGTCGGCATCCAGCCCGCAATGAAGAAGGTCGCCACTGAATTGAAGATGTAGAACAACCAGAGCAGTGGCGTGATCAGCAGCAGCGGTCCGGCGAACAGCAGCCTGGGGGAGAATTTTCCATGTTTCTTTTCGTCGATGACGAAGCGCGCGTTGGGTGGAATCGCGGCGTCAGGCTGCATCCTGGCGAGCACTTTGGCGAGGTCGTCCCAGCGGTCCTCATGCAGGGTCATGAACCGCACCGATTCCGGCAAGACGAACGCGAGCACCACCGCCAAAACCAGCGGCAGCACGCCGCCGAGCACGAACATGACCGGCCAGCCGAACCGCGGCATCAGGCTCGCGGCGGTCAGTCCCGCGGTCACCATGCCTAGAGTGAATCCGGTGAACATCAGCGTGACCCAGGTGCCCTTGAGACGGCCAGGCGCGAATTCGTTGACCAGCACGATCGCATTGGGCACGGCCGCATAGAGACCGACACCGGCCAGGAAGCGCAGGATCATCAGGGTGGTGACGTTGGGTGCCCAGACCGAGGCCAACACGAAGCTGCCGAACCATACGCAGCCGAGAATGATGGTACGCTTGCGCCCGATCTTGTCGCCGACATAACCGAAGACGATCGAGCCCACCATGATGCCGAACACGCCGATCCCAAGCACCGAGCCGAAGCTGCCGACCTGGACGTGCCATTGGCCGGCCAGCGCCGGCACGACATAGGCGATGCCGCCGAAATCGAAGCCATCCAGCAGCATGCACAGGCCGGTCCAGAACAGCAGGCCCCAGGCGAATTTCCCGATTACCTGAGTTTCAATGATCGCGTGGACGTCGATGGTGGCGGCTTCCGCCGTCGCATGTTGCGGCACGTCCGGCATTTTCGTTCTCCTTGGGGAGGTTGGCCGGGCCCTGTCGGCCGAGCCTGCCAGAAGGCGCCAGGACTGCCCGCTTCCCGCTACTCGGCGGCTGCGCGGGCCTGCTTGGTCACTTCCACAATTCCGGCGTCGCCATCGACCCGCACCCAGTCGCCGGTCTCGATGACCTCGAGCGGGTCCATGTCGAAATCGGTGACGGCCGGCATGTGCGTGACCACCGCGCCCAGCGCCACCTTCGTAGTGACCCGATTGAACAGCAGCGCCTTGGGATTGGTCTTTGCGAGTCGGCACATGTGGAAATAGACCGACCATCCGGACGAACCCTTGGCACCGGGGAACACCAGGACCTTGTCCTTGAAGCTCTGGCCAACCAGTTCGTGGCGCTTTTCGGTAATGGTACCGGTGGTCGGATTGACACCGCCCCAGCCGGAGATCGTCTGGCGGGTGACCAACGTCTCGCCCTCGGTCTTGCCGCCGACAACGCTGCGGCCGTGAAGCGTGATCGTCGTCATCACAGGGCTCCGTTCCAGCGGCCGCTCACCGCGGCGTTGACGCAATCTTCCATCGAGCCGAACCAGCATTGCACACCGAGAATGGCCGGCAGGTAATGGCCCTGCTTGGCCGAGTCGGTGGCGACCACCTTGGTGCCCTTGGGCACGTATTGCGAGATCGCGGGACAGGTGTCGCTCATCAAATGGGCACCCGCGTCCTCGATGATCCGCGTGTAGCCGTTGCGGTCGGCCACTTGCTTGATCGCCCGCGGCGTGTGCACCCACAACTGGGTATTCGCCGAAACCTTCTTCCCATCAAGCAATTTGGCAACCTCCCACACCTGCTCTATCGATTCGTGCGGGCAGCCAAGCATGACGAAATCGATGTCGCGGTCGGTCGCCTGGGAATTGAGATTGTCATAGGTGGCGCGGCGCTCCGCCGGACCGTACTTGATCACCTGCGCCGGCCGCCGCCGCGGACCGAACGCGGCATCGATCGAGGGAGCCTCGGGCGTGACGCCGGCGACATGGTACATCTCCACCCCGCCGGAGGACGCCGCGGCGGCACCAAAATGCTTGAGCCTGATCAGGTTGGGCACCTTGCCGACGCGATCGATGACCGGGATGTCCTCCTCGACCAGCTCGCCGGCGAAATAGCCGAGCATTCCCCAATCCATCATCGACTCGACCTCGCATTCCACCCGGAGGAGGTGAGTACCGAAACGGTTGTCCGGGATGTGATAGCCCCAGTAGGGGATCTTTCCGGTCAGCGCAGCGGCTCCGGTACTCGCCGTCCCCTCGGTGTTGGTGCAGGCCCCAAGCACCGAATTGCAGTAGACCACCGCGGAGGATTCCATCCACGCGCAATGCTCGCCCTTCACCGGTACATTGCCGACCTGATAGGGCGTGCAGGTCTGCATGAGTTGGATGCCGCGCGGACCGAAGAACGCCTCGCTCTGCCGCTGCAGGTCTACCAGTCGCTCCGGCACGCCCAAAACCTGCCAGTGCCCCACATCCATCGCGCCGATGAGGTGGCAGGTGAACGCCTTGAGCGGCGGCATCTCAAAACGGTCCGGGCTGTCAACGTTAAACTCGGCAAAGACACCGTCGAAGTCGCCCCGCGCCGCCCACTCGCGCTGGTGTGGGTTGGTGGCGTTGATCGCGGTCGCCACGTTGTTGGTATCGACCAGACGTTCAGCGCCCAGCGCCTTGCAGTATCTGACGAGGAGTTCCATCGCACGCTGGCGCCCGATGCCTTCCTTGCCGTCGAGCATCGCCTTTTCGTCGTCTGTGAGCTTCACTGCTGACCTCCGTTGCCGCACCCATGCGTCACCGTCCGGCCGCGTGCCGGCGTCTCGGAGCGCCATGCCCATACCTGTGCGAGTCGATTTCGCGCCTTGCCGCGTTCTGCGGCATTGATCTGCGTCAAGACCTGGTCGGGGCGCCAGCGCGAGCCTGGCTGGTTGCGAGTTTACCACCGGCCGGGGGTGGCCGACCCGCCCTGAATGAAACCGCGCCGGACGCGGGCGGGAGGGGGAGTTTGGCAGTGGGTCAGTTTGGATGTTGGCTGCCGACCCAAATCAGCGGTAGCCGGGCTGCTTCGCCTGAACCGCCGGACTCGACCCAAAGCGGCTGTAGAGTGATCGTGGCGGGTACAGCCGAGTTCGACCCTGAGCAGACCCTGCCTTATGGGTTGGCCCGAGACAGAGAGGCGCGCATGGTCCAGCTTTATCCTCCAATTGAGCCGTACGAGCGTGGCCTGATGGACGTAGGGCACGGTCACCAAGTCTATTGGGAGGAGTGCGGCAATCCAGAAGGGAAGCCAGCACTCGTGATTCACGGTGGCCCTGGCCCGGGCGCAACTCCCGCCTGGCGACGCTACTTCGATCCGGACCGTTACCGTCTCATCCTCTTCGATCAACGTGGCTGCGGGCGCAGCACGCCGCACGCCGCGGACACCCACCTAGCCCTTG
>Ga0209415_10002905_pt1 | contig 32052 bp, 35 predicted proteins | sample PeaSoiSIISIP2007_FD_187696 | JGI IMG/M metagenome (GOLD analysis project Ga0209415, IMG submission 187696) | Peat soil microbial communities from Weissenstadt, Germany - SII-SIP-2007 (SPAdes) (version 2) | ecosystem: Environmental > Terrestrial > Soil > Wetlands > Peat | place: Germany... | reverse complement strand
TCGCATCTCAGGCGAGTTGAGTCCCCGAACGGGAAACCGGGCGGGCCTCGGCATGTCGTTAGAGGATTTGAGATGTCGGTCACCGTTCTGCCCACCCCCAAGCGCCGCGAGACCACGCCGGCCGCGGAGTCGATCGCCGAGACGATGCGGCGGCTGCGCGCAGAAGCCCAGGCGCACGCCCGCGAGCACAGCGAGATCTTCGCGACCGCCGTGGTCGAGCTCGAGGCGATCGCTCAGGACATCGCCGGCGGCGGCGAGGCCTATCTCGGCGGGGTGCGCGAGACCGCCCGACGGCTCGTGGCGGAACTCGGCAACGCGCGGATGCAGCTCGAATCGTTGCTCGGCCGCACGCAGCCCTAAAAGCGCTAGCGGTTCAGGTAGATCGGGTTCCCGATCGCGAGCGTCCGCTCGCCGTCGGCGGAACGGACGTCGGCGCGGATCCAATGGCGCATGCCGTCCCCGGGCAGGGTGAAGCTCAGCGCCTGATCGGCGTCTGCGATCGACACGTCGCCCAGCGCGACGCCGTGCTGGCCATCCATGACAAGGTCCATGCAGGCGCCGGCCAGACCCTCGACATGGACGCTGAACGCGACCGTCGAGCCCCTCGGCGCGGCCAGGCTCTGGCCCATGATCGCGCGCGCCTCGCCGCATGAGCCGGCGAGTTCGAGCAGGATGCCGCCTGCCCCCTCGACGTCGATGAAGACCCGCCCGGCGCGGATCGCGTCCAGGATGGCGCGTTCGCTGAGCGCCTCGGCGTAGACCACAGTGGTCGGGAAGGCGACCGCGGGGTGTTTGGCCGGATCGCTGTCCGGCTGATGGTTGTCGCTGCCGCCAATGGCGGTCGGCGAGAAGCCCTCGTTCAGCCGCTGTTCCCAAAATGGGATACCGGAGAAGGGCCCGTCGGCCTTGCCGCCCTGCGCGCGGACGGCGCCGCCGTTCACGACCTCGACCGCCGCGACGCGGGCGTAATCCGTGCCTCTCGCCGTCCAGCCACAGCCCAAGCAGAGCTCGTTCGAGGGCAGCGCTGGGTGGTTGACGATGAAGAGCCCGTGCTGGCGGTCGACGGCGTCCTGCAAATCACGGACCGTGGGCAGATGGCGGCTGGTCAGGCGGAACTCGACGAAGCCGATCGCGCCAAGCACGCCGGCGTGGCCGCAGAAGGTGGTGATCTCGACGCCGGGGATGAGCAGCAGGCGATCGAAGTGCGGCTGCAACTCGCGCAGCGCATGGTGATGCGAGATGGCGTTGTGGTCGGTGACCGCGATGAAGTCGACGCCCTTGGCCGCCGCGGACTCGACGGTCTTGTAGACCGGGCCGGGCGAGCGGCCGCCAGACTGGCTCCCAACCGAACCGTCGGAGTGGCAGGTGTGCATGTGCAGGTCGCCGCGGTACCAGCGGGCGCCGACCGCGAGCGGCTCGGACGCGAAGCTGGAGACCGCTGTCTGCTCGCCGCGGCCGAAGCGGATTGTCGCGACATAGCGCGCCTCGCGGCCGGGACGGATGTTGGGCACGCCCAGCAGCAGCGTCCAGCGGCCAGGAACGATGGGGCCGGGCAGGTAGGAGGGCGTGGCGTCGATCGTCGAGACGCTGAAGCGCGCCTTGTCGCCGCCGCTCCAGCCGCGGAAGCGCTCGGGGTCAAAGAGGCCAAGGTCGATGACCGCCTTCTCGTCGCGGCCGGTGTAGGCGAACTCGACGGTGATGCGGTCGACGCCGGGCGGAACGTCGAAGCCGAGCTCCTTGTAGGTCTCGTGGTCGGCCCGCGTGAGGACGCCCTCAAGGACAATGGCGTCGGCTCGGGCCGGGGCGTCGATCTCCGTGGTGGTCATTGCCGCACCGCCTTCTAAACCGCTCATCCCGCGAACGCGGGGACTCAGGTGTTTTAGCTCTCACAGCTCGGGGTTTCCGGCAAAAAAGCCTGTGGGGCGCTCACGCGCCGTCAAGCGCGAGCAGGGCGAAGCTGGCTAGCCAATGCTCGCCCATGTAGTCGGCGGCAAGGTGAGGGAGCGCGGCTTCAAGGTGGCGCTCGGCGGCCGCCTCCAGCGCCAGGGCTAGCGTCGGCGCGGCGCGCGCGAGGCGGCGGAAGCACCAGGCGCGGCTCAGGTTCAGTCCGTCGAGGTGGGCGATTTGGCCGTCGCCGCGGTCGCTGACCGTCGCCGGTGTAAATAGCGTCTGCGGCTCGCCGTCCGCGAGGCGCGGCAGGAAGCTCGCGAACCACGGCGCGAAGTCGTCGGGCGGTAGGAGCTCGGCCATGCACGCCGCTTCGATCAGCGCCGGCGACAGGAAGTCGGCGCCGCCAGGCTCCCAGGCCGGGCAATCGGCGTCGGTGGCGTACCAGCGCAGCGCCGTCGCGCGCAGGACGGCCGCAAGGCCCTGGTCCTCGGCGAACGGCGCGTAGCGAGCGCAGAGGACAAGGGCAAAGGCCGTCGAGCCGTGCGTGCCGACGCGGATCGGGTAGGTCGCCTTCGGCAACCACGCCACGAGCCGGCGCTCGAAGGCGCGGGCGAGGGGCCGCATAAGGGCGGTCCAGCGCTGGCCGTCGGCGCCGACGTGCGCCTCGAGCTCCGCCTGCAGCATCAGGAGCCAGGCCCAGCCGTAGGGCCGCTCGAAACCCTGGGTCGCCGGACGCGCGAGAAAGGCGAGCTCGCCGGCGACGTTGGCCTCCGTGAACGCCTGATCGAGCCAGGCGCGGACGGCGCTGGCCGAGGCGATGCTCGGCGCGCGTCTCAGCACGCGGGCGAGCAGCCAGTGGCTGTGCACCGCCGAGTGCCAGTCGAAGCTGCCGTAGAAGATCGGGTGCAACGTCCGCGGCGACGCCAGGTCGCCCGCTTCGGTCAGAACCTGGTCGAGCTTGTTCGGGTACTCGCGTCCGACGTGTCCGAGCGCGATGCCCGCGAACTGTTCGGCGAGCGCAAGGGTCAGGGCCGGCATGGGTTCAGACGCGCTCCGTCAACCTTCGGGCGTCGCAGGACTCGGCGCCACCGGGTCGGGTGCTATAGGACGCTCATGGGTGGATTTTGAGGGGTATTGCATGCGTTCCGCCGTCCTTGCCGTCGCCGCGGCTGTTCTCTTTCTCGCGCCAACCTCGCCGTTCGCCCAGACCCGTGATCGGGGTCCGGATGCCAGCATGCGGGCGCAGGGGCAACCCGCGGCCCCCGCGCGGGCCCCCGGCGCGGTGCCTGCCCCCGGCGAAGGCTTACATCCGGATCCGGCTTGCGAGGCGCAGGGAGGCGAGTCGGCGGCCGCGCAGGCCGGCGCTGGCGACGCGCGTGCCGACCGCGCCAACTGCCGCAAGCTCTCCGACGCCGACATCGCGACCGCCCCGATCAACGAGATCAGGGTGGCGAGCCGGCACGAGGCGCACATCGACGGCCGCGTGATCGCCTACACCGCAACGGCCGGCACGCTCACCTTGCGCGACGACGACGGTAAGCCGACCGCCAGCATGTTCTACGTCGCCTACACCACCGGCGATCCGCATCGACCCGTGACCTTCCTCTACAACGGCGGCCCCGGCTCCTCGACGGTGTGGCTGCACATGGGCTCGCTCGGGCCCAAGCGGGTCCTGACCGACAGCCCCGAACCGACGCACAATGCGCCCTACGAGCTAGTCGACAACGAAGACAGCCTGCTCGACAAGTCCGACCTGGTGTTCCTGGATGCCGTTGGCGCCGGCTTCTCGCGGCCTGTCGGCGACACCAAGCTCAAGGCGTTCTGGGGCACCGATCAGGACATCGACGCCTTCGCGCGCGGGATCGAGCGCTGGCTGACCATCAACGAGCGCTGGAACGCGCCGAAGTTCATCTTCGGAGAGTCATACGGCACCACCCGGTCGGCCGGCCTGTCATACCGGCTGCAACAGGACGGGGTGCAGCTGAACGGCGTCGTCCTGCTCTCCTCGATCCTGAACTACGGCCGCCGCCAGCCTGGGTTCGACCAGGAGATGATCAGTTACCTGCCCAGCTATGCCGCCGCTGCGGCCTACCACCACAGGCTGGCCAGCCCGCCCACCGACCTGAACGCCTTTATCGCCGAGGTGCGCGACTTTGCCCGCGGCCCCTACGCCGAAGCGCTGGCGAAGGCGCAGGATCTGAGCGAGCCCGAGCGGCAGGCGATCGCGCAGAAGCTCTCGAGCTACATCGGTCTTCCCGTCGACTACATCCTGGCCAGCGATCTGCGCATCCCGCCTGGCCGCTTCCGCAAGGAGCTGTTGCGCGACCAGCGGCTGACGCTGGGTCGCTACGACGACCGTTTTACCGGCGTCGACATCGACGCGGCGGGCGAAACGCCGGAGTTCGACCCCTCCGACACCGGCATCACAGGCGCCTTCGTCGCGGCCTTCCACGACTATCTGACGCGGGAGCTCGGATATGTGACCGAGCTTTCCTACCGGCCGACCTACTACCAAGCCGGTATCCAGTGGGACTTCAACCACAAGGCTTACGGGGTCGGCGGATCGGGCGGCGAGAACGAGGCGGACGTCGCCCTCGACCTGTCGCAGGCCATGCGCGAGAATCCGCATCTGCTGCTGTATTCGCTGAACGGCATCTACGACCTGGCCACGCCGTTCTTCGGGACCGAGTACGACCTGTCGCATATGCAGCTCGACCCGGCGCTGCGCGGCAACGTCCGCTTCGCCTACTACCCCTCCGGCCACATGGTCTACCTGAACCCGGAAGCCCTGCACGCGATGAAGGCGGACCTCGCCCGCTTCTACGACGAAGCCGCACCGTCCGGGCGGTGAGCCTGCCGCGCTCGCGTCCGATTGGAGGGCTGTTCGCCGCCGGGCGCGAGGGCTAGGCTGCCGGCTCAAGCAGCCGTGACACAGGGGTGAGCCGATGTTCGACCTGGACGGATTTGTCGAGCGCTGTCGCCGGTTGGCCGGTGAGCCGCACGCGCCCAAGCGGGTGCTGGAGCTGATGCGCGAGGCGGTCGCCGACCCGGAAGCGGTCAAGAAGGGCGTGCCGCCGCTCGCGCCGAACGTCGGGGTGCTGGACGAGCCGATCTTCCGCTCGAGCGAGCTCACCGTGCTCAACGTTGCGCTCCGCCCGGGTGGCCTCAGCATCCCGCACAACCACGCCATGTGGGCGGTGATCGGGATCTACCAGGGCAAGGAGGCGAACACGTTCTTCCGGCGGACCGAACACGGGCTCGAGCAGTCGAACCACCGCACGGTCGAGACCGGCGAGGCGATGCTGCTCGGCGCCGACGTCGTACACGCCATCGAAAATCCGCTCGCGTCCCTGACGCTCGGCCTGCACGTCTACGGCGGGGATCTGCTGGGCGTCGAGCGCAGCATGTGGCGCTCCGAAGCGGGCGAGGAGAGCCCCTACGAAGTCGCTCAGTTCTACGGCTGGAGCCGCGATCGGGCGTTGGCGCGGCGCGCGCTCGCCGGCCAAGCCACGGCGGGCTGAGAGCGCTGCTGGTCGGCTTGCGCAACGCCCGGCCGCGTTACGCCATCGTCGGGGCGGGCGGGCGCTCGTACCTCTACCTGCAGGCGCTGATTGGCGAGCACGTGGACGACGGCGAGCTGGTCGGGCTCTGCGAGCCCAATCCCGGCCGGCGGGAGCGAGCGGCGAAGCTGGCCGCCGACGGCGGCGTCGCTGTCCCAGGCTACGAGGCCACCGACTTCAGGCGGATGCTGCGCGAGACGGGGGCGGAACGCGTCATCGTCACCTCGCCCGACTTCACCCACTCCGACTACATTACAAGCGCGCTCGAAGCCGGCGTCGATGTCGTTACAGAAAAGCCCCTGACCATCGATGCCGAGTCCTGCCGGCGCATCTTCGCCGCGCGCAAGGCGAGCGGCCATTCCGTCCGCGTGGCGTTCAACTACCGCTACGCGCCGCCCCGCACGCTGGTGAAGCAGGTCCTGATGTCGGGGATCATCGGCCCAGTGACGGCGGTCGACTTCGAATGGCGGCTCGATACTCACCACGGCGCCGACTACTTCCGGCGCTGGCATCGCAACCGGGCCAACTCCGGCGGCCTTCTGGTGCACAAGGCGACTCACCATTTCGACCTGATCAACTGGTGGCTGGGTTCGACCGCGAGCAGCGTGCGCGCCAGCGGCCGCCGCGTCTTCTACCGCCCGGAGACGGCGGATGCGCTGGGCCTTGCGGGCCGCGGTGAGCGGTGCGCGGGCTGCGGTGTGTTCGACGCCTGCAAACTCAAGCTGGACACGGCGAAGAGCCGCGCGCTGACCGCGCTCTACGCCGACAACGCAGGCTACGACGGCTATTTCCGCGACCGCTGCGTGTTCAGCGCGGACATCGACATCGAAGATACCATGCAGGCGTTGATCGCTTATGAGAGTGGAGTCGTCGTCAACTACCTCCTGACCGCTTACGACGCAGCCGAGGGCTACCGTGTCGTCTTCCACGGAGAGCGTGGCGTGCTGACGCTAAAGACCGTCGAGCGCGCCTACGTGCGCGACGATGGCGGGCTCGAGCGGCCAGCGCTTTCGGAGACGTCGAGCGTGGTGGTCCAGCCCCTGTTCGCCAAACCCTATCGCCTGGCCATCCCCGAAGCGGAGGGGTCGCACGGCGGCGGCGACCGGGTCATGTTGGAGCATCTGTTCCGCGAGGGCGGCGATGACCCCTTCGGCCGGGCCGCCGACGAGCGCAGCGGGGCCTGGTCGGCGCTGGTCGGCATCGCCGCCAACGCCTCGATCGCGTCGGGGGCGGAAGTCAGGCTGGGCGACCTCGCCCATGACATACCTCGCCCCGACACGCCGGCCGCCCCGCTTGGCGCCTGGCGGGCGTTCGACCCCGCCGCCTATCCCTTTCTCGCCGGCGCGACGGTGCTCGCACCGGCCGGCGCCTAAAGGCTCCATGGCGCTGGACGGGTTCGACGAGCTGATCGCCGCGGCCGAGCGGGAGCGGTTCGAGGGATGGGACTTTTCGCACCTCGCCGGACGCCTGGTCGAGGCGCCGCCGGCCTTCGCGTATCTCGCCGCCGTGCGCCGGCGGCTGGCCGGCGTCCAACGGCTGCTCGATCTTGGGACCGGCGGGGGCGAGGTGCTTTCGGAGCTCGCGCCGTTTCAGCCCTCGACCATCGCGACCGAGCCATGGCCGCCGAACGCGGCGCTGGCCGTGCGACGGCTGGCCCCGCTCGGCGCCTCCGTGGTCCTGGTCGAAGGAGCGCCGGAGAACTGGGAGACGATCGCCGCGCCGCTTCGCGCCCGGCCGGCATTGCCGTTCGTCGACGACGCCTTCGACCTGGTGATCGATCGGCACGAGTCGTACCTGCCGGCGGAGGTCTTCCGTGTGCTGCGCCCCGGCGGACGCTTCGTGACACAGCAGTGCGGTGGAACCCATCACGGTGAGCTCAACGACCTGCTCGGCCTGCCGCGGCCGCGCTATGGCGCCTGGCGGCTTGAAGCGGCCGAGGCGCAGCTCAACGCCGTCGGCTTCGAAGACGTCGCCGGCCGGGAGGCGTTCACCGAGACGCGCATCCATGACGTCGGCGCGATCGTCTACTACCTGCGCGCCTTGCCCTGGCAAGCGCCGAACTTCCGCGCGCGACCATCTCCAGCGTTTGCGGGCGATGCATGACCGGATCACGGCGACCGGGCCGCTGGCCATCCGCGCCCACCACTTCTTAGTCGAGGCGGCAAAGCCGTTCTGATCAGGAGCGCCGGCCGTTCGCTATCCAGACGCCCATGGGATCCCTCGACTCGAAGCGAACATCACAAGCGGGCGTAAGTCGCGTTCCGCCGTTCTGCCGCCACACGATCGACACGAGACTGTTGAAACTCGGACCTACCTTAGACAGTCGATCGAGCGCGTCTCGACTAACCGGTTGGAGCGAACGCCATGGCCGACCCTGAGCAGACCGGCGCTTCCGGTCCGCCTGCCGAACCGTCAGACACGGCAGACAATGTGCATGACCTTGGCCGCGACACGGGGGCCCAGCGTCTGCGCCGCCTGCAGATCGAGGCCCACAGGTTGGCCCGAGAGCAGGTCGAGATCCTCACGCAAGATCTGAACGCCATAAGCCCAGCGGGCGGCCGAGATCTCCGACGACGGCGACTCCTATCCGGTCGGTGTTCGCGAGCTGTGCTCTAGGCTGGCCGATGACCTGAGGCTGCAGGGCAAGACGCTAGCGGCGATCATGGCGCGCACAGCGCCCTAGAAAGCTGCATCGCGCAGATCCAAGACGTCCGATGCCCGCTTTTGCGCGTTCAGCCGCGGGACGGGTGGCTGGGTGTGGCGCGCCGGCGCGGAGCGTGAGAAGTCTGCTGCAACGAGGTGGAGGCAAGTGGAGCGGTGACGGGCTCGGAGCTCATGTCGGGCGTCGACGCCCAGTTCATCGGGCGGGTCTCGCCGACCGCGCCGCGCATCCAGGCGGGCGGGCATCCCTGCCAGGGCATCTACTGGACGCCCAAGAGCAAGCGCCCGAAGACGGCGCTGATCGCCACCCACTACAACGTCGATTTCGCTGAGCATTACAGCGCCCCCTATTTCGCCGCGCGCGGGTTCGGGTTCCTGGGCTGGAACACGCGCTATCGAGGCGCGGAGGACCAGTTCATCTTCGAGCATGCGCTGATCGACATCGGCGTCGGCGTCCGCTGGCTGCGCGAGGAGGCCGGCGTCGAACGCGTGGTGATCCTCGGCAACTCCGGCGGCGGCTCGCTGATGGGCGCCTACCAGGCGGAAGCCGCCGCGCCCACGCTGGCGGGCGGCATGAGGGGCGCGGGCACCGGGGCTCTCGCTTCGCTGCCGTCGGCCGACCTCTATGTCTCGCTGAACGCGCACAAGGGCCGGCCGGAGGTGCTCACCGCCTGGATGGACGCCTCGGTCGTCGACGAGTTCGACCCGACCAAGACCGATCCAGCGCTCGATCCGTTCAAACCCGACAACGGTCCGCCGTATTCGGCCGACTTCATCGCGCGCTATCGCCAGGGGCAGCGCGCCAGGAACCAGCGGATCACCGACTGGGCAAAGGCCGAGCTTGCGCGCCTTAACGCCGCCGGCGTCCCGGATATCCTCTTTCCGCTCTACCGCACCTGGGCGGACCTGCGCTTCATGGACCCGACGATCGATCCGTCGGACCGCCCTTGCCCGGGGTGCTATCGCGGCTCGCCCCCCGAGGCGAACCGGTTTCCCGGCATCGGGCGGGCCAACAGCCTGCGCACCTGGCTTTCCATGTGGAGCCTGGAGGCGTCGAAATGCCAGGGCGGACCGCAGCTGGCCAAGGTCGACCTGCCGGCGCTCGTCGTGCAAAGCACAGCCGACATGGGCGTCTTCCCGAGCGACGCGCGCGGCATCCACGCGGCGCTCGCATCGAAGGACAAGAGCCTGGAGCTTATTCCGGGCGCCCACTACTTCGAGGACTCCGAGGCCAACCGGACGGCGATGATCGATCTCGTGTCGGCCTGGATCGCTGGGCGGAGCTGAATGCGGGAGGACGGATACGGATGTTGATCAAGGATCGGATCGTCGTGGTGACAGGCGCGGCGAGCGGGATCGGGCGGGCGCTGGCGCGCCGGTTTGCGGGCGAGGAGGGCGCAAAGCTCGTCGTCTGCTCCGACCGCAACGCCGAGGGCGTGCGCGCCGTCGCCGACGAGATCGGCGGTGTCGCCTTCGAGACCAACGTCGGCAAGGAGGCCGACATCCAGACGCTCATCGAGCGGGTGGAGAGCGAGCACGGGCCGATCGACCTCTTCTGCTCCAACGCCGGGATCGGCATCGGCGGCGGGGCTGAGGCCTCGAACGAGGCCTGGCAGCGCATCTGGGACATCAATGTGATGGCGCACGTCTGGGCGGCGCGCCATCTGGTCCCGCGCATGGTTGCGCGCGGCGGCGGCTATCTGCTCAACACCGCCTCGGCCGCGGGCCTGCTCTCGCAGATCGGCTCGGCGCCCTATGCCGTGACAAAGCATGCGGCGGTCGCGCTTGCCGAGTGGCTGGCGATCACCCACGGCGACCAGGGCATCAAGGTCTCGGTGCTCTGTCCGCAGGCCGTGCGTACGGCGATGACCGCCGGCAACGAAGGCGGCGTCGCCAGCGTCGACGGTATGATCGAGCCGGAGGCCGTGGCCGAGGCCTGCGTTCGCGCGATCGAGGCGGAAGACTTCCTGGTGCTTCCGCACCCGGAGGTGCTCGAGTACATGCGGCGCAAGACCGGCGACTACAACCGCTGGATCCGCGGGATGCAGAACCTGCAGCGGCGGTACCGGAGCTGACGGTCCCATCCGCTCGGGCCGTGGCGCATTCCGGCCGCAATCGAGTCTCAATTCTGTTGAATTGGCGGTTCCCTATCGGCACCGACCGCAGGTTGATTCGCTTGAACGCGTATCGCTGGCGGCGAGGAGGCGTAGGTGACGTCACTGTCGCGGCAGTTCAAATCGGCCGAGTTGGCCTGGTCGGCGGCAGGCGCCGCGCGCGAGATCGACGCGATGATGAGCCGCCTGCCGACCTCGCTTCTCGAGGCCTTGCTGATGGTCGAGCAGCCGCAGGCGCCGCGCTGGCGGCCCGCCGCGGCGCTCGGTGCAGGCGTCAGGGACTGAGATCTAGGCGCGCTTCAGGCGAAAGGATCGAACCTCGAACGGACGGATCGCGTCGGCCGGCGGCGCGATGGGGTCCTCGAGCAGGCTGACTTCGCCGGCGATGGCCCAGCCTGGCGGCGGTTCGATGGCGAAGGCCCCGCGGGCGCCGTGCGGCTCGTACACACGCAGGATGAGGCCGTCCCCGTCCTCGGCGGGCTTGAGCGCGCCGAGCGCAACCGGCTGGCCGGAAACACGCAGGAACGCGCGCGTCTCGTCAGCCGCGCCGGCCAGCGCGGCGTGAAACAGCGGTCGGTTCAGATCCTCGGCCTCAGCGAGTACGCCGCCGGCGACCCAGTCGCCCGGATGCGGGAGCAGCGCGTAGGTCAGGCTCTGCTCGCCCTCGTCGGCCAGCCGATCAGGCAGGATGGGTGAGCGGAGCAAGCTCAGGCCTAGCTCGTTTCCCCGCGCGTGACAGCCGTAGCGGCCGTCGTTCAAGAGCGCCGCGCCGTAGCCGGGCTCGGAGAGGTCGAGGAAGCGGTGGACCGGGACCTCGAACTTTGCCGCATCCCAGCTGGTGTTGGCATGAGTCGGTCGCCGGCAGACACCGAACGCGCACTCGAACGTAGCCTGATCGGCGTGGACGAGGAGCGGGAAGCGGGCCTTCAATAAAATCCGCCGGTCGCGCCAGTCGAAGCGGGTGGCGAAGTCGATGCGCGCCGAGTTGGCCCAGAGCCGTACGGACTGGACGATGGTGGAGTTGTTGACGCGGCGGGTAATGCGGAGCGCGCCGCGCTGAGGGCCTTCCTCGACGACCTCGATCGCCTCGGCCGAGACCTCGCGGCCCGAGCGCTGGTAGTCGCCCTCGACATCCCAGGCGTCGTAGTCGCGCGGCTGGTCGTGATAGGCCCAGATCTGGTTGCCGCGCCCGTCGAGCACCTCGCGACCGGCGCGCTTGTCGAAGACGCGGGCCAGCGAGCCGTCGTCGCCGATCTCGACGCGGAGAAAGGCGTTCTCGAGGGCGCGCGGCGCGGCGCAGACACCGCCGGCCGCCGCCGGCCGGCCAGTGAGCGCGCCGAGCGCGGGCACCCGGGCGTCGGAGGCGAGCACATAACCATCCTCGGCCTTCTGACCGCCGGGCAACGGCGCGGCGCTCTCGAGGCGGACTGGGCGCTCGCTCAGGTCCGGATTGATGATGAAAAGGCCAGGGGCTGCGCCGGCTGCGGCCAGGCTGTTCGCGATCTCGCCGAGCGCGGCCGCCGCCGCAAGCTCGCCCGCGGTGACGACCTCGCCGAGTTCGCGCTCGGTGCGGACGTAGACGTCGGTGATGCTGGAGCCCGGCAGGATGTCGTGGAACTCGTTGATCATCAGCAGGCGCCAGTGATCGGCGAGCGAAGCCGGCTGTGGGCCGCCCAGCAGAGCGCTGAACCCGGCGAGCGCCTCGGCCGCGACCAGGCCGCGCTCGGCCTGGCGGTGCAGGCGCTTGGTGCGGCCCTGGCTGGTCAGGACGCCGCGGTGATACTCAAGATAGAGCTCGCCTGCCCAGACCGGCAGCGGCGCATCCGCAGCTTCCCCCTGGGCGCGCTCGAAGTAGGACTCCGGGCTCGTGAATCGGGTCGTCGGCAGGAGCGGGAAGTCGGCCAGGATCCTCTGCGAAGCGATCATCTCGGCGGTCGGGCCGCCGCCGCCGTCGCCATGGCCGATCGGCTGCAGGACCTCGCTCGCCCAGCACTTGTCGGCGTGGTTGCGCCAGGCGCGGAGCAACGAGGCCGGGTTGACCAGGCCGTTGTAGGTGTCCTCGGGCCGGTTGAACATCTGCACGAGCACGCGCGAGCCATCGATGCCCTCCCACCAGAAGCGGGTGTGGGGGAAGTGGTTCGTTTCCGACCAGCCGATCTTGATGGTGAAGAGGCTCGTCAGGCCCGCGCCCTTGAGGATCTGCGGCAGCGCGGCGGAGAAGCCGAAGGTGTCGGGAAGCCACGCGTTCGTATGTCGTCGGCCGAACGTTCGCTCGAAATGGAGCTGGCCGTAGACCGCCTGGCGGACGAGGGACTCGCCGCACGGCATGTTGATGTCGGGCTCGACCCAGAGGCCCCCCGTTGGCGCCCAGCCGCCGGCCGCCACCTGCTCGCGGACGAGATCGAGCAGCGCCGGGTCATCGTCCTCAAGGTAGCGATAGTACTCGGCGAACGACTGGGCGAAGCGGAAGTCGGGGTTCCGCTTCAACAGGTCGACGGCGGTCGAGAAGGTGCGGCGGACCTTGCGGCGCGTCTCCTCGATGGGCCAAAGCCAGGCGGTGTCGATGTGCGCGTGGCCGACGTATGCGACCGCGCCATGCGGCGGGAAGCGCCCTCTCAGCCCCCTCAGGCCGTCGGCGAGGAAAGCGTGGGCCGGGGCGATCGAGGCGCGCGCCTCGCCGTCCAACGGAACGATGAGGAAATGGCGCGGCTCCTCGTCGCGGCCGCCATAACCCTGGGCGAATGGGCTCACCCGGCCGACCACGTCGACGGTGCGCGTCGGCATTTGAAAGCGCGCCATCGCGTCCTCGGCGAGCTCGACAAGCAGCGGCGACAGCTCTTGCTCGCCCAGCGCGGCGGCCAGACCGATCGCGTGGTTTAGCGTGGCGGTGAAGTCGTCGAGCTCAGTCTCGATCCGTCGCAGCTCGGCGCGGCGAAAGCGGGGGTCCGGCACGGCCTGGCCGAAGGGGCTCTTGGCCACTGCCTCGATGGCAAGATGGCCGTCCCGTGCATCGAGCGGAAACTCGTTGTGGTTCAGGTCGAGGCCGAGCATGAGCGGTGCGGCGCCGTTGTAGGCGATGGTGAGCAAGCTCTCGCCGCCGACATCGAGCGACAGGCGCGCTGCGTCCAACGACCAATCGGCCGGGACCTCGAACGGGCCGCTCTTCAAGACGTGCACGCCGCGGCCGGTCGGCCAGGGGTCGCCAGCCGCGATCGCCATTCCGTCGAAGGTCCAGCCGTCGATCGGCCGCGTTTCGCGCACGCGCCAGATGGTGATCTCGCCGAGCCGCCGCCGTGCGCGTCGCACGCGCTGGTCGAGGCTGAGGAGCTCGTGCATCAGGCGCTCGCGGCCGCCTCGGCGCGCTGCAGATCGCGTATGGGCCGGTAGCTGATCAGTGTCACGCTGGCGTCTTCGACCACCTGGCGGAGAGCGTCCCTGAAGTTCGCATCGTCGCCGGCGCGGATGTGGCCGTTCTCCGGGTCGTAGGCGCGAAGCTCGGGGCCATCGAGCACCGGATGCAGATAGACCTCGCTAACGCCGGGCCGGACGTTCTGAAGCAGCCGCTTGACGACCGGCCGAGTAGGCTCAGGCCAGGGCGGCGAGATGAAGTGGTCTGGATAGAGTACGCCGCGGTCGGTCGCTCGCTGGCGACAGGGGAAGCCCAGCGCGCGTTCGCCCGACTTGCTGGCCATCCTGAGCGGCAGGCGGAACTCCGCCGCGAGGTCAAGGTAATGGCGTAGAAGCGCGGGTCGGTCTGCACCGAGCCCATGTGGCTATCGAGGTGGGTCACGTCGACGCCCCAGGCCAGCGCCTGCGCGATCTGCGCCCGGCACTCGGCGCGCGCCTCTTCGACATCGGCGTTGGCGTAAACCTCGCGGGTGGTCGCGGGCATGAAGCCCTCTTTGTTGTGCAGCGAGCGGGCGCCGGTCAGCGAACGCCAGCGGTAGCCAGGGTACTCCGCGGTGAGCGTCAGGTGGACGCCGACGTCGAGTTCGCGGCAGCGCTGGGCGGCCTCGTACGCCCATGGACAGGGAACCATAACGGTGGCGCTCGTGGCGAAGCTGTGCCGGATGGCGTCCTCGATCCCGATGTTGGCGGCATGGCTCGAGCCCAGGTCGTCGCAGTTGACGATCAGAACGCGCTCGTCGGGTCCGTAGCCGAGGCGTTCGGCAAGGCTCAGCCCAGACACGTCAGTCCGACTCCGCGATGGCTAGGGCCGGAATCGGCTGACCGGTCAGAGCGCTGACCTGCGCGTCCTCCCCAAGCGCGGCGTCGCGCGCCTCGAGGGCGAAGCGGATCTCGCCATGCCGCCTCGCGTCGAGCTTCCAGCCGATGAAGCAGGCGCCGCCGAGCATCACGAAGAAGATCGGCCCGAGGATGTAGATGTATTCAAGCCCCTGGATGGCCGCGGCGGTGTTGTGGGCCCCTTCCTTGGCGTTGTAGCCGACCGCCGCCAACAGCCCGAAGGACAGCGCGAACGCGAAGGCGCCGGCGATCTTCGCGGCGAGCCCGATCACCGAATAGATCAGGCCCATCCGTTGCTTGCCCTGCTCGAGCCTCACCTCGTCACCCACGTCTGCGGTCATCGACGAGATGAGCAGCCCGAAGCCCGAGGCCATGAAGCCGCACCAGACCATGACGGGCACGGTGAGCCAGAAGTGCGCCTTCGGCAGGATGATGACGGAGCAGAGGCCGATCGAGTAGGCGGTTGTCATCGCGATCAGGGTTCGGTGCTTGCCGAACCGGGTCGAGATCCAGGCGGTGGTCGGCGCGCCAGCGACCCCCGCCAAGACGTAAATGATCAAGAGCAGGGAGGATGTGCCGTCCGAGAACCCGAGCACGCCGCTGAAGAAGAAAAGGTACAGCGCGCTCATCCATCCGGGGCCTAGCGTCAGGGCCGCCTGCGCGAAGAAGAGCCGAATGATGGCGGGCTTGAGCGCGATTGCGGCGTAGTCCGCGAGCGGGAAGCGCTGGGTGCGAACATCGGGGGCGACCCTCTCCGGCACCACCGCGGCCACCGCGCCTACGCACAAAGGCGTTAGCGCGATCACGACCCAGCCCATCGCGGGGACGGTCACGGCTTGAGGTAGCTTGATGTTTCCGCCGACGACCGAGATCGCGAGCACCCCCACTGTGGCGGTGATCCCCACCGCCGACAGAAGGGCGAAAAGCAACGATCGCTCGTTGTAGCCCGGCGCCAGCGTTGCCGACCAGGCGCCCTGCGCCAGGCCCGAGATCGACGTGCCGAGATACAGGACGAGGAGCCAGACGATCAGGTACGCCTCACCGATCCCTGCGCGCGCCATGAACAGCTGGTAGACGGCGAGCATCAGGATCGGCGCTCCGACCATGAGCCAAACGCGGTACCGGCCGATAGCGGTCCGAGTCCGGTCCATGAAGACGCCAAGGACGGGGTCGACGGGGATGTCGATGAGCCGGACAAGCGTGAAGGCCGACGCGATGACGGTCAGACCGACGCCCAGATGGCTGGCGAAATACTTGGGCAGGAAGATGCCCAGCCCAATGCCGAGCGCGCTGATCGGAATGGTCACGATCGAGTAACTCAGGGCCGTCGCCAACCCGAGGCGCCTGGCCGGCGCCGCTGTCACCGCATCGGTCAATAGCAACGCTCCAAACCCCGCCGCCGCCGATCAGACTCGTCCGGCGCGGAAATGCAAGTTAACGCAGGGACATCTACTCGGCGGCCGTCTTCCAGGCTTCAGGAATGGCTTGGGCGCGCTGGTTGGCCATGATGCCGGCGCGGCGAGCGCGCTCGTCGGGCGTGATCGAGGCCGGATCCTCACGGAACTCCGGGCCGAGCGCCATCGCCTTCTTGACCGCCGGTCGCTCGCCGACTGCATCCAGCCAGCGTTTCACGTTCGGGAACTCGTCGAGGTCGATCCCGCGCATCTGCGATGCGGTCATCCAGGGGTAGCAGATCATGTCGGCGATCGTGTACTCGCCGGCGGCCAGCCACTCCTTGTTGTGCAGGCCGAGGTTCATCACGCCGTAGAGGCGGTGCGCTTCGTCGTCGAAGCGCTTGACCGCGTATTTGAGGTCGCCGTTCGCCTCGTTCATCGCCGCGCGGCGGAAGTGCCCCTGCTCGCCGAGCTTTGGCCCCTGGTTGCCGGTCTGCCAGAACATCCACTGGGCGACTTCATATTTCTTGTGTGGCGCCTGGGGCCAGAATTTCCCCGTCTTTTCCGCGATGTACATCATGATCGCGCCAGACTCGAAGATCGAGATCGGCTCGCCGCCGCCGCCGAGCGGGTCGTTGTCGACGATCGCCGGCATGCGATTGTTGGGGGCGATCTTCAGGAAGTCCGCTTCGAACTGGTCGCCGCGGCCTATGTTGACCGGCTTGATCGTGTAGGGGAGGCCGCATTCCTCAAGCTGGATGATGACCTTCTTGCCGTTGCCGGTCGGCCAGAAATAGACGTCGATCATTGAAATCTCCCATGCTCAATTCGTGATTGCAGCGCTCCGTCCGCGGAGCCAACTTAGCGCATACGGGGCGGCGAGGGCAGTCGGCAAGCCTTTGAAAGGACCGGCTTGCGTCTCTAAGCTGAGCCGAAGACATCACAACGAGCCGGGGTTCCGCCATGCGCCATCTGCTTGCTCTCGCCGCAGTGGGCGCGCTCGCGTTCGCGAGCGCCACGAGCGCCGCCGAACCGGCGGCGAACCCCTACGACCCACTCGTTACCTTCGGCCCACTAACCCTCCCCGACCCACCGAACGCGTATCGCTCGGGCGATGGAGCGCCGGGGCCCGCCTATTGGCAGAACCAGGCGGACTACCAGATCAAGGCAAGCCTCGACGCGGCGACGAAGACGCTGTCTGGCGAGGAGGTGATCACCTACACCAACAACAGCCCCGACGTGCTCGACGTCCTCTGGCTGCAGCTCGACCAGAACATCTATCGCAAGGACGCTCGCTCGGCGGCCGTGGGCGGCGGTTTCCGCCGCACGGCGTTCACCGACGGGGACGTGCTGGACGCCGTCGAGGTCGAGCAGGGCGGCCGGTTCGTAGCCGCGCCCTACTTGGTGAGCGACACGCGGCTTCAGGTGCGCCTGCCGGCCGAGATGCGGCATGGCGGCAAGACGCGGCTCCGCATCCGTTGGCACTACACTGTGCCCGGCGTGTTCGGCGGCCGCACCGCCTGGACCGCGACGAAGAACGGCGACGTCTTCGACATCGCCCAGTGGTACCCGCGCATGGAGGTCTACGACGATCTCCGCGGGTGGGACACGCTGCCCTACCTCGGGCAGGAGTTCTATCTAGAGTACGGGACCTTCGACTACGCGGTCACCGTGCCCGCCGACATGATCGTCGCCGGCTCCGGCGAGCTGATGAACCCGGCAGAGGCGCTTACGCCGCTCGAGCGCGCGCGCCTCGCCCAGGCGCGGGCGAGCGACAAGACGGTGATGATCCGCACCGCGGACGAGGTCGTGGCGACGCCGCCGGCCGCCGCGACGAAGACGTGGCGCTTCCATATGGACCGCACGCGCGACGTCTCGTTCGCCGCCTCACGCGCGTTCGTCTGGGACGCGGCGGGCGCGAACCTGCCCGATGGCAAGACCGCGCTCGCCCAATCGGTCTATCCGGCCGAGAACGGCGGCGACGGCGCCTGGGGCCGCTCGACCGAGTATCTGAAGTTCGCCGTCGAGGAGTTCTCCCGCCGCTGGTACCCGTACCCCTGGCCAAACGCGATCAACGTCGGCGGGCCGGTTGGCGGCATGGAATATCCGGCGCTGTTGTTCGACAGCATGAACGACAAGGGCAAGAACCTCTTCTACCTCACCGTCCACGAGATCGGTCACACCTACTTTCCCATGGTCGTTGGAACCGACGAGCGTCGCTGGCAATGGATGGACGAAGGCCTGAACACCTTCATAGACACCTACGAGTCCGACGCCTTCCAGAACGGGGTCTACGGCCCGAAACGCGACGCGGAGTTCGCGCCGGGGCCGGGCGCGCCCGCCGACCAGATCGCCGCCCTGATCGCCGACCCGGCCGCGCCGCCGATCATGGTCCGCGCCGACGTCATGCCGGCGCGCTACGGCCACCCGATCAGCTACTTCAAGACCGCTTACGGGCTGGTCCTGCTGCGCGAGGACATCTTGGGGCCGGACCGGTTCGACCCGGCGTTCCGCAAGTTCATTCGCGACTGGGCCTACAAACATCCCACGCCGTCCGACTTCTTCCGGGCCATGGCGAGCGAGGGCGGCGAGGATCTCGACTGGTTCTGGCGCGGCTGGTTCTTCGAACAGTGGCCGCTGGACATGGCGATCACGAACGTGGGTTACGAAGGGGGCGACCCGGCCAAGGGGGCGAAGATCGATGTCGCCAACCTGGGCCAGCTCGTTGCCCCCGCGACGCTTCGGGTCGTCTTCGCCGACGGCGCCTCACGCGATATCCGCATGCCGGCCGAGACTTGGATCCAGTCGGGCGCGCAAACGGTTGCGCTCGACTCGACCCAGCCGATCAAGAGCGCCGTGCTCGACCCCGACCACCGACTGCCTGCTCGCGATCGGACGAAGATGAGCTGGACGGCACCCTAAAGCCCTATTGTGGCGGCGGTTCGTCTGCGCCGGTGCGGCCCGACGTCTGTGGGAAGGTTAGCGCGCGGCCGTTCGCCCAGGCGTCGTGAACGACGGTGCGGGGAGCGGTCAGGCCGACCTGCGCCGTCATCGCCTGCCAACTGGCCGCCAGGTTTCCCGCGGCGACGGTGAGGTCGCTCGGCGTCAGCGACGCCGCCCAGTTCTTCAGCGCGGTGGCGTTGAACACGAAGAGGAAGAGCGTCGCCGTCGCGATCACAGTGGACGTCCAGCGGAGCGCTCGGGCGCGGGCGATCGGGTCGTCGGGATCGTCGGGCGCTGGGATTGGGCTATCGGTCACGGGATCGGATCCTAGAACTGGTAGTATATGAAGGCTTGCACGCCCTCGGGGCGAAGCGCGTCGATGAACAGGATGAGTGCGCCGGCCGACAGCCCAAAGGCCAAAGCCGGCAGCCGCGCCACACGCGCCGCGACGCCCTCTATCAGCCGCGGTGGGCTGGCGTGCAAAGCGAGCCCGAAGACGATCAGGCCCAGCGTCATCGGCGTGAAGGCAAGCGCAGAGTCGTCCCAGCGGCCGAAACCGCGGATGAAGCCGATCGCCGTCGCGAAGCTGTCGGCGCGGAAGAAGATCCAGGCCAAGCAGACGATGTGGAAGGTGACGACAAGGCCGATGATCTTCGGCGCGGTCGGGAGGAACGCCGGCTTGAACCGCGTCCAGATGCGCTCGATGCAGAGCACGGTCCCATGCAGGGCGCCCCAGGTGGCGAACTTCCAGGCCGCCCCGTGCCAAAGCCCGCCCAACACCATGGTGATCATCACATTCCGGCACGTGGCCCAGAAGCCGCCCCGCGAGCCGCCGAGCGGGATGTAAAGGTAGTCCCTGAGCCAGCTGGACAGGCTGATGTGCCAGCGACGCCAGAACTCTTGCAGGCTGATCGAGCGGTACGGCTGGTCGAAGTTGCGCGGGAAGCGGTAGCCGAGTAGGGCGGCCAGTCCGATCGCCATGTCGGAATAGGCCGAGAAGTCGGCGTAGATCTGCACCGCGTAGCCGTAGGTCGCGGCGATTAGGTCGATCGCCGAGTGGGCGCTGGGATCGAAGAAGACCGGGTCGACCAGGCCGGTCGCCAGCTCGGAGGCGAGCACCGCCTTCTTGAACAGGCCCCAGATGATCATGAGCACGCCCAGAGCCGCCGCCTCGCGGCTGAGCTGCGGTCCCCGCTCGAACTGCGGGATCAGATCGGCCCCGCGCACGATCGGCCCCGCGATCAGGTGCGCGAAGAAGCTCATGAGCAGGGTGACATTGAGCAGGCTGGCGGGTTTCAGCCGGCCGCGCGAGACGTCGATCAGGTAGCTCATTCCCTGGAAGGTGAAGAACGACACGCCGACCGGCAGGATGACCTGGATCACCGGCAGGTCCCGGGCCCAGCCCAGCAGACGCAGCCCCTCCGACACCTGATCGAAGAAGAACCCGTAATACTTGAAGACGCCGAGGATGGTCAGGTTGGCGACCACCCCGCCGGTCAGTAGCACCCGTCTGCGCCTCGGATCCGCCGTGCGGTCGATCTCACGCGCGGTGAACCAGTTCAGTACGCCAGAAGCGATCAGCAGCGTGACGAAGCGCCAGTCCCAGGCGCCGTAGAAGATCCAGCTCGCGACCAGCAGGATGATCTTCCGCCACTCGTTCGGCGTGCGCACGACCCAGGCCAGCGCGAAGAGGGCCAGAAAGAAGAGGCCGAAGGTCAGCGTCGGGAAGAGCATCGGCTGGCGTCAGACCCCCGTCGCGCGCCGGCCTAGTGACTGGCCTTGTAGGCGGCAAACGCCCGCTCGAAGTCGGCCTCCAGCATGGCGGCGACCTCCGCTCCGCCGGCGGTCGTTGTGTGCACATGATCGGCGCGGGTCAGCGGTGGCGTGGCCGTGGCCCAGCGGTCGGCCGAGCCTGCTCCGCCCATCCGCATACCCCAGTCCCAGAAGGCCGCGCCGGAATCGAGCGCGACACGACGCTCGATTGCGCGAACCTGTGAGAGCGCCGGCGGTGAGAACCAGGCGCTGGTGCGTTCGCCGCTCTCGTCTTCGGCGCGCTGCGCCTCCTCGGCGATGATGGCCTCATCGGGATTCTCCGGCTCCGACGCGAGCGTGGTCTCGGCGATCGGCGCGGGCTGGCTGGCGGCGCCTTCATCGGTGATGGGGTCGCTGACATCGTCGTTGTGCTTGAGCTCGGCCCGCTTGGTCTCAGCATCGGGCGCGCCGAGGACGAGGATAGGGGCGCCCTTGGACAGCCGCCGCACGCGTCGGATCTGCTCGCGCAGCCGGCTCTCGAAGGTCTCAGCGCTGAAGTGGCCGACGAAGCCGTCGTTGGTCCCGAACTCCAGAACGACAAGATCGGGATGGTAGGCGCGGAACTCCTCGCCCAGCGCCTGATCGTCGGTGCGCGCGAAGTGCCGCACCTCGGCCCCGACCACGCCGAGGTTAGAGAGTGCAATGCCCCCGTTGTCGCTGAAGCTCGCCCACGAGGTCAGGGTGACCGGGCCGGCGTCGGTGACGAGGACAGCCTGGATCTGCGGCTGGCTGGCCTCGACGCTCTCGCAATCCACGCGGTGGACGGGCGTATCAAGTGTAATCCGCGCCGAGATCGCTCCCACCGTCAGTGTGTAGGCGCCAGCCCCAGGCCCAGTCTCGGCGCACACAATCACGCGCCGGAACGCCTCCTGCGGCTCGGCGGTCAACATGATCTGCGCGCCCGGCGCCGTCGCGGTCAGCCGATACCCCGAGACACCGAAGGCGTCGGCCGACTCCGCCGGAGTCCGGAAGGTGTTCTCGGCCACCCAGCCCGGCGACTGGTCGACATGCACCCCGTGGGGCAGGAAGCCGTCGAACGCCTTGCCGGGCGGCAGCACGCCCCGCCCGCCGGAGCCGAAGCGCGCCTGGAGCGCGTCTCGCCATGGACCGGTGATGGAGTCACCGGCGCTGTGGCTGTCGCCGATCTGCAGGATGTGCAGGGTCCGCGGCTGTCCCGACTCCGGCGCGTGAATCAGCTTGGCGAACAGCGGATCGAGCGCCTCGGCGTTACACAGCGCCTGATCGCAACCGTACGTCGTCGCGGCCGCCAGAACGCTTGCGGCCGCCAAAGCGGCAAGACTCATGAACCATGCCCGTCGTTGGAGGCGAGCTGGTGATTGTCGGCTGATTCGTCAGCGGCGAGTTCGCGCGAGCGCGCCACGTAAGATTTGATGCGGTCGACCAGCGGCCCGGTGATGCGCTCATAGCCGGGGATCGACATGTGGATCCCGTCGTTGGCGCGCATCAGCACGTCTTTGTGCTCTTTCGGGTCGTACAGGTAGGTGTTGAATTGCCCCCACTGGTCGACCGAGAGCGCTTCGGTCGGCATGAAGGGGACATCGAGCGCGGCCATCTGGCCTGCGTAGAACTCATTCATGGCCTGGATTTGGCCGTCGAAGTCGGGGTTGCGCATCTTGGGCAAGCCGACCCAATAGACCATGGCGCCCTGGCTGCGCAGCAGGGCGACGAACCGGGCGACGCGCCGCCCATAGGCCTCCTTCCAGCCGGGACTCAGCAGAGGGTAGACGTGACCGCCGTCGACGATGCCTTGGGTGTCGTTGGCCCCAAAGCTGATCACGGCGATGTCGACCGGCTGCGTCGCGAGGTCCTGAGCGGCCGCGTCCTCGACGTTCAGCTGCTGGTAGCGCGTGAACCCGGTCGAGCGCTGAGCGAACTTCAGGACCTGATAGTGCTCGTCCTTCGGCAGCGTCCAATACAGCGCCGCCCAAATCCCCTCGCCGAAGCTGTCGCCAAACACGCCGACGCTGATCGGCTGGCCGGTCGAGATGGTCTTGAGCAAGCGGGGGCTGAACGGCGCGGCGCAATCGGGCGCCTCGGCGCCGAGCATGCCGCCGTTTGTCGCGGCGCCGCGACCGACGCTGGTGACGATCTGCGCCCGGGGGGACGTCGAGGCGTTCACCGCGTGGCCGGCGGCATAGGCAAGCCCGATGGTCACGCCCACCGCAATGCCGATGAAGAGGACGCTCGTGCGGTCGAGAGCGAAGGCGCCGCGGCGGAGCGGCCCCACGCGGGCCCAATCGAGGCCGCGCCGCCGACGCGGCGGTTGCTCTGGAGGCGCAGGTGGCTGTGTCAATGCCGACCGCGCCTTTGCGGCCGCCGCGGCGCCGGGCGCGCGTTTGCGTTTGGTTGCTGCGCCCTTCGGCGGAGCGTCGCCTCCGCGCTTGCCCCTGGTCGCCACGACCGCCCCCGTGTCGCGCCGCCCCCCGGCAGCGCTCGCAGAATGGCGGGATGCTTGGAGAAGATGAACCCGTTCAGCAAGACAATTCGCCGGCTAAGCTTGAGCGACTGGGACATCATGTCGCTCCGCGATGGTTGCGGTAGCGTTATGCCCGTTGATGATCAGCCGGCGGGCGCACGTCCGGTGACCGGCGTTGCGGACCTGTGCGGGCGGTGCCCCTGGTGGTGCGACAATGCGGCAGATGGCGGCGCACGCTCGGGTTGCGCGAAATCAATGCCCGACAACCTCGCGCGCGCTAGTAGGACGGTCATGACGCTGTACGAAGTCATTGCTCCACGACGATCGCGACCGCCCGGTCGAGCAGTTGCTGTTCGACGGCGAGAACGATGACCAGGCGATCGACCACGCAGGGTGGATCGACCATCCGCTGCGGATGATCGTGCTCGACGGTGACCGGGTTGTCGCCCACTTCGCTCCCCGGGACGGATCGTTCCGCTATCATTGATCCGCCGGGGTCGCTGAAGGCGGCCCGCGGCCGTGGGCTCAGGCTCGCGCCGGTCGCGCTTCCCCTAGGCCCTAGGAGCGTGATCCGAGCGGAGCGACCACGCGGCCGAACACGCTGTTGGCGGTGATGGCGAAGCTTCCGTACATGGCGAGCGCCCCGCAGACGACGCCCAGATATCCGCCCGCCTGGTGCAGGGCCGGCGCCTTCATCGCCGCCCCCCAGGCCAAGAAGCAGGAGGGTGACCCACAACGTCATGAAGACCGCGAACAGCAGCCAGGAGATGCGGTAGGAGCACCCCCCAGAGGATCAACGCCACCCCTACCGTGGGCCCGGCTCCGCTCAGGTCGATCAGGCCGAGCTTGCCCAGGATGCCCAGGAGCGCGAACCACCACCAGAAGGCGCCGTAGCTCAGGAACGCCGTCATCCCGAAGGTGTTGCCCAGGCGGAATTCCAACAGGCCGGCAATGATCTGGATCAGCCCGCCGTAGGCCAACGCCATCGGCATGACGACCGCCTCGCCGCCGGCGGGCAGCACGCCTGCGTTGGTCAAGCTCAACAAGACTGTCGTCAGCCCAAAGCCGACAAGCCCCAGCGCGGCCGGATTGGCCGCCGGCGCCGGTGTGTCCGGCATTGCGATGTCCTCCCCCGTGATGCGCGAGCGGCTCATAAGTCGGGCGGCCGCACCGCGGGCGCCGGCGTCCTCGCCCGCGCCGCCGGCGAGGTCACGCCCGCCCAGGAAGGCTGTCAAGCGCGGCCTGGCCGCCTCGGCCTTGGCCGCCGCGCCTCTACGATTGCGCTTCGAAGAAGGCGTCGGGGTCGTCGACCTCGACGAGCCGACCCTTGCGGATCTCGACGAAACGGGTGGCGGCGACGCGGGTGAAATAGCGGTCGTGGCTGACGAACAGGCAGGAGACGTCGGTCTCCTCCAGTTCCGCCTCCAGCGCCTCCTGGCCCTCGATGTCCAGGTGATTGGTGGGCTCGTCCAGCAGGTAGAAGTTGGGGTTCAAGAGCTTCATGCGCAGGAAGGCCAGCCGGGCGCGCTCGCCGGGGCTGAGCAGCAGAATCGGATCCTCTATGCGGCGGAAGGCGAATCCCGCCTGAGCGAGGAGGCGCGCGGCGTCCTTGTGCGTCGCGCCGTCCACGGACGTCAGGTACTCGACGATCGACTCATCGAGCGGCAGATCGCTCATCGCCTGGTCGAAGTAGACGAGCCGCGTTGCCGGATTGAACCGCACCGGCGCCTGGCCGTCATAGTGCTGCTGCTTCGGGTCGAAAGACCCCGCCAGTGCGGTAAGGAACGTCGACTTGCCGGCACCATTGATCCCCAAGAGCGCCACTTTGTCGCCGGCGGCGATGGCGAAGCGATCGATGCCGATCAGCTTGCGCGCCCCGTCGGGCGTGGTCACGTCGAAGTCCTGGATGCGCAGCGCCACCTTGGCCTCGATGTCGGCGTCGGCCAGCTCCAGCCGCCGCTCGCGCGCCTGATAGACCTGGGTCTTCTTCGCTTCGATGTGGGCGACGCGGGTCTCGATGGCGTTCTTGCGCTTGTTGAGCTCGGGATTCTTGACCGCCCAGACCTTGTAGCGGGCCGCCGCCTGCTCCAGGCGCTTGATTTCCTTCTCCTCCAACCGCCGGGCCTGAGCTGCGGCCGCATCGCGGCGCAGGAGCTCTTCCCGCGCTTGGCTGAAGGGCGTCCTGAACGCGTGCATGCCGTCGGCGCGCAGGAACAGCGTCCGCTCCGTCACCCGGTTGAGGAAGGCGCGATCGTGACTGACGATCAGCATCGGGATCTTGAAGGTGGCGGTCAGCCAGCGCTCCAGGGTCGCGATGTTGGCCAGGTCGAGGTGGTTGGTCGGCTCGTCCAGGACCAGGATGTCGGGCTCCTCGAGCCTGGCCGCGCCGGCGATCAGGATCAGCCGCTTCCAGCCGCCGGACAGCGCGCCGAACATCTCGTCCGCCATTTCGGGCGCGAGGCTGATCTCGTCCAGGAGGACGTCGATCCGCCAGTCCTCGTCCGCGGCGCCGATCTTCGCCAGCGAGCGGGCCAACACATCGCGCACCGAGAGGGCGTCGAGCCCCTCCGGCGTCTCCTGCGCCAGCGCCCCGACGCGCAAGCCCCGCGACTTGATCAGCTTGCCGCGGTCGAGCTCCAGCTCGCCGGACAGGCACTTCAGCAGGGTGGACTTGCCGACGCCGTTTTCGCCGACCAGCGCCGTGCGCGCGCCGTCGAGCAGGAAGCTCACCCCGGTGAACACCTTTGTCGTTCCATAGAAGAAGCCGCCCTGGTCCATCCCCAGAACGGCCTGCCGCGTGGCCATCTCAAGCACCCGATCACCGCCGCGCTGGCGGAGCGGCGGGTTCTGGCGCGAGCGAACCGGCGGCGTCAAGCGACCGAGCCTGCGCGACGCGGGCGACCGCATGAGTCTAAACTCGCGGTTGGTGCAAGTCCGCTTCCAGGAGGGGCCTGACATGCGGCGTCTGGGCGTGCGGCCCCTGGCTGCGTCGCTATCATCCTGGCCGGCGGCTCGCCATCAGGCGTGATCGCTCGGGCCGACGCAAGAAGCGGCTCAATGACCTGAACGCCGAGGAGCGCGCCCGAAACGAGCGCCGCGGCGAGCCGACGAACGGCAGCGCGCCCGATTGGGCGCCCCACGCACACGGTCAGCCCGACGACCGAATGCCCTAGCCGGCAGATGAGCTGCCGCCAACCACCCACCGGCTCCGCATCCACTCCCGCTTCAGCAGTCCCGAGATGATCGCGTCGTCGCTGCCGAATCCCCGCCGCACGACGCCTTCGCGTTTGAAGCCGAAGTGGTCGAGGAAGGCTCTGGCGGCGCGGGCCTTCTTCGGGGTGATGGCGGTGATGCGCTGGCAGCCGAGTTGGTCGAAGGGGTAGCTGAGAATCTGGCGGATCAGGTTGCGGGTGAGCCAGCGCGGCGTCTCGCTGGCGAAGCTCACCTCGATGTTGCGGAATCGCGGCTGGTAGACGCCCTGATGTCGTCCGGCCAGGTGCAGGCGCCCTCAAGCACGCCAGCGCAAACCTCGATCGCGCCGACCAACGTCGAGAACGCCTACGCGATGCAGCAGAACGCCGAGCAGGCCAACTACCAGGCCCAGCTGCAGAACTACAGTTCCGGCCTGGGCGGGCTGTTCAACCTCGGCTCGGCCGCGCTCAGCGCCGCGCCCTTCATTTGAGAACTTCCACGATGACCACGGACCTCCGCTTCACCCCCCATCCGTCCGCACGGCCGCTGGCGCAGGTCGCCGCGCCGCCTGCCATGCCCGCCCGCCAGCCGCTGGGCTACCCGGCAACCGGCGACTACGCCCGGGGGCTTGCGGACTCCCTCGACGCCATCCGCCGCAATCCGCCGCAGACCATGCCGGCTCTCGGCGACGACCTCCTGGCGGAGGCGCTGCTGAAGTACGCCCAGCGGAACACCGCCGAGGGCCAGGCGCCGCCGTCGGCCGCCGACGTCGGCGGGGGCGGCGGCTTTGGCGGGGGCCATGGCTCCGCCGACGGTTCGCCGTCAGACTTGTCGAGCACGCCAACGGGCGCCCTGTTCTACGGAGAGCCACCCAATCTTGCCGCGGGGCCTGCGCCAACCGACCAGCTCAAGCCCTACCAGGACGCGTCGGCGTGGGCGGCCGTGATGCAACGGCTACGACCACAGATCGGCCCAAACGCCGGCGCTGGCTACCCCTTCGGCGGCGGCTCATAGACCGAGGGGGTCTCGTCCTGGTAAGCGAGGAAGGCGACGACCGCGTCCATGAAGACGTCGTTGCGGTCGCCCGCGACCATGTGCCCGGCGTCGGAGACGTCGGTCAGCGAGCCGTTCTTCAGCGCGCCGACGAAGGCCTGGGCGGCCTCCAGCGAGACGAGCTCGCTCATCCGCCCACGGATCACGTGCACGGGGATCTGGATCGCGCGGCAGGCCGCTTCGAAGTCGAAGCTGCGCCGATCTGCGCTGCCGGTCGCCTCGCCGCGCACGCCGCTGGTGAACTTGGGGTCCCAGTGCCAGCGATAGCGGCCATCGGCGTGCAGTCTGAGGTTCTTCGACAGGCCCGACAGGTCCGTCCGCTTCGGCCGGTGCGGCAAGTAGGCGGCGATGGCGTCGGCCGCCTCCTGCAGGCTCGCGAACCCTTGCTCGGCGTTCTGGTTCATGAACCCCAGGATCTTGGCCGCGCCCTGCGCGTCCGAGCGCGGGATGATGTCGACGAGCGTCAGTGACTTAAACGTGCCGGGCGCGATCACCGCCTCGGCCATCAGCCCGGCGATGCCGCCGAGCGAAGCGCCGATCAGCGCGGGCTTTTCGTCAAGCTTGGCCACGACGTCGATCAGGTCCTCGCCGATCGAGAGCGCCTGATAGTCGCCGTCGGGGTGCCAGTCGCTATCGCCATGGCCGCGCAGGTCAAGCGAGACGGCGCGCCAGCCGAGCTCGGCCAGGCGTTTGGCCGTCGCGCCCCAGGAGTGCCGCGTCTGTCCGCCGCCGTGGGCTAGCACGACCGCGCCGCGCGCGCCGGAGCCGAGCACGTCGGCGGCAAGCTTGAGGCCGGTGCGCGTTTCGAAGGTCGTGTGGGTCAAGGTGTGCTCGGCAAAGGTTTGGCGGGGCGAGTCCGTCTTAGGCAGCCGCGAAGCCCGCGCCAAGCCGGTCGCAGCGTCAAGCGGCAAGCTTTAGGATCTCGACGATGTCGGCCGGCCCAGCGATCGGCCGCGGGTTCGAGCGCACGCCGCGGTCGTGCATCGTCGCCTCGCCGATGGCCTCGAATTGCGCCGGGCCGATGCCGACCTCGGAGAGGCGGGTGGGCAGGCCGAGGCTCTGCGCCAGATCGCGCACGGCCTCGGCGGCGCTCGCGCCCGGGCGGCCCATCAGAGCGGCGACGACCGCCTGCCGCTCGGCGTTCACGGTGGCGTTCCAGGCCAGCACCGCCGGCAGCATGACGCAGGAGGTGATCCCGTGCGGCACGCCGAAGCCGCCGCCCAGCGTGTGGCCGATGGCGTGGCTGGCGCCCAGTCCGCGGCCCGCGCTCGCGCCGCTGATCGCCAGCCACATGCCGAACTGGCAGTCCAGCCGCGCGTCGAGGTCTTCGGGGCTGACCTTGGTGGCGGGCAGGGCCGCGGCCAGGTGTTTCAGGCCGGCCTCGGCGAGCGCGTCGGCGTAGGGCGCGCGCTCGGGGTTGCAGAGCTGCTCGACCGCATGGTCGACGGCCTTCAGACCGGTCGAGAACCAGAGTCCGACGGGCGTCTCGAGCGTGAGCCGAGGATCGAGCACGACCGCGCGCGGCGCGAGCATGGGATGGCCGTAGCCTTCCTTGGCACGGCGGTCGGTGTCGGTGACGCCGGCGAACGGCGTGAACTCGGCGGCCGACAGCGTGGTCGGCAGCGCGATCATGCGCGCGCCTGGCTTCAGGTCGCGTGCACGGCTGCCGACGAGCTGGCCGACCCCCTCGACCGAGCGGACATCACCCCAGAGGCAGAGCTGCACGACCTTCACCGCATCGATGACTGACCCGCCGCCGAGCGCCACGAGCAGGTCGGCGCCCGCGGCCCGGGCGGCGTCGGCGCAGGCGACCACGTCCTCGCGCGGCGAATGCGCGCGGATGGCCGAAAAGACCCCCACGCAACGGGCGCCTAGCGCGGCTTTGAGCCCCGCGACCGCGCCATTGGGCGTGTCGAGGGAACGGGTCGTAACGAAGAGCAGACGCTGGGCGCCAAAGGCGTCGGCGAGCGCGGCGACGGCCGCCGCCGCCGGCCGCCCGTAGACGACCTCCTCCATCGTCGGGAAGCGGTGTGAGCCCGTGATCATGTTGCTCTCTCCAGCCGTTCGAACGCGGACTCTTAAGCCTGTCGGATGCTGTGCGTCACGCACGCTCAGCCAAACCCTGAGCGGAGCGTCCACGGCCGTAAGCTCGCGCCTGGGTCGAACACGGCCCTGGCCCCCCGGCGCGAAGGAAGAACCCGGCCCATGGCATCCCTGTCCACGCAAACCGTCCTCAGCGTGCTGGCCATGATCGCGCTGGGCGTGCTGGGGGGCCTCCTCGTCTATCAGGCCGTGCCGCCGGCCAACGTCCAGCTGCTCACCTTCATCCTGGGCGCCATCGCCGGCGCCGTGACGGGCGGGGCGGCGGTAAGGGCGGCGGCTACGGCGAAAGGAGCCCCCGATGCCGCTTGATCCGCGCAGCCTTCAAGCGCTGGCGCATGTCCACCCCGATCTCGTGAAGGTCGTCACCCTCGCCTACGGCGACTCCCGGCAAGCCTTCGAGGTCATCCAGGGCCTGCGCACCCTCGCCGAGGAGGAGGCCAACGTCGCCAAGGGCGCGAGCGAAACGCTGCACTCGCGCCATCTGCCCAACAAGGAGGGCCTGGCCTGCGCTGTCGACGTGGCGGCGGTGGACCAGGGCCACATCAGCTGGAACGCGCTGCTCTACCAACCGATCGCGCACGCCATGAAGGCCGCGGCGATGGAGCTCGACGTGCCCATCGAGTGGGGCGGCGATTGGCGGACGCTGAAAGACTGGGGCCACTTCCAGTTGCCCTGGGCCCAATATCCCTGAACGGAGAAACGAAAAAATGTCTCAACTCTCAAGCGCGATCGACCAACTCAAGGCGACCGGCGATGTCGGCGCCTTCGCGACCACGCTGGCGAGCGACCTGGTCAAGGATTTCCAGATCATCTCGGCGCTGCCCGGCGTGAAGGCGTTCGAGGACGGGCTCGCCGCCGTCCTGGTCAACGAAGTCAGCAAGGCTGGCTTCTCGCCGACACTGGCCGCGCTGGTCGCCCGGGCGATCCAGGACGCGCTTTAGCGGCCCGATGGCCCTCGCGGCGGCCACAATCATGTTTCTCGCCATCCTCATGGTCATCGGCGCCGTGGTCCTCGGCGTGCTGGCGCTCGAGCTGGTCGCGGCCGGCGTTTCGGTGGTTCTCGCTGGCGCTGCCGCAGCCCACGACGACCCGGAGGCCGACCGGTGAGCCTCGTTGGCGACATCGCCGAGACGATCGTGCGCGGTGCGGTGACGAAAGCCGTCCAAGGCTTCGTCGCCAAGGGCGAGGTCACGCCGGCGCAGGCGAGCGTGCTAGTCGACGGCGTGATGGTCGAGATCCAGCTCGCGCTCGAGATCTACGAGAGCGGCCAGAAGCCGCCGAGAGGCGGCTGATCGCCATGACCGCCGCACCCGTCCCGCCGCCCTCCCAGGCCGCGTTCCCGCGCACCGCCGTTCGCATGACGCGCATCGAGGGCGACCTCGACGCGCACAAGCAGGTCGATGACCTTCGCTTTAATGCGCTCGCCGCAGCGATCGCCAAGCTCGAAGCCAGCCTCGAGGCCCTGCAGGCCGAAGTGCGCGAGGGCTTTGAACGGCTGGGCGCCTCGATCCAGGAGATCCAGCTCCGCCTCGCGGGTGGCGACGAGCCGCCCGGGCAGACCAAGGGCCACTGGCGCATCGGCCCGTTCGGGCAATGGGCGATCGGCCTGGGCGCGCTAGCGGCGCTGGCCCTTATCGGCTGGATGGCCGGCCAGCTCTGGCTCGAAGAGCCAGCGCGCATCCGGGCGGCTCAAGCCCTCGACCCGCCGGCGGCGATGCGGGCTCGCTAGCGCGTTCGAACGGAACCAAGCTTGGCCGAGACCGCTTACCTCAACGGCGCTCATTCGGCACCGGACGTTGATTGGGAAGCGTCATGAGGATGACCTGCACGCTCTTCACCGAGACTCCCGCCCCCAACCTCATGGAGTTCGCCTACCCCGACTTCGAGGCCGCCGTCGACTTCGGGCTGGCCCGGAATGCGGCGTTCGCGAGGGTTGACCGCATCTACCCCAATACCGAGTTGATCGAGATCTGCACCGACGTGCCGCACATGCGCGAGGTGTGGGTCAAGCGCAGCGGGGCCTGGCAGCGCAACGGCGGGGTCCACTGACCGCGGCCCGGCCGCGAAACCTCCGGGCGGCGCGCAGCGCGGCCCTTCCTCGCTAAAGCTTCGAAGGGCATCCCGCTTCCCACCGTTCTGCGCGCCAGTCCGGCGAAGCGCAAAGCGCGAAGCAGGATGGCGGTGCTGTCAGTCCAAGGGCAACTTGTCTCCGGTCAGACAGACTCCGCTCTAACTCAACTGGCGCTTACCCCATGACTGCCCGCCACTCCGCCAGTGCGGCGGAGCGTCTCTCTCGGTATTCTTTTCGGCTGACGAGGTGGCGCTCCTGGGCGAAGGTAGCGCATCTCGCCGTTGATGCGGACGCACATCTCATCCAGATGCCAGCGCCAATGGGTGAGCTGGCGCATGTGATGGACCCGGCGTCTCCTGATCTCGCCAGCGAACATCGGACCAAACCGGTTCCACCACAGCCGTACCGCTCATGGCAGATGTCGATGCCTCGCTCGAACAGCAGGTCCTCGACGTTCCTCAGCGACAGCGGGTAGCGGACGTACATCATCACCACCAGCCGGATCACCTCGGGCGAGGAGCCGGACCAGCGAAACGGGTTGGGCGACTTGGTCATCCGACCAGACTACGGCGCCGGT
>Ga0209415_10002904_pt1 | contig 32056 bp, 22 predicted proteins | sample PeaSoiSIISIP2007_FD_187696 | JGI IMG/M metagenome (GOLD analysis project Ga0209415, IMG submission 187696) | Peat soil microbial communities from Weissenstadt, Germany - SII-SIP-2007 (SPAdes) (version 2) | ecosystem: Environmental > Terrestrial > Soil > Wetlands > Peat | place: Germany... | reverse complement strand
CTTTCTCGTGAGGATTCTTCCTCCTCTGCTTCATGCCGGTTTAGCCCGGCGCACTGTAATGGCCTGGTTACGTGAACAATGCCAGGATGTCACGAATCGCCAGCCTTGCGTCGGGTTAAAGGGGCGCAACAAAAAACGTTAGATCAACTGGGTTCCATGAGAAATCTGATTGAGCAGACCGACGCGACGAAGCAGTGCCTGGAAGCGATGGTCGGAGCGCAGCCGGTCGAACTGGGGTTCTACATTGAGATAGCCCAGCCAAAGAGACCGTTGTTCAAAGGCTCTCTGCAACCACGCGAAGGCTTCGTCAGTTTCCTGCAAGCCAACGTGAACCATCGCGATATCGTACGGTGAAACATATCTTTGGCTCGACAACGCATTCAATTGCTTGAGCACAGCATGCGCTTCATCGCGCCGCCCCGCCATCGCGTGCCCGTGACCTAGCCTGGCCAGCGCAAATGTAGTGTCACCGGAAAGCTGCATTCCGGTCTTTAATTCCGAGATTGCCTCCTCAAACAGGCCTTTCTGCTCGTACACCTGCGCCAGCCAGAGATGAGCGGAACCGAAATTCGGGTCCATCTCCAGCGCAGAACGATATCGATCGAGCGACTGATCGTAGTCCCGCGCGAAGTAGAACATGCGCGCCAGATCTGTCCGGATGACGACGGAAAGAGGATCCATTGCCAGGGCCCTCTTCTTTTCGCGGAGCGCTTCCGCCTGCCGCCCCAGCATGCTGAGCAGGGTACTACGCCAGTGATACGCTTCAACGTAGCCGGGATTCAGTTCGATGGCCCGCTGGAATTCCGCTTCGGCTCCTGCCCAGTCCCATTCGAAATCCCGTTTGACCACACCTAGGGTAGCGTGGGGTTCGGCCAGGGAATCGTCCAGTTCCAGCGCCTTCAGCGCTGCCGCTTTTCCTTTTGGGTAAGCCTCCATCGGCGGAAGCACGTTGTAGTAGCCGAGTATGTTGTAGGAATCAGCCAAGCCGGCATAACCCTGCGCGTAAGTGGGGTCATTGTCGATGGCCCGGTGAAAGTAAGAGAGCGCCTTTTTTACACTTTCTTCGTCGCGCTTATTCCAGCAGTAGCGGGCTCTCAGGTACCAATCGTGCGCTTCCGGATTTATCTGCCGGGCGCTTCCTAGCCGCGCTCGCTCCTCAGGCGTGAGAATGATTCTGACCTGGTTGGCGACCTGCCGTGCGATCTCGCTCTGCAGCGACAAAATGTCCCGAAAATCACGCTCGTAGCTTTCCGCCCACAAGTGCTGGTCGCTGGCCGCATGGATGAGTTGGGCGGTGATGCGAACTCGCTCGCCGGAGCGCAAGACCGAGCCTTCAATCACAGCATCCACGTTGAGTTCGCGCGCGATCTGGGGCAGCGATTTTTGCGCTCCCTTGTACTGCATCGCCGATGTGCGCGAGATAACCCGCAACGCACTAATCTTGGCCAGGCTAGTAATCAACGCTTCCGTCATGCTGTCCGCGAAGTAATCGCGATCCGGATCACCCGAAAGATCTTGAAGCGGCAGCACCGCTACAGCCTGAATTCCGTGCGGATCGAACTCGCGGCTGCGACTGCCGTGGAGCGTTGATGCCTCCGGCTTCACTTCATCGACCCGTTCGATGAATCTGTAGCCCCGTCGCGGCAGGGTCTCGATATAGCGCGGTGTCTCGGCCGAATCGCCCAGCACTTCGCGAAGCCGCGAAATTGCGTTGTGAAGACTATGGTCGAAATCGACAAAGGTGTCAGCCGGCCAGATTTCCGCCCTAAGTTCTTCGCGCGTTACAAGATCCCCGGCACGCTTCAGCAATGTCGCCAACACTTGCAAGGGCTGGCCCTGCAGACGCAGTTTCACGCCCCGTTTCCGCAGTTCGCCGGTGTGGGTGTCCAGTTCAAAACTGTCGAAACGCAGCACGCGCTCGATTGGGGTAGGAGCAGACATGTCGGGTTCTGCAAACTTGGCAAAGCCTATCACAGGTCTTGGCCCTTGGAGACCCGTCTGCGCAGCTTGCGAACCCCTTAGCCTTGAACGCTTTAGCAATGGAGAAAACTTTGGGGATAGATAGGGGCGGCAAGGATTGCCGATTTCGTGCTTTCGCGCGAAGGTTGTTGCGGTTTATCGCGCTGGAAACGAACCCAGCGGCGGTCTACGTCAGCCGCTTAACAGAGCGCAAATCCGAACCCTAATTTAAAGAAGGAGAATCAGAATGAGAATTACAGCAGCAACTCTTGGTTTAGTCTTTTTGATTTTGGCTGGGGCGACTCACTCCCTTGCTCAGACAAGTCCAACTCGTCGAAGTCCAATTCTAAGCGGCAGCCAAGTCGTAGCCTTGGACGAATGCGATCCGACCACCTTCAACGCCGCACTCGGGCCTGACTTTTGCAAGAATATCTCGCTGGGATATTTCACGACGTTGTCTGACCTGTTTTCGGAAGCGCAATCTGGACATCCGGACCCGAACTGGGACTTTGAACCGGACACGGTCCACATCCACAAAGGAACAACTCTCAGCGTAGTCGACCAGGGCGGCGAGCCGCATACGTTCACCGAGGTGAAGCACTTCGGTGGCGGCTTCATACCGCAACTCAATGGGCCGGGAGAGCACACGATACCCGAATGCTCCGGCGGCTTTGGCAAGGTGGCGGTAGCCAGGACCCGAATGCTTCAAGGCAGCCAACTCCAGGTCACAGGTCTGGCGCCGGGAGAGCATCTTTTTCAGTGCTGCATCCATCCTTGGATGCGGGTGAAAGTCGACGTGAAGTGATCCATCGGGCTAGCCCACCCTTTCGCTGCTGCACAATCGGGTGCCCGTCCTTTTCGCGCACTTTGCGAAAGGGCGGGCCACCGCGCTGCCGTCCAACTCCAGCCAGTGAATGGACTATTTTGATGTTCAGCTCGCCGCCATCAGATGGCAGGAGTGCGTCTTCACGATCAGCCAGACTTGGTGGCCGGGCTGGAGTTGGAGGGAATCGCGGGCGGCCAGGGTTAGGTGGACTTCCATCTCCACACCGCAATTCACGCGGGCGGCCACGATTACGTCCCGCTGCTCCAGCGAGAGCAGGCGCCCGGGAAGTATGTTGCGGGCGCTCAGGCCTTCGGGTTTAACGGTGGCCAGCAGGATGTCGCCGGCGCGAATGCCGACTAGCAGGGTCGTGCCTACGTCTGCGCGGACCAGCGGGGTTTCCAGTTCGGCGCTGGTATTCGCGAGGCGGCAGGTCATGGTGCCGCGATCTTCGTGGACCGCCGTCACTGTGGCATGGAAAATATTTTCGAAGCCGATTAATTGTGCGAGGGATTCTCGGCGGGGCGCGGCCATTACTCCATGCGGAGTGCCATCGGCGATGATGCGGCCATTTTCGAGCACGAGCACGCGGTCTCCGAGGGCGAAGACCTCTTCGCGGTTGTGCGTGATGTAGAGAATCGGGATGGCGTGGGCGGCGTTCCAGGCGCGCAGGTCGTCGATGATCTTCGATTTGGTGGCGGCGTCGAGCGCGGCCAGAGGTTCGTCGAGCAGCAGGACGCAAGGATCGGTAACCAGGGCGCGGGCCAGGGCTACTCTTTGGCGCTCGCCCCCGGATATCTCTGCGGGTTTGCGGTCACGCAGATGCGCTATGCGGAACGATTCGAGGATGGCATTGCTCTTTTCTTGGCGTTCGCTCTTGTTTATGCCGGAGAGGCCGTACTCGATATTTTTTCCGACGGTGAGATGCGGAAAAAGAGCGAGGTCCTGAAAAACGTATCCGATTTTGCGGTGCTGGACTGGGACATTTGTTCCGCGCGCGTGGTCGAAAAGAACCCGGTTGCCGGTCGTGATCTTCCCTGAGTCGGGAGTGGCCAGTCCCGCGATGCAGTCGAGCAACGTGGTCTTCCCTGCCCCTGAGGGGCCGAAGATTATCGTGATGCCTGCGGTGACCTCGAATGAAAGCTCGAGCACGAAATCGCGTCCCGCTCCGGAGAAATGCTTGTGGAGTTGAACCGTCAATCCGTCGTGCGATGCGTCGGTTTTCATCTAGATTGGCCGGAAAGGCTTGAACCACAGGGGACACGAAGGTTCACAAAGGAAGACGATCTGATCATTTCCATGGCAAGACCGCCCATACTTTTCGGTTCACTCCGTACACGAGCGATAGCGCCGCGAAGGAAATTGCCAGCAGCACTAATGCGGTCTGGTTGGCGGCGGCATAGTTGAGGGCCTGAACCTGATCGTAGATATCGATCGAAACCGTGCGCGTAACCCCGGGAATGTTTCCACCGACCATTAGGACGACGCCGAACTCGCCCATGGTGTGGGCGAAACTCAGGGCGACTCCGGTCACCAAGCCAGGAATGGAGAGCGGCAGAATCACGCGGCGGAATGTTTGCAGCTTCGAGGCTCCCAGGGTGGCCGACGCGGCCATCAACCTGGGGTCGACGAGCGCGAAGGAGGCGGCGAATGGCTGAACGGCAAAGGGCAGACTGTAAAGGATGGAACCGATGACCAGGCCGCTAAAAGTGAATGCTAGCGTGTGCCCGGTCAGGGCCTGCCAAAAACGTCCCAAGGGACTGCGGGAGCCAAGCGCAACCAGAACGTAGAAGCCCAGCACGGTGGGAGGCAGAACGATGGGTAGCGCAACTACGGCCTCTGCGAGAAACTTCCAGTGCCAGCGCGAGAAGGCGATCCAATACGCGATGGGCAGTCCCAACACTGCCAGCACCGCGGCAACCAACACCGCCAGACGGATTGTCAGCCAGAACGCCTGCCAGTCCATTCGCCTCCATCCGATTCGGCAATGAATACAGAGTATAGCCAAAGCTTAGCTTGGGGAGTCCCATTCTGGGCCCAGCCGCTGCGGAATGTTCATTGGTCACAAGGTCGGGAGCAATCGAGCAGCTACGATTGTTGCGCAGGAGGTTGTGGAATGGAAATTCAGGAAGCCATCAAAGTGATTCGCGCGCTGGCGGACGGAATAAATCCGGAGACCCTCGAGGGGCTGAAAGACGATTCGATTTGCCGGAATCCGCAAGCGGTTATGGCGTTGAACCGTGCGCTCGCCGCGCTGGTCACGCTGCAGGAGCGGGAACTCAAGAAGCCCGCGAGTGCCGGGCAGTACTGGTCACGAGCCGAGGATAAACAGATTTGCGAAGAATTGCACAAGGGAATGAACTTCGAGGAGATCGCGAAGACTCATAACCGCACCGTGCCTTCCATTATTGTGCGCCTGGTCAAGCTGGGGAAGATTGCGCCCAACAAATCGGGCTCGCTATTTCCACCACAGGTCGCATGAAGGAAACGTCTACGAGTGCGTGGTCGTTTGATTGGTTGCGGGCACTTTACAGCATGAGTCGAAAGCACGGGCGAGGACGCCCGCTCCTACATTGGCTTGTGTTGTTGCTGTTGGGATCGGTGAGTTTGTCGCAATCACGATCGGAACCTGCGCTTGCGGGCCACCAGCAGCGAGGCGTGCAGGAGCAGTGGTTTCTGCGGGGGCGTAGTTCTTCCGGGCAACCCGGGGCGGCGCGACGATATCGGGCTTACCTGCAGAAGATGCGGATGCGGGCCGCGCGGCTGGCGAGGGCACAGAAGTCAGGGGATGAGGCGTTTCCGTCCTCGAGCGTGGTTTGGAGTCCGCTGGGGCCGGCGCCGTTGGCCTCGGACGCGAGCGGCGTTGGAGAGTACGACTACGGCTGGGTTTCGGGTCGGGCGACCGCGGTGGCAACGATCCCGCCGATCCGACTGGGAACACGGTTTACATCGGCGGGGCGTATGGCGGAGTTTGGAAGTCGACGAATGCCACGCAAGCGGTCAGCCAGAATTCATCGAGCGTTACCTGGACTGCGCTCACGGACAATCAAGCCACGCTGGCCGTAGGCGCCATCGCCATTCAGCCGGGGAACAACAACGCGAACAACAGCGTGATTCTGGTGGGCACGGGAGAAAGCAACAGTTCCGCCGACTCTTACTACGGGTTGGGGATTCTGCGCTCCGCGAATGCGGGCGGCACGTGGGCGCTGATCTCGTCAGATACTACCGGGACACGATCGTTCGCGGGGATGGGGTTCAGCAAGATTGCGTTCAGCAGCAACGCTCCCAGCGTCGTCGTCGCTGCAACTGCGGGCGCATCGGAAGGAATCATTGAAAGCTTGGAGAATCCGCTAACCGCGAATCTCGGGCTCTACTATTCTGCTGATAACGGAGCATCGTGGACATTTGGAACCGTGAACGACAGCGTCGGCGTGGCAACGGCGCCCGGTTCGGTGACTTCCGTCGTGTACAACGCGGTCGCGAGCAAGGGGAATGGAGAATTCTTTGCGGCGCTACGTTATCACGGTTTTTACTCGTCGCCCGATGGCATCAACTGGACTCGTCTCCCCAATCAACCCGGCGGCGGTCTGACTGCGACCGCATGTCCACCGAATCCCGGTTCGTCGACCTGTCCGATTTACCGCGGCGAGATTGCGGTGGTTCCCGGGCGCAGTGAGATGTATGTCTGGTATGTGGACGCAAACGATTTCGATCAGGGCATCTGGACGTCCCTTGATGGCGGCAACACTTGGACTCAGATCAACGACTCGGGCATTATCAATTGCCTTGACCAACTCGGCTGCGGAACAGAGCAGGGCAGCTACAACCTGGAACTGGCGGCGCTGCCGGACAACGGCGCGACAGACCTGTACGCCGGGACCATCAACCTTTATAAATGCGAGATCACGGTCGACAATCCCACATGCACCACTAATACGTTTCTGAACCTGACCCACGCCTACGGGTGCAGCGGGATCGCCAAGGTTCATCCCGCGCAGCACGCCGTGTCGTTCCAGGTTAGCCGCAGTGCTCAGGACGTAGTAATGTACTTCGCCAACGACGGCGGAATCTACCGGGCGCTGAATGGCTACAGCCTACTGACGGGAACCTGTGGCGGGACCAATCCATTCGACAGCTTGAACATGACGCTGGGATCAATGACCCAGTTTATTTCCTTTTCCCAGGCTTCAAACGACGCCAGCACGATCCTCGGGGGAACCCAGGGAAACGGGTCGCCGGGCACGCGTTCGGGAGGGGGAAGTTGGCAGAATGTGAATTTTGGAGATGGCGGTTATACCCAGATCAGTCCTAACAATGAGCTTTTGTGGTTCGTCTCCAATCCTCCAGACTCGATTTCAGGAGTGAATATTTTCAGTTGTACCAATTCCGGCGAAATCAGTTGCACAACGCAAGAGTTTCAGAACAATCCAGTGGTTAGCAGCGCAACTGTCGGCGGTGACACTGGTCCTTACTATCCCCCGTATATTCTCGATCCGCAGAATGCCGGTGAAATGATCGTGGGCACGTGTCGAATGTGGCGCGGCTCCAGCACCGGCGGCGCATTCACGGTTCTGAGCCACAGCTTCGAAGACGGTGGGGACGGCATCTGCACCGGGGGTGAGATCAATCTGGTGCGGTCGCTGGCGGCGGGCGGTGCGGCCGTTGATCGTTTCTCGAACGTGATTTACGCGGGAACCGACGGCTTTGGCCCGCTCATTCCAACTACTCCACCGGGCGGACACATTTGGGTGAACACGAACGTCGCGGGAGTGCCTTCGGTGTGGACTGACCAGACTGGTTCGATCAATCCAAACAACTTTCCGATCTCCAGCGTTGCAATCGACACCTTCGATTCTAGCGGGGCCACCGCCTACGTCGGCATCATGGGCTTCAGTAGCCCGCAGTTCCCGAGTTCGCATGTATGGAAGACAACAGATGGTGGAACCTCGTGGATCGATTTCACCGGCAATCTGCCGAATGCGCCTGTGAACTCCATCGTGGTGGACCCCTTTTCGACTAATACGCCGGGGGTAGTGTATGTGGGCACGGATGTGGGTGTGTTCTCTACTCCGACTGCCAGCTCTCCACCACCAAACTGGACCGAGGTGGGAACGCCGGGGGGGTATCTGCCCAACGTTGCCGTGACTGCCCTGGCCATATTCACGCAGCAGGATTCTGCCCAGTTGCTGCGCGCCTCGACTTACGGGCGAGGAGTATGGGAGTTTCCGCTGGGTCCGGATTACTTCCTGACGATTTCGAATAGCCCGATCACGGTATTCGCGGGCCAGGCCGTACCCGCTTTCAACGGAGCGATTGATTTTCTGGATGGCTATACCTCTCAGGTGAACCTGAGTTGCACGCCGAGTTCAACTTGCTCGGTCACGCCACTGAGTGCCCAACCCCCGCCGGTAGAACAGGCGCTCTCCGCTAACGTGATCGCCAGCAACATCCCCGGCGACTACGTTTTCGACCTTCATGGCTCTGGGGAGGATTCGTCCCATCTCCAAAACGATGCTTTCTTCACTTTGAAGGTGGTGGACTTCAATTTGACCGCTCCTTCGCCTGCGAGCATCACGGTGCCTCCGGCGACTGTTTCCGGGCCAGTTTCGTTTCAAGTGACGGGGCAAGGAGCGTTCGACGACACTGTCGATCTGTCATGCAGCAATTTGCCCTCCGGAGCAACCTGCAACTTTCTGCCTTCAGGTTCGGTGAATCCGACGGCTGGCAATCCCGTGGCAGTGACACTAACGGTGACAACTGTCTCAAGCGCGACGGCGGGCACATTTCCAATAACGATCAGCGGGTCAGTGACGAATGGTCCGACGAAAACGCAAAGCTTGTCTTTGACCATCACACTGGATTACTCGCTGGTGATCAGTAATCCGTCGCTGCAGGCATACGTGAACAGCACGGTAAACTTCAATGGAGTACTGACTTCGCTGAATGGCTACAACAGCGGGGTAAACTTAAGTTGCGGCACGGGAGCGCCTCCTACTTGCACTGCCGCGCCGGCGCTTGTAGCGCCGACTGCGAGCGGCGCGCCGTTCATCGTGACGGTGGGCAGCCCCGCGTGCGGGAGCTACAACTTCAACATCGTGGCCGCAGGCACCGACGCGCAAAAGACATCGCATTTGTTTCCGGTCGCATTCACAGCAAATTCTTATACGACGCCGAATTACACCCTGGACGTCACTCCGGGTTCCCAAACGGTCGGCGTAAACGTGGCCGCGATCTTTAACGGCACGCTGCAGGGTACGGATTGCTACAACAGCGCGGTGAATTTGAGCTGCGGGTCGAACCACCCTCCGAGTTGCAGCGTTTCTCCGAGCAGCCTGGTGCCTACCGTGAGTCCCGCGCCGCCTGCGCCCTTCACCGTAACTGTAAGCAGTGCTGTCGACCAGACCTACAACTTCGATGTTGTGGGCGTGGGCACGGATCCGCTGAGCCGGCAACAACAGGTGCTGGTGAGTTTTACCTCGACCGGCGGCTCCGGCACGCGGCCGTTCAGCTTCACCATCACACCATCGTCCAGCATTCAGTCGTTGCCAGCGGGACAGCCCGCGATCTACACACTTAATGTGGTGCCGGCGGGAGGAGCGTTTCCCAATAACGCGAGTCTGGCGTACTCCGCGAATTGTCCACCATTGAGCACATGCACCGTCAGCCCGACACAAGTAAACAAAGGCATCAGTGGAGAAACACAAGTCACATTCACGATCACTACGACTGCTCCGGTTATCGCGGGTGTGCATCCGGCGCGTGGGTTCAGGCCGCTGATCTACTCGCTGTGGCTTTCGCTCCCGGGGTTGGTTGTAGTTTGGAGAGGAATGCGACGAAGCCGCCGGAAGCGATGTGTACTTTTCCTGTTGCTTCCGCTCATTGTTGTCGGGCTCTGGCTGGAGATTGCCTGCAGCGGCGGTCTTCAAGGTAATGGCAGCGGAAGTGGGCAGGCGGGAACGCCTTCGGGGACTTACACTATGACAGTGAGCGCCACTGTGAGTTCGCTTCCGCAACAGACGGCGCAGGTGCAGTTGACGGTTAATTAGGACGCGCTTCTGGCTTCGGGCTTCGGGCTTCCTGGTGAAACATGAGTTTCATTTGGGTGGCCCGCACGAGCGGGGACGCTCGCGCCTACACTTCGCTTTGTTGGAGCTTTCCGTTTATCTTGTAAGTAGCTCTCTCGGTCTCGCCGAGCGAGTACTTACGCATGACTGATCAGCGCTTTGACATTGTGGTTGTTGGCGGTGGAATTGTTGGTCTTTCTACCGCGATGCATGCTTGCCAAGCCTTTCCACGCCTACGGCTGCTGCTGGTCGAAAAAGAAGACCGGGTGGCGCGCCATCAGAGTGGGCACAACAGCGGCGTAATTCATTCCGGAATTTATTACAAGCCGGGATCCTTAAAGGCAAAGTTGTGCGTGGAGGGAGCGGCCGCGATGGTGGGGTTCTGCCGCGAGCATGCGATTCCGATCGAGATTTGCGGAAAGATTATTGTTGCGACCGTCACTGAAGAAGTCCCGCGCCTGCAAGGGTTGCTGGAACGCGGGCAAGCCAACGGAATTACCGGTCTGAAATTATTGGACAAGGCGCAGGCGCGCGAGATCGAACCCCACTGTGGAGGCATGGGCTGGTTGCACGTACCGGGCACGGGAATCACGGACTATGTGGCGGTCTGCCAAAAATATGCCGAGTTGATCGTCGCGCAAGGTGGCACCGTAAGCACTGGGACTGAGGTCACCGGCATAACACGGAGTAATGGAGAAATCGTAGTCGAAACAAACCGGGGATCGGTTGTGGCGAGGTATTTGATCAACTGCGCGGGGCTGCACAGCGATCGCATCAGCCGCCTGGCGGGGGGGAAAACAGAAGTCACGATCGTCCCATTCCGGGGCGAATATTACGATCTGGTTCCGGAAAAAGAGCACATGGTTCGGGGGCTGCTTTATCCGGTGCCCGATCTGCGTTTCCCATTTCTGGGGGTGCATTTCACGCGTCGTATCAGCGGCGGGGTGGACGCCGGACCTAACGCGGTGCTGGCGTTCAAGAGAGAAGGTTATCGGCGAACTGACTTCAGCCTGCAAGACGCGGCCACCACGTTCGCGTATTCCGGGTTCTGGCGCATGGCTGCAAAATACTGGCGTAGCGGCGCCGGGGAATTTTACCGATCCTTCCACAAGCCGGCCTTCGTGCGTGCTTTGCAAACTTTGTTGCCCGAAGTTCAGAGCGCCGATTTGGTGGCGGACGGTTCGGGCGTGCGCGCGACCGCCGTCAGTCGCGATGGATCGCTGGTGGATGATTTTCAGTTTGTTTGTTCGCACAACATATTGCATGTGTGGAATGTTGTGTCGCCGGCAGCAACGGCTTCGCTCCCGATCGGGCGTGAGATTGTGCGCATGGCGCAGCGAGGATTTGGACTTGAGCCGCAGTGAAGCCCATCCGCTGGGAACTGGGCATAGTTCGGCCGGTCTACTCACTTTGGTTATGATCTCAGGATGTACCGTTCCCGGACTTGAGGAAGCCAGAATACCCGCCATGGAGTCAGTTGAAGCAGGACAGCCTATTTAGATTCAATGACTTACGGTGAACCTTTGGGGTTAAGGATTGGCTTTTCTTTTATGGCACGAAAGTGCTATTTACCCTGTATAGTTATGAGAATAAAGTCTCAGTAGACAGTCGTCAGGGGTGACGGCTGATTTGGGTGGGCATTCTCCTCCGTCTATTTGTGACCCGTCCTAACGGCTGTTTTAACTTCTCTGGCCAAACGAAACCAACCTTTGCGGAAAGGGTTTCATCTCGTAGATGGCCTAACTAAAGGGACGTTCTGGAGACTCGCTCCAGACAACAGGGTCTGTAAATTTCTTATGGCTTACGCTATCGCCTTACCTGAAATTTCTGAAGTGATCCGAGTGCTGGCCGCCGATGCTACCAGAATGAACAGCCAGCTTCTGGCTGCAGCCCTGGAGCGCGACAAACGCTTTCAGGTGCTCGACCCGGTGTCTGACGCCCGCGGAATCATCGCCGCCGTGGCCAAGGAAAAGCCGGCAGTCGTGGTCATCAGCGCCGAACTCGACGACGACAAGCGAAAAGGATTCGAGGTCGCACGCGAACTGCACGCCCTGCACGGGGAAACGCGCGTGGTGATGCTGCTTGACGCTTCCGAACGTAGCCAGGTGGTGGAAGCATTTCGGACAGGAGCGCGCGGCGTTTTCTGCCGCAGTGAATCGCTGACGTCGCTGGCGAGGTGCATCCAGTGCGTCAGCGAAGGCCAGATCTGGGCGAATAGCAAAGAGCTACGCTACTTGTTGGAGGCGCTGGGCGAAGCCCTGCCGCTGCGCGTGGTTGACACACGAGGGGCTGCGTTGCTTTCGCGGCGCGAGATCGAAGTCGTGCGCTGCGTCGCCGAGGGATTATCGAACCGGGAGATCGCGCAGCGACTCGGCCTCACCGAGCACACGGTGAAGAATTATCTGTTCCGCATTTTTGACAAGCTGGGAGTTTCCAAGCGGGTTGAGGTTGTCCTTTATGCCTATAGTTTGGGCAGCATGGCTGAAGTCACCGCACCCAGCAATGGCGGTGATGGGAAGAAGTTGCCGCCAGTGGTAACCAAGAAAGTCCTGGCACCGACGCCAACAACGGTTTCGCAATTTCCGTTGACGCGAAGGCGTAGTACGGCGGAACTGCCTTCCTGAAACCAATTGTGGTGATTGCTATGACCGGTCTATATCCGCGCGAGCCCGGACCGGGCGTCCCACTCGCGGGCTAGTGATTGCCTTATCCAAAGAATCCTGCCAGTTCTTCAGTTTTAAGGCCACCTGCTGCATGTAAGCCGCTGCTTCCGCGGGACTCAAAATCTCATGATTGCCTTGCCCATTCGCAGGCGCGGACGGGCGCGGGTTGCCTGGGTAGTCCATCTCGACGAAATCGGAGGGGACGTCGGAGGTGAGTTTCGAAATGTCCAGGTCGGCGATTACTTCTCTCACCGCGGCTGAATCAACGACCTTCTTCTGCAATGCGCAGGTAAGAGAAAGCGCATTAAAGCAGAAATTGTTGATGTTCCTGGGGATGCCTTCGGTGAATCTCGCAATATCCGTGTAAACCTCGGGGGTGAAAAGAGGCTCGCCTTCGTAGCCGGCAATGCGCAGCCGATGCTCAATATAGTTCTTGATCTCGCCTGGCGAGAGGGGCTCGAGTCCATGAACAATGGAGACGCGTTGGCGCAACTGCGACAAGCCGGGGCTGGCTAATTTATCTGCCAGTTCGGGTTGTCCCGCAAGGATGATGTGCATCAGCTTGGCCCGCGGAGTTTCGAAGTCGGAAAGCAGGCGCACGGTCTCGAGCACCGAAGGCTCCAGATTCTGCGCCTCGTCGATCACGACAATGAAGCGGTTGCCCGCACGGGCCTCTTGCAGCAGGCGCCGGTTGAACTCCTCGTGCATGCGGACGAAATCGTGGCCGTCGCTCTCGTAGCCTAACTCAGCCAGCAGGAAGCGCAGGAACTCGCGTGAGGTGCACTGGGTCTGGAAGACGAATGCGGTGCGCGCGGAACTGCGAAACTTCTCCAACAGATGAAAGAGGATGGTGGTCTTGCCCATTCCGGGCTTTGCGATGAGAGCCAGAAATCCACGATTCGCTTCGATGCCGTAGTACAGGGAGGCCAGCGCTTCGCGATGGGCTGCGCTGAGATACAAGAATCGCGGGTCCGGAGTTACACCGAACGGCTGTTCCCGCAACCCGAAATACTTCTCATACATGCCGCGCTCCTACTGTTTCAAACTGCGAGTGACGATGCCCATCAAGCCAGAGTTTCCTTGTGATTTGCACAGTTCGGACGGGGATATCCAAGGGACCAGACTCTCCCTTACACTCTGCCCGAAAGAGCAATGGCGAACAAGAGGATAAAAGTTATAGGGCCAAACGTCTCGGTGTCCGGGCATGTGTTGGTCAGTCCAAACTGAGCCGCGCATCCACTACTAATTGATTCTACGGCAATTAGGGCGACGCGCCAATCTCCTTACACGAACAAGCAAGACGAGAGTCTGAGGACTCCTTGTGGATTCAGGGCGATTGCGCGTAGAATTTCCGAGGTTTCCCCCACTAGAATGGTGCATTGATTTCGCTTGGAATCTGTCTCCAATCCGGATCCCAGAACCAGAGTGCTGGTCGCGGACGCTGTTGCCATGAGCTGCCAGCTCCTGGTGGATGCGTTGCTGCGCAGCAAACGGTTCGACGCCGTGGCCGCCGCAACTCCTGAAGAAGTTGTCCTGGCGTTGGACCGAGGCCGGTTCGACGTTCTCCTGATTGGCACGAATTTTTCCGAGGAACCGCTCAAAGGCCTACGTTTTATGAGCGAGATTCGAGACCTCCATCGCGAAGTAAACATCGTGGTCTTGTTGGACACGCTGGAGCGCAACCTGGTGGTGGAGTCGTTCCGGCGTGGCGCGCACGGAGTTTTCGCGCGGTCAGACTCCTTCCAGGCCCTCTGCAAATGCATTTCCTGTGTGCACGAAGGTCAAGTGTGGGCCAGTTCCACGGAACTTCAATTTGTGCTGGAAGCGTTGGTCGACCCTTTGCCCATCGAGACCCGCAACCTGCCCAGCTCTCGTCCACTTAGCAAGCGCGAGGAAGAGATCGCGCACATGGTTGCCGAAGGATTCAGCAATCGTCAGATTTCCGAGCGGCTGGACTTGAGCGAGCACACCATCAAGAATTATTTATTCCGGGTTTTCGAGAAGCTCGGAGTGTCGACTCGCGTTGAACTGACCCTTTATGCCCTCAAGCGTGGCAAGGTTCCACGGACCAGACCGCAAGCGCCTACGTTACTCAATTCGGAACCAAGACTGGTAGGCAGCGAGAACTAGGTTTTATCCGTAATCGTCCCTGAGAAACAACTGAGAGCCGAGAATTGACGGCTGTTTTTGTTGTCCCCTTAAGTGATTCCTGTTCCTCCCCGCAGCGACTCGCCCGCCGGTTCTTATGCTTCCCAGCAGTCTAAACTTGCGTGGGCGCACCTCGCCATCGTAGCTCTGCAAAGAATCTGCATCTCAGTCGCTATTTGCGGCACTCGCGAACCTATGTTAATTATCCTCTCATCCGTTCATAGTCGGTTGCAATGTCCTTCCCTACCGCCATCTCGAAGGACGTTATGGCGCGATCAGCGCGCCGGAGCGTAGGCACTCTCGCGTGCTTTTTGATGGTTCTGTTTATTCGGTCCGAGCAGTTTCCTCGGAGAAATCCCGACCGAATGAAGTCCGTTCCTTCGTTCGTACTCTGGGCATGGGAAAGGCCGGCCGATCTGCGCTTCATCAATCCTCATGACACGGGCGTTGCATTCCTGGCGGACACGATTCGCTTGCACCTGGATGGTGTGATCGTCCGGCCCCGCCTGCAACCCCTCCTGGTTCCGGAGGGGACGACGCTTGTTGCAGTCGTGCGCATCGAGGCGGACCCGGATGCCGCGTTCGGTCACGGTCAGATCACAGATGTGGTTGCCGCCATTCTAAGAGGCGCCTCGTTGCCACGGGTCGTCGCAGTGCAGATAGATTTTGATGCAACCCGCTCTCAGAGGCCATTCTATCGTGCGCTTCTGATTGAGCTACGTCAAAGGTTGAGGCCTAAGGTACCGATCTCAATCACGGCACTCGCATCCTGGTGTTTAGCGGATGACTGGATCTCGACGCTCCCGGTCGACGAAGCGGTGCCTATGCTGTTCCGAATGGGAGCCGGCACCACCGACGTGATTGCCCGGCTCACTGCGGGCAGTGACTTTCAAGCGAAACTTTGCCAGGGAAGCCTCGGCATCTCTACGGATGAGCGCTGGGCATCGCTGCCCGGCGGGCGGCGGCTATACGTCTTTCCATCTCGAACTTGGACGGAGCAATCAGAACTCGCGGCCCTGGCGGAGGTGGGTCCATGGCGTTAAGGTCTTTGCGAGGCCCGTTGGTGGCACTCGGGATTCTGCTATTCCTCGTCACGCCCAGTGCCATTTACAGTTGCGGACCGTTTCTGGAGTCGGCGATTTTCTCTTTTGAAGATCGCCCCGACGAAACTGGGGAGAACTTTGCGGCGGGCAAGCTCGGCATTATCCGACCAGGATTCCAGCAAGACTACCTGGTTGTGGCGTATCGCTATCTTGCGGGATTGAAACTGACCGGCGAGCAGCAAAAGGCGGCGCTCGACATCTGGAATCGCAAAGTCGTTCCGGACAATACCGACGGTGACGATGCCATAGCCCGCTGGAGCGAGGCTCGCAACAAAATTCCAAGTCTTCCGCCCGCGCCCGCAATTTCGCCCTATGCCGTGGTCTCCAAAGACCAACCTTATTTTCAATACTTGAACTGCCCAAACGACGCTTTTCAGAACGCGATCAAGACCCTCGATGATCGAGCCGCGCAGCTCGGCCTTGTGAATGCCGATCTGCGCGAGTGGGCTTCCGGTCAGGACCAGGTCTTTGCCAATTGCGGAGGAGAAGCGCGTGCAATTCCCGTAAGTCTTAATTCCGACAACGCCTTGTTGCGCGCCGATCGAACTTATCAGATCGCTGCGGCTCACTTTTACGCGCGCGATTTTGACGAGGCCGTGGCCCAATTCGACGCCATCGCAAAAGATCGGTCCTCCCCTTGGTCTGGTATCAGTTCCTATCTGGCAGCGCGAGCCTTAGTCAGAAAAGCCAACCTGGTTCGCAAAGAAACCGAACAGTTCGACCACGCAGCCATGTCCGAAGCGCAGAGGCGACTCGAAACAATTGTTGCCGATCCACAAGCCGGCTCAGTCCATGAAGCTGCGGTTAAGCTGCTCGACTTCGTGCGCTTTCGAACTGAACCGGAAAAGCGCGTCGTCGAACTCGATCGCGTGATTCTACAAGCGAACTTGGGCACAAACTTCAAGCAGAATTTTTGGGATTACGTGCTCTTGCTATCGCATGGCGAACAGGGTGAGGACCCGAGCGATTGGCTGCAGACCTTCCATGGGATGCGCAGCAATTATGCCGCTGCCAGCCGGGACCAAGCCGCCAAGCACGCAGTCGCTCAATGGCAAGAAACGAAATCGTTGCCCTGGCTGATTGCCGCTCTGGCTGCGAGCGACTCTCATACCCCAAGTCTCCAATCGCTTCTCGGGGCCGCAATAGAGGTTCCCGGTTCTTCGCCGGGCTACTTGACGGTTCGTTACTACGCGCTGCGTCTGATGATTGCCACAGGAGAATCGGACGCCGCACGTCGGGAATTGGACGACCTGCTCAAGAGCTCTGACCTTCCGCTGGCCTCGCGCAATTTGTTGAATGAAGAACGCCTGAAAATCAGCACCATCCTCGAAGACTTTCTGCATCATGCTCCGGAAGCACCGGTTCCCGCAGAAGTTGATATGAACACCGGCGAGGAGATTCCCAGGAGTTCATATGAAGGTTATCTCAGCGATCCTCTTTTCAATCGCTATGCTGCCGAAGTCCTGGTGAAGCGTTTGCCGCTGTCTGTTTTGATTCAGGCGGCAGAGGCTCCGGCCCTCCCCAAACATCTTCGTCGAGAAATAGCGCGAAGTGCCTGGACACGCTCAATTCTGGTGGACGATTTGGATTCCGCGGACAAGCTACAGTCTGTTCTGCAGGATGTCGACCCTCCGCTCTGGCAGAGCATGGAACCATTTCGGTCAGCAACGAACCCCGCCGAAAAGCACCTTGTGGCTGTCTTTATCATCCTCAACAATCCCGGAATGAAGCCTTCCGTCCGCGAAAGTTCGCTGCGGACGGCGACGCTGGGAGAGTTGGATAACTACCGCGACAATTGGTGGTGCTCGAACATGAACGGCGGGCCAAATTGGGGTCAGAGTTACGAGGGATACAACCAGGATTTTAATCTGAAGTTTGTGGACCGCGATCCCGACTTTCCGTTCCCGGCGTGGCTGAAAGACCCTGAAACGTCAGCAGCGAGATCGCAGTGGCAGAAGCTGTCCGCCATCGGCACTGCTCCGAACTATCTAACCAGCGAAGTCCTCGCGTATGCTGAGCACCACCCGGGAGATCCTCTTGTTCCCCAGGCGCTGCATCTCGCCGTGCGCTCTACCCGCTTCGGTTGCACTAATATCGAGACCACCAAGCTCTCGAAGGCCGCTTTCGATTTCTTGCACGAGCATTATCCGCAGAGCGAGTGGTCTGCGAAGACGAAGTATTATTACTAACTCTGGATCAACTCAGGGCAGTCTGAAATCCACGGTAATTTGAGTCTGAAATTCTTCCGGCGAGCCATTCCGAAGGAAAGGCTTGAAGCGCCATTGCCGGACGGCGTCAGTGGCTGCAGTTGCCAGTTGGGAATCGCCACTCACCGTGCTGAGCTTCTCGACTGTGCCGTCCTTACCCACTAAAGCCTCAAGCACGACCGGCCCCTCAATGTGTTGTTCTCTAGCTGACTCAGGATAGTCGGGTTCGACCCGCAGCATGAGGTACTCGTCGGCAACCCTTGGCGGCACATTAACGGGTCCGCTTGAAGTGCCCTTCGCAGAGTGGCTTGAATCTTGCGATGGCGTCCGATAAATGACCTTCCCGTTTTCATAAACAACCAAGCTCCCGAGTGGAAGCGCACTCGCTCCGCTCTGCTGCGATCCGCTTTGTTGGGAAGCAGCCGACGCTGCGGCACTCGAGGATGTGGGCTGATCGGGAACTGCTACACTCGCGGTCGGTGCGGCGTCCCGCGGTGGGTTAGCTTGCACCGCCTGGGTTGTAGCATTCACCGCTGCTTTTGTTTTGGTTGCAACCGGCCCTCTTGGCCTTCGCACATACCCCATCATCCAACCCAAGAACAATGCCACGGCAATCACGGCCAGGGTCAAAACGGTTGTCCCATAATCCCGGCGAAGAGGTTGGTAGACCGTCGCTGTTTCCGCGACAGGAAGCGCCGCATCAGGCTGTGCCTGATCAAACTGTTTCGGATCAAGCTCCACAGGATCAGGTTGTACCGGATCAACTTGCGCGGGATCTACCCTTGAAGGATCAATAATTTCGGCTTCAGCGGTTGCCACTAACCCAGAAGACGGCAAGACCGGGATAGGCGGGATTGGGACAGGCGGGGCCACTACATCGGCAGCACGATCAACATTGTTTACGATGCTGCGAGAAAGAGCCTGCAGGGTTTGAATCTCGCGATCACTAAAGGCGTTGGGACGAGGCGAAAAAATCTCAAACACTCCCAGCAGCTTTTCCTCTCGCACGACCGGAAAGACCAGGATGGAGCGCACACCCAGACCGCGACAGATCCCGGCATCCACCCGGGAATCGGTTTCGCTGTCGTCGCAACGCTGCCACTGCTTGCTTTTTACGCAAGCGCCAGAGAGGCCCGAATCCACGTCCAACCGAACTCCCAGGTCCGGTGCATTGGCGCCAGTAGTAGCTCGGCAGACGATTTCGTCGCCCCGGGTCAGGGCGATTGCGGCCGCAGTCGCGCCGGTCGCCAAGCGGGCGTGTTCAACGATTTCGTTCAAGACCAGATCAAGCGCCAGGTCGGCGGACAGGGCTCCGCCACCGTGGGCAGAGAGCGCAGTCGCCAACTCCGCAAGCGACAAGCCATCTTCTAGTTCCGTGCCTTCTTTTCCGCGCAGGGAAATCGGGGCATCACCCGGCAGTGGAGGGGCGAAGGGATCGGGCCGAGATATCGGACGATAAGCCATTAAGACAGCCCCAGTGCCAAAGGGTGGATTTGCGGCCCCGTGCAGTCGGTCGCGCCGCAGTACCGGCTACCAGTTTAGACCTTGAGCGGAGTTTCCCGCGAAAAAAGAGCGCTGTCAACCCCAAATCGGTCCTTGTGGGCTGGGCGAAGTCAAACTCCCGGGCCCGATCCCACTACTTCTGAGCCTGCGTTTTCCGGACCTCAGGCGGCCCAACGCCTGGCGGCACTTCGCCGGTCAGAGAGTTCAGAAAAGCCTCCAAGTCGCTGCGTTCCTGCCCAGTTAGAAAGTCCAGAACGTGAATCTTCTTGTCCAGGTTGGGGTTGGAGTTCCCCGCCCCGATGTAAAAATCCACGACTTGCTTCAAGTCTTTCAGGCTTCCGTCGCTCATATAGGGTGCGGTTAGCCGGATATTGCGCAGCGAAGGCGTCTTGAATTTCCCCATATCCGCCTCGTTATGGGTGATGGCGCCAAGACCGGGGTCAGTTATCTGGCCGAGATCCACACCGATGCCTATGTTGTGAAACTGGTTGTCGGTAAAAAGAGCGTATTTTTCGCCGACCGTATGGCAGGCTGCGCAGTCGGCCTTTTTCTGCGAGGTGAAGACAATGAAGCCTCGCTTGACCGAGCTGCTTACGGCGTTCTCGTCATGACCGTATTTCCAACGGTCGAACGGTGAGTTTGCGCTGAGTACCGTACGTTCGAAGGAGGCGATGCTTTTCTCCACCATTTCGTAGGTAATCGGTCCGGGCCCCCAGGCTTTCGCAAACTCCTCGCGATAGCTGGGATCGGCGTTGAGCTTCTGCTCGACCGCGACCAACGTATTCGCCATTTCCACCGGATTCTGCACCGGACCTTCGGCTTGCTTTTCCAGACTGGGGGAGCGGCCATCCCAGAACTGGACCTTGAAATAGGCGGCATTCGTTACTGGCGGTGAATTGCGAGTACCCGTCTTTTTGTCCACGCCTTCGGAAACCGGCTTGGGGTCGGCGAAACCGAAACGGGGATCGTGGCAGGTTGCGCAGGAAACGGTGTTGTCGGCGGAAAGCACCGGATCGTAATAAAGCCGGCGGCCGAGCGCGATAGTTTCAGCAGTCGGCGGATTGTCGGCTGGGATGGGTACGGGCGGAAGTCCCAGCGGCGCCTTGATGCGCACTGGTTGTCCGATAGGCATGATCCCGGAGGTCTTTTGCCCTGCGGACAACGGCACAAACGCAGCGATCAGTATTATGAGCAAGCTAGGTAGAAAGAGAATCAAACCCGATTTCATAAGTCCTCCGAAAAAGAAGGCTGTGGGACTCGCGCGAGCGGACAAAACATTCTCAACCCTGCGAAGGACGTTTTCCGCAAGGCTTCACGGGAGACCGTAGTGTTATCGAGCGCTTGCGCAATTGAATCCTACCGCAGTCCCTCCTGGAAGAAAGTGATGAGCCAGCCTCAGCGAGGTGATGGTGGTCACCGCATGGAGTGACTTCGCGGCTAACAGGATCCCCGGTAGCGGCAGGCATTCCCATTCCTGCATCGGATCGCGCGAAACCGAGTTGCCAATTTCCAGCCAGGCGAGAAAAGCTGCTAAAGTAGATCTCGAAGTCGAAATTTTAGCGTTGCTTTCTGGCGTGATATCGGGAGATTTTGGATGCACATCGCGATTGTGGGATCAGGATATGTGGGGCTCGTGGCCGGGGCATGTTTTGCGGACATGGGCCACCAGGTCATCCTGGTTGACAATGATCAGCAGAAGCTGGCTGCGCTCAAGAATGGCCAGGTCCCGATTCACGAAAAGTTCTTGCCCGAACTACTGCAGCGTCATCGCGACGGCAGCCTCACTTTTTCCGACGATCTGCGAGCAGCAGTGCAAGCCAGCGAAGCCGTCTTCATCGCCGTGGGAACACCGCCTACGGAACAGGGAAACGCGGACCTTTCGTACGTGGAATCGGTAGCGCGGATCATTCCGTCGGCAATCAATGGTTACAAGGTCGTAGTCGAGAAAAGCACGGTTCCGGTCTATACCAGCGAATGGATCCGCAAAATCATTCTGCGCAATGCGGCGGCGCCGGACTCATTCGATGTGGCGTCCAATCCTGAGTTCCTTCGGGAAGGAACGGCGGTCACGGATTTTCTTTATCCCGACCGCATTGTGGTGGGCGCCGATAGTGATCGTTGCGCTTCCGTCCTGCGGGCGATTTATGCTCCGCTGACCGATGGAAGTTATTACCGGCGGTCTGACGCGATCCCGCAGCCGGACCAGGCCCAGATCCCGCCCCCGCTGATCATCACCAGCACCAAGAGTGCGGAACTGATCAAACACGCGTGCAATGCATTTCTGGCGATGAAGATTTCGTTCATTAATGCGGTAGCGTCGGTGTGCGAGTCGGTGGGAGCGGACGTGCAGCAGGTTTGCCAGGGCGTTGGAACGGACAGCCGGATCGGGCCTCGGTTCCTTAACCCCGGAATCGGCTATGGTGGCTCATGCTTTCCCAAAGATCTGATGGCTTTTCGCGCGGTGGCCCGGGAGTGCGGGTACGAGTTCCGCCTGCTTGATGAGGTCATGCGCATCAACGAGGATCAGCGCCACCGTTTTTTGCGTAAAGTACACAATGCGTTGTGGACGCTGCGGGGCAAGCGACTAGGAGTGCTAGGTCTCGCCTTCAAAGGGGGGACCGACGATATCCGTGAATCGCCTGCTATTTTGTTGGTGCAGACCTTGTTGCAAGAGGGCTGTCAGATCGCGGCCTACGATCCTGCCGCGCAGGAGCGGGCCCGCGAGGTCTTGAATTCCAGCGTGGAGTACGCGAGCGATGCCTACGAAGCGGCCCGCGGAGCCGACGCTCTTCTGATCCTCACCGAATGGGATGAATTCGCCAGCCTGGACCTGGATCGCCTGCAGCAGCAATTGAAGTATCCCATCGTGATCGATGGGCGCAATCTCTATGATCCCGAGGCCATGGCGGCGCGTGGATTCACCTACTACAGCGTCGGACGACCAGCGATTACACCCGAAAATCCGCCACATGAAGCAAGCGCTCCGCCGAGGAAAGCTAGCCACTCATGAGCAAACCGCGTGCTCTGGTCACCGGCGGTGCCGGTTTCCTCGGTTCCCATTTGTGTGACGCGTTGCTGGGTGAAGGTTATTCGGTGGTTTCTGTAGATAACCTGCTGACCGGGCGGCGATCCAACTTCGAACACCTGCGCAGCGACACGCGGTTTGAATTCCAGCAACTCGACATTAACCAGCCCTTCGACTGCGGCAAAGTCGATTACGTATTCCATTTCGCCTGTCCGGCCAGCCCAGTCGATTACACGAAACACGGAATTGAAACTCTGCAGGTTGGGTCGCTGGGCACTTTTCATGCTTTAGATGTAGCTCGCAAGTACGGGGCGAAATATCTGATTTCTTCAACTTCGGAATGTTACGGCGATCCCTTGGAGCATCCTCAAAAAGAAACTTACTGGGGACATGTAAATCCCATCGGTCCGCGTTCGGTTTACGATGAGGCCAAGCGTTTCAGCGAGGCCGTGACCATGGCCTATCACCGCTATCACAACGTGGACACGCGTATCGTGCGCATCTTCAATACCTACGGGCCTCGCATGCAACTCAACGATGGGCGTGTGGTTCCCAACTTCATGAAGCAGGCGCTTCGCGGTGAGGACTTGACGGTGTACGGCGACGGCAGCCAGACTCGCAGTTTCTGCTACGTCAGCGATGAGATTGAAGGCTTCATGCGCCTGTCCAAGTCTTCGGAGCATCTACCGGTCAACATCGGGAATCCCACCGAGTTCACCATTCTCGAATGCGCCCACCAGGTCCTGAAGGTAACTGGATCGAAGAGCAAGATACGATACGAACCGCTGCCGCCGGACGATCCCAAACAGCGGAGGCCGGACATTACAAAGGCAAGAACCCTGCTGGGCTGGGAACCACAGATCGATCTGGCGACGGGCTTGCGAATGTCGCTCGAATATTTTCGCAAGGCGGCGTTCGAAGAAAAAGCTCCGAAGGGCTAAACCATCGTCTATACCACCCTGTCGTCATCCCGAGCGAAGCGAAGGATCCAGGTTTTTCACGCTGGCTTAGATATTAGACAGTCGATTTAGGTTAGCAGTTTCGGCTCCGACTGGGCGCACGCAATCAACTGCTGCACCTGTTTTCTATGTTCGTCTGTTCTCAGAGTGAACTCTACGCCCATACCAAAACCAGGATGCATGCTCAGCACTTTCCCATGGATCCGTAATCGCAGATCTTCTGTGCGCACCACAATCTCGAGAGCGGTTCCACTGCGAAAAGTTTCAGTGGTTTCGATGTAACAACCACCGGGACCAATGTCGATCAAAGTGCAACGGGTAGCGACGTTGCTTTGTGCACGATAGACCTCGGCTCCCAGGCAGCAGGCGTGTCGCGAAAGGTTGCGCCGATCAGCCGCCGAAACCGATAGCAAGCCAAGACCAGCGGAGAGCCGCAGCCCGGAGTCGTCGTCACTCGTTGATACCGGCGACGCCGACGGTGCAACTTCTGACGGCGAGGGAAGATTGGCTTGCAACCAATCGTTTAGCACCCGACGCGAGCCTTGAGGTACCTGCGCAAAACGGATTCCAACCCGCCCAGAGGAATCCTGCCACATGACCTCGCCCGAAAGTCGAACCAACGACGTGTTTGCCGGCAGGGCGAATTGGAAATAGACTTTGCAGTAGGGCGGCAATTTGCTGTCCGACCGCAAGGCAATACCATCCTCGCTTAAATCCACGAGAGCAGCGGGGACATCTTCTTTCCCAGCGTAAGCGATGGAAGTCTGGGCTGCCTGCAGCGGAATACGCGGACGCGTCCGTCTTTCACGCTGCATCAAACCGCACGCTGCTCGCATGCTATGGGCTGCCCGCTCGCGCGAAATGGGTTTGTAAAGCATGAAGTTTGCGCCCTTCGCGAAAATGCCGCGCACCTCGTTTCGCCCGCTCACCATGGCAATTGCGACGACATTCTGGTTCGTGGGGGTTTTTCGGGCTTGGGCGATTAGTTCGACTGCGGCTGGTTCATCTTGACAATCAACCAGAAGAGCATCGAAGTGCCGGTCCGCAATTCGGGCTCGGGCCATACGAAGGTCGCCACAAGATTCCACCGCGATTCCCAGACCTTGCAGAATTCGGCTGAGCACCTGGACGGCTTGGGCATCCGAGCACACTAATAGCGATGTCAGCGCCATGTTCACGGCCATGTTAGGTTGCGCTGCACACAACTCACAAGTTACATGGGTCACGCTTCGCCGAGAGACGTGACCTTAGTCATCTGGAGTTTAAGCCGGTAACCCGCTATGTTCCTCCTGTAACCGTTAACAGGTAACCGTGGTTCGTCAGCAGCGGCTTCCCCGTCCGAGCGAAGGATCGAAATTCATGTCTTCGAAGGCAGCCAACTGGATCATCGCAGCCGGCGCGGTCTTTATGGCCATTGGACTTTGCTTTCTGCCCGCCGCATTGGGCGAGCGTCCCGATGCCGATCTGCTGGAGGTAGGAGCTTGCCTGTTCTCTCTGGGCGCTCTCATCATCGCAGCGGGCATGTACACAAAAGCACGTATGGTGCAAATGGAGATCGCGTCTGGAGCGCCCCGGAAGGAGTCTGCACCCTCCAACCAGCGGGTTCGCGGCGGCTGTGATCTGTGCGGAACCGAAGCCCCGGTGGTTCAATGCAAAGTTCACCAGCTCCATCTCTGCGGAAGCTGCCTGACCCAACACTACGATGTTCGCTCCTGCGCCTATGTACCGACCACCCGCACGGCAACCAACAAGACGGGCAGGAACTTGGCGGCGAACGCGCGGGGAGCGTAATCGCACTTTTCCCTTTCCCAGTCTCCTCAGTTCGTTGCAGTGCCAAAGTTACTTGGGTCACTTCGTCAAATTACGTTACGCAAGTCCAAGCGTGCAGGCCCGTCCTTTAGTACTTTGACGCTCTCCCTTACCCGTCCTTACGATGAGGTTGCATGCGGGTTAGCCAGCGTGACGTTTCCGACTACGGAACCGCCCTTTTTCGGCGTAACACGCGATGAAGGACGCAGGCTCAACCCCCGAGATGGGGGAAACAGGGCCGGGAAAAGCCCTTGCGGTAAATCCGCCCTCGGACAAGCCTCCCCACAGAAAGAAAGGGTTCATGTTTTCACGCAGGATGCGCGGTTTCTCGCTGATCGAGATGATGGTGGTGATCGCCCTCATCATGATTGTGATGGCTTTCTCCATTATGGCCATCCAGCCTGCGCTGCAGCAGGGACACATGACCGAGGGATATAACCAAACCTTGATGGCACTGCGGCAAGCTCGAGACTTTTCGGTGGCCCAGCGACAGATCTACTTCGTTACTCTGAGCAACGCCGCCGCGCCCAACTCCATCACGATCACCCAGGGGTCAACCGGAACGGTGACGGCTACTTATTTCCTACCCTCGGATGTGATTTATTGGGCCTATCCGGGTCTCCCAACATCGCCAACTGTCTATCCGATGACGCCGGATGGCTTTGGCGTAGGCACAACCGCGATTGACTTCGACCAAGGCGTGGCCGGCGGCGTGAAAAACGTGATCTATTTCTATCCCGATGGCTCCGCCGAAGACGCAATCGGCAACGTCAACAATGGCGTGGTTTATATGGCTCTGGCTGGGAATACGGGATTCTTAAGTGTAAGTAGTTCGCGAGCCATCACCTTGTGGGGTGCTACGGGCCGTCTGCGCGGATGGCATATCTACTCGAACGGCGCACAGTGGTACTGGAGGCAACAGTGAAAGCTGAGAGCAACAATGCTTCCCGGCAACGCACTACGGAAACCCAGCAGGGTTTCAGTCTGATTGAGGTCATAATTTCGATGGCCCTCCTCACCATCGGGCTGCTGAGTCTGCTGGGCATTTTCGGAGTTGCCATGGCGGCCACGCAAACCTCGCAGGAAAACAACACAGCCAAGCTGTTGGCCGACGAAGCCATGGAAGGTATTTTGACCGCGCGCGAAACCGCGAATATAAGCTGGGCCCAGATTAACAACACGGGATCAGGCGGCATCTTCCTTCCTGGATTCCTGCCCATAGATTGTGCCGGAGTCGACGGACTCATCGGCACCGCCGACGACGCGGCATGCGGTCCTCAAATTCTCGAGCAGCCTGGACCGAGCGGAGTCTACGTGGGAACGTGTCCGCCTGACGTGTGTAACAATTTGACAAACTTCACACGCCAGATCCTGATTTCGCCAGTCATCGTCGGCGGCGGTCCGCCGAGTCCTACCCTGCGCCAGGTCACCATCACTATCCAGTACACGCTTCCCCAGTTTAACGTCCCCAGACAATACGTCCTCAACACCTACATTTCGCCGTATCGGTAAAGAGGAAAAACTATGGGTCGGACATCTGCCAATTCGAGTCGCGGTTTCAGCTTAATCGAACTGTTGGTTGCGCTCGCTGTGGGCGCCGTGGTGATAGGCGCCGCCGTGAAGTTGTTCAGCCAAGGGGTAGCCGCCACTTTTGTGGTTTCGCAGCGCGCCCAGATGCAGCAAGATCTGCGCGCCAGTTCCGACTTGCTCCTCAAAGACATTAGCTTGGCGGGCGCTGGATTGCCGTCCGCAACCGGCATAGCGTTGCCCCAGTCCGCGACCAAGCCGATTTATGGTTACGCTCCCAGTTGCGCCGCTAAAAACAACTGCGCCCCAGGAAACGGCATTGCCTACCCGTGCACATCAGCCGGCGCAAATCCGTGCAATCCAACTTTGTATGGGCTCATTCCTGGATTTCAGATGGGCATTCAGCCCCCGGGCAGCCCGAACAAGACTGATGTGATCACGGTGGTCTATACCGACACCGTGTTTGCGCTGCCTTGCTACACGATCCAGACCATCACGCCTGTCGCCGTGACGGTACAGTTGCCGGCTGTCCTGCCGTCTACTTGTATTCTAACCGCACCCCTGCTAGCGCCTCAGGCAGTCAACGCTCCAGCTGTGGGCTTGGTTCCCGGCGACCTCGTTCTAATGCAGAGCACGGTCGCCGGAAACTCCGCCACGGCAGTCGGCGAAGTCACCAATGTCACCGCAAACGGGGCCAACAACTACACCATCGCCTTCGCCGCAGGCGACACCCTGAACCTTAACCAGCCCGCCGCTGCCTCTGGCGATTTAGCGCAATTGGTATGCGCAGCGCCGGCCTGCCCCGCGACCGCCACGGCTACCCGAATTTTCGCAATCACTTACTACCTGTGGATGATGCCCGATCCGCTGGGCGTTGGAGTGGGAACACCCACACTGATGCGGCAGGTCAACGGGCAAACTCCGGTACCGGTTCAAGAGAGTGTCGTGAACCTGCAGTTCACCTACGACACCTACAACACCGCCGGCACTCTGCTCAACGCAATCGGCGACGCAGGATATTCAGGCGGCACATCCTTCAATTTGATTCGCAAGATCAACCTTATTCACTTGACCACGCGCGCCCAGATGTCGGGCGCCAGCAGCGGTCTGATGATTTCAAAGGGCTACCAGACCTTCGACACCCAGACTTCGATCAGCGCGCGAAATCTGAGCTACCAGAATCGATATATCCTCACGCCGTAATTTTAATCACGAAGAAAAATGGGAAGGAAACAAACAGTCCGCATGGCCATGAAGAGCGACACGAGCCGTAGCACTACACTTGATTCAAGAGGATTCACACTAATCGCAACCCTGATGCTGTTGCTGATTATGTCAGGGATCGCGATTGGCCTGCTCATGATGGTCAACACCGAAGGCAAGGTGGGTAGCCAGGATACCCAAAACAATCTGGCTTTCCACGCTGCCGAAGGTGGTATCGAACACATGACCTCGGACCTGGCCAACATGTTTCAGAACATCGAATCGCCCCAGCCAGCAGACATTACTTCCCTGAGTGCGGATGCGCCCCCTAGCACCGCCTTCATGAGTTATCCCGTTTATTCCCTGACTCCGGCCACGAATGCCAATGGAACTCTCGCCACCAACTGGGGGCAAATCGCCAGCGGAACGTACCAGGGTCTGTTTGCGCAGTTGCTTCCTGTCAACCTGCAAGTAACCGCATCCACCTCGCTGGCCGGACTCGGGACGGTGGGTGATGAAGTAAACATGTCCCGGACCATCGAAGTGGCATTAATACCCGTGTTCCAGTTTGGGGTGTTTTCCGATAGCGACCTTGGCTTCTTCAGCAGTCCTAATCTTAATTTCGCAGGGCGCGTCCACACCAACGGCGACTTGTACCTGGGCGTAGCCAACTGCTGCACGCTCACCTTCCACGACAAAATTACGGCGTGGGGAAACGTGATCCGCGCCGTACTTCCCAACGGACTAGCGGCCAACGCGTTCAACGACTCAGGCACCGTATTGATCCCGCAGTCCAGTGGAGGCTGTGATCTCCCTGCGCAGCCCGCCTGCCGAGCAATGAAATCGACCGAGGGCAGCGTCGTTGGAGCAGGTGGTAATCCGCCTGCCTCGGGGCCGACCGGCGGCCCGCCATCCTGGCAGAGTGTTTCTCTGGGCGCAGCCTACTACAACACTTTCGTCGAAGATGGTGATTATGGAAACACAGTACTGGGCACGGGAGCTACGAACCTCACACTTCCCTTCGTGAATGGCACGACGGGAGCGGCCACTGGACCTCAGCCCTTTGAGATCGTCCGTCGGCCTCCGGCGGGAGAATCACCCACCGGCGCTCTGGGCGCGTCTCGACTCTACAATGAAGCGCAAATTCGCGTGTTGCTTTCTGATAGCCCCGACGAGTTACCCTGCGGCAACCCTAGCGGTCCTCCGTCCGTTGGCTGCGGCTCCGCAGACCCGCAAAACATCCGCTTAGCTAATGGGCAGTTCCACAGCGGCCCCAACTACACCCTCGGCGTGCAGACTTCATTCGTCAAGAGCGTCGGAATGCCGGTTCTGGGTGCAGGCGACAGCTACACGACTTACTTCGCGACTGCCTCTACTCTGATCCCCAATCGCAACACGCCGGGAGTCCCTGCCAACCCGCCGTCGATGTTGTCCGACTGGTTGTATGCGCCGGTTGCGCCTACGGTCGCTACCCTCTTCGATGCCAATGCTCCCGTTCTGCGCACCGGAGTTCAAGCCGGACTGAACGTCGCCCTGGCGGTCGTGCCGCCAAACGTCAACATCAACCTCTGCAACACAGTGACTGGGGTATGTCCGGCTTACCCGTGGTTCAACACTCCGCCGATGGGTGGAGCTGGTTTCCCGGCGGCGAATGAGACTGCTTGGAGTCTTCTGGATGGCTATCTGCGGGTCGAATATCGCGACGTCGCCGGCGCTTACCACCCCATCACACAGGAGTGGCTGAGACTGGGATTCGCCCGGGGCGTGGTTCCTCCTACAGTGGCTGGTGCTGGCGCTGGCGCCGGCGGGAACGCGGTCAATCCCGACGCCATTTTGATCCTCCAGCAACCCGCTGATCGCAACGCGGATGGCAATCCGGATTCAGTCGGGGTCAAACCTACCTGCACGGCGAAGGGAGGCGGAGGATTTACGTGTACCGTTGCCACCCCGCCCGAAGTACCCTACGACCTGACGACGGTGAGCCCGTGGTATGGTGATTCCCTCGCCGCCAATCCAAGCTACAGCATGTACAACTGGTATCCCATCAACTTCTACGACCCCCGCGAAGGCGAATCCCGCGATACCCAGCAAAATAACAATAGCTGCACGCCCAATGGAATCATGAACGCGGTGGAAATAGACGTAGGCAACCTGAAGCGATGGCTGGCCGGCAATACGGGTGTCAGTGGCCCCTCAGTCGACTTCTTATCTCAAAACGGATACATTCTTTACTTCTCGGACCGCAGGGGAATGCTGCCCAGCGTCTGGGGCACTCAAGTGAGTGCTCCCGGTACCAAGACCGGGGACTCCGGCTTGGAAGACGTGGTTAACCGCTCGAGTGCCCCGGGCAATCCCGATGGCATCCTCGATCCGACTCCGGTTGGCAAGCAGTTCTCTCCGGAGGACACCAACCTGAACAACAAATTGGATAACTTCGGCGCAGCTAACATCGGCCTGGGCCTAGGTTACGGCACTCTTGCCCCCTACAGCTTAGCCAACAGTGTGAACCGGCAGATCATCAGCGCTGCTTCGCCTGATCCATACCTTACGGGCAAACGCATGCCCGCTTGCATCCTGGGATTCAGGAGTTGGATCAGTGGCGCCCGCCACGTGTTGAAACTGGTGGATGGAACGCTGGGGAATCTGCCCCTCCGTCCCGATAACAACAAGGGCGGCTTCACGGTGGGCTCGGAGAATGCACTGTATATTCTCGGAGATTACAACAGCAATCCGGCCGATCCAATCTGGAACGCTCCCCCCGGAGGCGACCAAGCCGGGATGGCGGCAGCGGGCGTCGTTGCTGACGCCGTCACCGTTCTGTCAAACGCCTGGGTCGACAGGAACAGTCTGAACAACGTCTGGCCTACCAATCCCTACACCGGCGTCAACTCTATCGGTTTCAACGTTCCTGCTCCAGCCCGCGTGGCTGCGACTACGTTCTATCGAGTGGCTGTGGCTGGCGGCAAGAACGTGAACTTCCCCTTCCCGGGATGGGAAACCGCCGCCGACTACGGCTTTGGCACCGATGGTGGCGTGCACAACTTCCTGCGATTCCTGGAGGACTGGGGCGGCTCAACCCTCAACTACGAGGGCTCGCTCGTAAGTCTCTACTACTCCACCTACAACACGGGGACATTCAAGTGCTGCAACTACTCCGTGTACACGCCGCCGACTCGAAACTACATCTTCGATCCGGACTTTACGCAGCCGCAAAACCTGCCGCCGGGAACCCCGATGTTCCGCGACATCGACAACTTGAGCTATCGGCAGAGCTTCACGCCGCACACTGGCTCCTATTAAACGAAACCTGCAAACCAACCAGCCCCGATTCTGCGACTAAGGATCGGGGCTTTTCACATTTAAGCGCAATGTAGGCGCGGGCGTCCTCGCCCGTGCGACAGCGCATAAACGCTGTTACGATTTCCTGGCTGGCCGACTGCACAAATCAAGCCGTGGCACGCATAGACAGCCGTAAATGTCCTGGCATCAGGCGCCCGGAAGCGTACGGCGTCAGCCGCGGGAGGGCATAGCTTCAGCTCTGCCGCATGAGCCTCACAAACTTCGGCTTCAGCCACTGAGGGAGTCGCTCTTCCAGCCTGTAAGATATCCCAATCGCCATTCGGAGGATCGCTTTGCCAAAAATCAGCGCTCTTTTCTGGGACGTTGGCGGCGTGCTGCTCAGCAACGCCTGGGACCACGAGCAGCGCCAGCAAACTCTCAAACAATTCGGCCTGAATGATAATAATGAAGACGAAGCCGAATTCGAAAGCCGCCACGAGATGCTGGTTTCTTCCTTCGAACGCGGCAAGATCACTCTGCAGGACTACCTCGAGCGCACCATTTTCCATCGTCCCCGGCCGTTCACCATCGAGGCTTTCACCCAGTACATGCTCTCCCTTTCGCAACCGTATCCCGACACTTTGCGGCTTGCCAAGGAGCTAGCGGGTTCGGGCCGGTACCTGATGTCCACGCTCAACAACGAATCGAAGGAACTGAATTTATTTCGCATTCAAACCTTCACCTTGCGCGAAATCTTCAGCCTTTTCGTAAGCTCGTGCTTTGT
>Ga0209415_10002903_pt1 | contig 32057 bp, 29 predicted proteins | sample PeaSoiSIISIP2007_FD_187696 | JGI IMG/M metagenome (GOLD analysis project Ga0209415, IMG submission 187696) | Peat soil microbial communities from Weissenstadt, Germany - SII-SIP-2007 (SPAdes) (version 2) | ecosystem: Environmental > Terrestrial > Soil > Wetlands > Peat | place: Germany... | reverse complement strand
GCCAACAGCGGTCTGCCGCTACTCGAGCAGGCCGAGGACGCCGGGCTCGCACCGGAGCATGGCTGCCGTATGGGCATCTGCAACACGTGCAGCACGCGCAAGAGGACCGGCAGCGTGCGCAACGTCATCTCCGGCGGGGTCTCGAGCGCCGGAGAGGAGCAGATCCGCATCTGCGTCTCGGTCCCCGTCGGCGACGTAGAGCTCGACCTCTAGAAACCAAACCTCAAGGAGCAAGCCATGCCCAGCGCAGCGCCAGCCCTCTCGCCCGAGCAGCTCCAGGCGTTCGGCGATGAACTCGACGCAATACGCGCCCGTGTCGTCGCGGACCTCGGCGAGCGCGATGTGGACTACATCACCCGTCTCATCCGCGTCCAGCGCGGCCTTGAGGTCGCGGGCCGTAGCCTCCTGTTGGCCGGCTTCCTGCCGCCCGCATGGATCGGCGGCACGGCCGCGCTCTCGCTCTCGAAGATTCTGGACAACATGGAGATCGGCCACAACGTCATGCACGGGCAGTACGACTGGACGGGCGATGAGCGCCTGAACGGCAAGACGTTCGAGTGGGACACCGCCTGCCCAGCCGACCAGTGGCGCCACTCGCACAACTACATGCACCACACCCACACGAACATCGTCGGCAAGGACCGCGACATCGGCTACGGAATCCTGCGCATGTCCGAGGATGAGCCGTGGCGCCCGTACTATCTCGGCAACCCGCTCTACGCGGCGCTGCTCGCGACCTTCTTCCAGTACGGGGTCGCGATGCACGATGTCGAGGCCGAGCAGATCGCCGCCGGCGAGGGCGCCCTGGACGACGAGAAGCGCGACAAGCTCCAGGCCATCTGGCGCAAGGTGCGTGGCCAGACGCTCAAGGACTACGTCCTGTTCCCCCTCCTTTCCGGTCCCTCGCTGCCGTTCGTGCTCGCCGGCAACGCGACGGCGAACCTCACCCGCAACCTGTGGGCGTTCACGATCATCTTCTGCGGCCATTTCCCCGACGGCACAGAGCAGTTCACCGAGCAGGAGACCGAGAACGAGACACGCGGCGAGTGGTATTACCGCCAGATGCTCGGCTCGGCCAACCTAACCGGCGGCAAGCTCTTCCACATTCTCTCGGGCAACCTCAGCTACCAGATCGAGCACCACCTCTTCCCTGATCTGCCCGCCCACCGCTATGGCGAGATCTCCGAGGAGGTCCGCGAGATCCGCGAGCGCTACGGCATCCCATACAACACCGGCCCGCTGCACAAGCAGTTCGGCAGCGTCGTGCGCAAGATCGTCAAGCTTGCGCTGCCGCCGCTGCCCGGCCTCAGGGGCTCCGAGCCGGCCCTGAAGGAGCCCGCTGCGCCGGAGCTGCCGCCGAAGCGTGCCGCTGCCAAGGCGGGCTCGCGCACGCTGCCCGCCCCGAGGACGGGCGCACGCAAGCCGACCGCTGCCAAGACCGGCCCGCGCAAGCGGGCCGCGGTGGCCTGAGCGCATGGCCCACACCCGCGACGCGCTCCGAGTCGCTGCACCGATCGCGCCGACCGAGAGCGCGTCGCGTCCGTGATCTCGTTGGAGGCGGTCCCGGTCCCGTCGATCCCGCGCCTTCCACTGGTGCCGGACCCGCTGCGACGCGTCCGGGTGCCACGCGACCTCGGTTCGGTCACCGTGCGCTCGCCGGAGGCGAGCGACCTCCGGGCGGTGGGTATGACGGCGAGCGGCGTCGAGCGCATCTGGTCCGGGGTCGAGCGCCTCTACCGCAGCGGCTTCTATCCGGCGATCGCGCTGTGCGTGCGTCGCGAGGGCCAGGTCGTGCTCGACCGTGCCATCGGGCACGCGCGCGGCAACGGGCCGGCGGATCGCAACGACAGCGTGCTCGCGCCGGCCACACCTGAGACGCCGTTCGTGATCTTCTCGGCATCAAAGGTGATGACGACCGTGGTGACGCACCTGCTCGAGGAGCGCGGGCTGCTGCACGTCGGCGACCGCGTGTGCGAGTACATCCCCGAGTACGCCGCCAACGGCAAGCAGGTCATAACGATCGAGCAGCTGCTCTCCCACCGCGCCGGCGTGCCCAACCTGCCCGCCGACGCATTCGACCTCGACCGCTTCAGCGACAGAGACTTCATGCTGGAGATGGTGTGCGCGGCCAAGCCCCGTTCGCGACCGGGGAAGCTGCTCTCCTACCACGCGGTCTCAGGCGGCTTCATCGTTGCCGAGATCGTCCGCCGGGTGACGGGCAGGGACATTCGCACGGTGCTCCGGCAGGAGATCCTCAAACCGCTCGGCTTTCGCTGGGGCAACTACGGCGTCAGCCCCAGGGACGTGGGGCGGGTCGCCCTCAGCTACCCGACCGGACCGCGGGCGCTGCCGCCGCTCTCCACCGTGCTGGAGCGCGCGCTCGGCCTCCCGCCAGATGAGATCACCATCCGCTCCAATGACCGACGCTTCCTGACCGGCATTGTGCCGTCGGGCAATGTCGTTACGACGGCCAACGAGTTCTCCCGCTTCTTCGACCTGCTGCTCGCTGGAGGCGAACTCGACGGCGTGCGCATCCTGCAGCCGCGCACGATCCGCCGCGCGATCTCCGAGCGGGCGTTTCGCGAGATCGATTTCAGCCTGGTGGCTCCCTTGCGTCACGCCAGCGGGTTCATGCTGGGCGCCAGCACGTTCAGCCTGTTCGGCCCCGACACCGATGAGGCGTTTGGCCACCTCGGCTTCACCAACGTACTCGGCTGGGCCGATCCCGAGCGCGCACTCTCGGTCGGCCTGATGACCAGCGGCAAGCCGATGCTTCACCCGGCGCTGGCTGACCTGTGGCTGCTCACCCGGGCGATCGGACAAGAGGCCCCTAAGGTCTCGCCCAGGGGAGTCTGGTTCACGGCGAGCTAGTCAGAAGCTGTCCTTGCCGGGCGTGATCTGGGGAGGTGCGTTCGGCGTGGCGCCCGGCGTTACGCCTACGTACTCGCCGCTGATCTTGCCCCCGGCCACGGTCAGCTTCAGAAACCCCCACTCGGAGTCGTCGCCATACTCGAATGTCACACCGGGGGCAAGCTGCTCGCCCGGCTTCGCGCCCGGGGCAAGCTGGTGCAGGTTGTGGTAACCGGAGTTCCCGATCACCACGTAGGGAATCGCTTGCGCGAGGTCTGAGCGGGTGAAGCGCTGGTAGTCGTGGACATGGCCGGAGAGCACGAGTTGTGGCAGCCGCCCCGATGCCTTGAAGGCCGCGTCGAGTGCTTCGCCCATCCTCTGCGACCCACCGTGATGGGCGTCCACGCTGTAGGGCGGGTGGTGCAGCGTGACGATCAGCGGCAGCTTCGGGTCGGCGTCCTTCAGCTCGCCGGTGAGCCATTCGATCTGGGACGGTTCCAGGTGTCCACCGGATGGAACGTTCGAGTAGAGGCCGACGATCGTGACGGCTTCGCATTGGAGTGTCCAGTCGCAATAGGGCTGCGTTTGGACGTCGCGATTGTACTCTTCGTTGCCGGGCGGCAGGCCGGGCTTGGCGGCGCAGAAGTTCGCCATCCACGTATCGAGCGGCTTGCGGCTCGGGTCGTCGGTCGTGTCGCCGTCGTGGTTGCCCGGGATGCTCAGGAACGGGACCGCCAGATGTGCGTAGGCCTCATAGAACTGCGGATGCCATTCGACCTGATCGGCGTTGAAGTAGACGACGTCGCCGACGCTGTACACGAACGCCGGTGGCTTTTCTGCCTCCATCGCGAGCGTCACGGCGTTCTGCGGGTTCGGGTCCTGGATCCCACCGTGGTCGCCGACGACGAAGAACCTCAGCGGCGTCGGCTCGTGGACGCCGAGAGCCGCCGCGTTCGCGCGCCCGCCCTGGCCGTCGGGGAGGGGCTGTGTCGGAGCGGCCGGCCAGGCCTTCTGAAGCTGCTTGGTGGCCGTTGTCGGCTTGATCCCAACCCTGCGTCGAGCGACTTTGGCGGCGGGGCTCATGCGCTCAGGCTTTCGCGGGGCCGTCGGCGAGGTTCGACCACATCAGCTGGATCGGCACGGTGCCCGTGCCGTCGGCCAGAGCGACCTCCTGAAAGACGAGTTTGAGATCGCCACCGCAAGCGTTGATCGGAAGGTCGCCGATCTCCCCCTGCCCTTTCTGGGAGTACCAGCCGAGTAGGTGGTCGTTACCGGTCGCGTTGACGTCCTCCACGTCGGGGTCGGTGCGCGCCTCGTTGAGCTCGTGGTAGAAGGTCGCCACGACGTTCTTCCAGGGTTCGTCAAACGCTGCTATGCCGTTGCTGCCCTCGGAATACACGCCCACCGCGTAGTAGATCTCGACGCCTGCTTCGACGTGGACGCTTCCGTGGTAGCCCCCGAGGCCATGTTCGGAGTCGGCAGCGTCGTCGGGGTCGAGCTTGATCGTGCCCGCACGCCGGCGCTCCCACGCGTGCTCGGCGCCGGCAGGAGCTGCGAACCCGGGCGAGACTTCATCCGAGAGCACGACGCCCGCGGGAAGCATGATGTTGATTACGCTGCGCGCCGGGTCCGTGGCACCGAGAGCCCCTGCTGCATGCAGTTGCGTGGCGAGCTGCTCAGCCGTGTCCTTGTAGACCGTCGCGGGAACGGGGGCTTCGTGGATGGCCGAGGGCAACATCGTGGAGGTGATCGGCCCCGGGAAGTACTGGGCGATCACGCCCTGCAACGCCGCATCGTTGAAGGCTGCGCCGAGCGCGCGGTCGATGTTGGCGACATCCGCCGCGGCCCACTTGCCGGCGCCCCCGACGTAGCGGTTGACGAACACGAGATCGGGGATCGTGGTGCCGCCCTGCGCCGCCAGGTTCCACCCCGGCTGCGGTTGAAACCCAGGAGCCAGGTTGGCGGAGGGCGCTTCGCCTGACGGTTGCACGGCCGGTGGTTTGGCCGCTCGATGGGCAGCCGAGCCTGGGGCCAGCACGACGTTCAACCTGCGCATCGGGATCCCCCTCTCTGACGGGTCCGAGGAACCGAATCATCCTACTCCAGCGATCTCGCTGCGTTGCCATCCAGTGAATGCCAGGCCGCAGAGGGCATTGCGCTAGCGATCTCGCGGCCGCGTCGGTACGGGTTTTACACGGCGCTGAACGCGGATTGACCCGGATGAGCGCCAGCGAGCCGGGATTTAGCGTGAGCGCATGTTCTCCGCAGGTTCAGCGACGCACGAGCACGCGGTTCACCTCTCGCCGCAGCCCTGGCGCTGGGGTCATCCGCGGGTGCTCGTCGAGTACCCCGACGAGGCGGGCGGCCTCGCGATCGCCTCCGCGCTGCGCTTCGCCGGCTATGCCGTTTCGGTGTGCCCCGGTCCGCCCGGACGCGGGCAGTGCCCGCTGGTAGGCCCCGACGGGTGCGCGCCCGCGCACGACGCCGATCTCGTCGTGTGCGGCCTTGGCTACGAGCGGGAGGTGGCCCGAGAGGTCCTGCGAGCGCTGCGTACGCGCTGCCCGGACGTGCCGTTGGTAGTCGCGGTGCCGTCCGAGGTTGACGACGACCTGCGCGAGCTGCTGCAGGGCTGCCACGAGCTGCCGTCACAGGCGTCTCCCGAGCAGATCGTGGACGCCGTCCAGGGCCTGCTCGGCCCGCCGGCCCAGGAGCGCCCGAGCGGTGCGTAGCCCATTTCAGAGTGAGCCGGAGGCCTTCCGCTCGGTGCTGGCGGTGCTGCTCGCCTTGCTCGCGATCGTGCTCGCAGCCGTGCTCGGGCCGGCGTGGCTCGCGCTCGCGGTGCTCGCGGTCATGCTCGTCGGCCTGGTGATACGCGCGACTCAGCTGCGCATACGCAAACAGCGCCTCGATCGGCCCCTGAAGAGCGCTCCCCCGCACGTCGGCTCGGCAGCGGACCGTCGCGTCCTCGTCGTCGCCAACGACACGCTCGGCGAGCTGGCGCTGCTCGGCGAGGTCGAGCGGCTGGCCTCGGTGCCGCATACGCACGTGCTCATGCTCGCGCCCGCCCTCGTCTCCTCCGGAGCTCGCCTGACCGGCGCAGTCGACGGTCCCGTGGATCAGGCGCGCGTCCGCCTGGCAGCGGTCCTCGACCGCGTCGGTCAGGGTCTCGACATCGCTGGCGACATCTCCGAAGCGGAGCCGCTGCAGGCGGTCGAAGACGCGTTCGCCACCTTCGCGCCGGACGAGGTGATCGTCTGCACCCGGCGCAAGCGGACGCGGAGCGGGCTCGAGCCGCGGCTCGCCGCACTGGTGCGCGAGCGGTTCGCCGTGCCGGTTCGCCATCTCGTCTTCGACCCCGGACTCGGCGCTCGGGAGCCCGACAGGGAAACCGAGGCGAGGTATCGGCGGGAGTTCGATGACCTTTTTGCCAGGAAGAGCACGCTCGTGACGCTCGCGGGTGTAGGAATACTGGCCTCGCTGGTGATGTCGATGGCCGCGCTGGTTCGGAGCGGCGAAAGCGCGTCGCCCCAGCCCGTGGTCAGTCAGGCCGCCGCGACCGCGCCCGTCTCCGCGGTGATCGCACTGAAGATCATCCCCTCCTCCAAGCCCGGTCCGGACGGCAAGGTGCACGACGCCTTCACCAAGACCGAATTCGCCGTCAGCGTGGGCCGGCCCGTGCAGCTGAGGATCGACAACACCGATAGCCAGCCGCACAGCATCACCGCGCCGGAAGCCGGAGTGAACATCACCGCGATGCCCGGCATCCACACCTACACGATGCTGGTCACCACACCCGGCAGGTTCCAGTGGTTCTGCGTCTACCCGTGTGACAGCGAAGCCAACGGATGGGCGATGCGCCACGCGGGCTACATGAGCGGCTACATCACCGCCAGCTAGCCACGCGGGGTAGCCGGGCACCCCTTATCCGGTCGCACGGCGAGGAAGCGATAGCGATTGGCTAACCTCCCTCTTCGGAAATCGAAACACGAGTCTGGCGTCTCATTCCAAAGCAAGCAGACAGGACAGCCCTCCCCGGCCGGCCCGTGCGTGGTTCGCGAACGGGCCGGCCGCTGATGGCGCTGCTCGACCTGCTCGGCAGGCGCTGGGCACTGCGGGTGCTGTGGGAGCTGCGCGAGGACGGGGTGCCGACCTTCCGCGACCTGCAGGCACGTTGCGGGCAGATCTCCTCGAGCGTGCTCAACGAGCGCCTGCGGGAGCTGCGCGAAGCCGGCATCGTCGCCGAGCACAACGGACCCGGCTACCACCTCACGGCGGAGGGCCGGAGCCTGCTGGACGCGTTTGCGCCGATCGACGCGTGGTCGCGGCGCTGGGCTGAGCGGACCGACCACGCGCGGCAGTGACAACGGATCGAACACAACCGATCAACGCCGCCCGCGATCGCGAGCAGGCTCGCGACGCCGCGCATGGGGGCGGCTCCGAGCGCGATCGGGAGCGCGGCGTGAAGCGAGTTGCAAGCGCCGCGCGCGAGCTCAACCGGCATCCACGGCTGGTCGCCTCGGCACGAGGCACGCGGGAGTGGATGCTCGGCGAGGACCAGGTCGTGGAGCGGCTCTCGGCCGCCGCTTCCCGCCCCGCAAGCCTCGCCATTCACGAGCTTGCCGCGCTCGGGAGCGAGTCACGGGGCGTGGTGGGAGAGGTCGGGCTGGCGCTGCTGCAGGGCTGGCAGCGGGTTGCCGAGTCGCGGGGCCGTGGGCGTGGAGCGATCGACGTCGCCGTTCTGTTCACCGACCTGGTCGGCTTCTCCGACTGGGCCCTGCACGCGGGTGATGAGCAGGCGATCGGGCTGCTGCGCGAGGTCAGCGCGGCGATCGAGCCGCCGATCCTCGAGCACCGCGGCGAGATCGTCAAGCGTCTAGGCGACGGCCTGATGGCCGCCTTCGGCGACGCCGGGGCGGCGATCGAGGCGGCGTTCGATGCCCGCGAGCGCGCGGCGCTGGTCGACGTGGACGGCTACCACCCGCAGCTTCGAACAGGCATCCACCTGGGGCGCCCGCGCAAGGTCGGCGGCGACTACTTCGGCGTCGACGTGAACGTGGCGGCGCGGCTGCTTGAGGCGGCCAAGCCAGGCGAGATACTCGTCTCCGACCGCACCCTGCGGGCGCTCGACGACGCGACCCTGACGGCCAGGAAACGGCGCTTCAGCGCCGCGGGTGTGCCGGCCGGCCTCACCGCATACGTCGTGCAGCGGGCCGCGTCAGCTGCGGGCGCCCCCGGGCGGGGATGAGGGCGGGACCGCCTCTCTCGCCGGTTCGCTGGGCGGCCGGCGCGTCGTCGCAGCGTCGCCATTCGCCCAGTGCGGGTCGGCCATCGCCTACCCGATCACCGGCCAGCGGCGTTCGCTGGCCAGCGCGTCGAGCGTTCGTTGCATCAGCTCGGTGATCGTGTCGTAGACCGCGTCGACGTCCGGGCTGGGGCCAAAGCGCTCGCGCAGGTCGATCGGCTCGAGCACCTGGATCGTGATCTTCGCCGGCAGCGCGATGTGGCCGAGGAAGTCTCCGACGTCCAGGCCCCAGGGAAGCGCGAGGGAGACGGGCAGGACCTTCAGGCGGAACCGCCGGTCGAGCCCCAGCGCGCGGGCGAGGCCCTCGCCGCGCGTCAGGAACAGGGCCGTCTCCTGGCCTCCGATCGAGACCACGGGCACAATCGGCACGCCGGTTGCGAGCGCCAGCCGCACGAATCCCTCGCGGCCGGCGAACTCGACCCGGCGGCCGTGCCAGGACGGCCTGTGGGCCTCCCAGTCGCCTCCCGGATACACGAGGACCGCGCCACCGCCCTCCACGGCTGCCCGCGCGTTCTCCCAGCTCGCCTCGATCGTCCCGTACCTTCGTAGCAGCGATAGCCATGGCGCCCTCATCACGAGGTGGTGGGCCAGCTGGAAGAACGGCCGCTCGACCCCGAAGCGCCTGTAGAAGCCGAGCGTGAGCGCGAGCGTGTCCGGCGCGACGTTGCCGCCCGAGTGGTTGCCCACCAGCAGGACGGGGCCCTGGGCCGGGATCCGGTCCAGCCCGCGGATGTCAGGACGAAACCACGCCGCGATCAGCGGCCAGAGCAGCGGCAGCGAACGGCGGATGTAGTTCGCGTCCCGCTCCTGCAGCGTGGCGAGAGCCCCGTTCGAGCTCGAGGGCGTCGGCGTCGAGTCGATCGAGCTCGCCGTGCCCCCATCGGTTCCAGATGCCTGCATCGTTCAGGTCTAGAAGCCGGGGCGTCGCCGCACATCGGGGCCGAGCCGTGGACCGGGCGCCAGGAATTACTGAGAGGAGTGTCTACTAGTCTCACGGTCCATGCCCAGCGCACACGACTCCATCGCGACCCTGGTCGGTCGATATGACCCGACCGTCTTTGACGCGCCGACACGCCGGACCAGGATCCGCCTCGTCGTGGGCGACGGCTACACCTGCGACGTCGTCGTAGCGGATCGCGCGGCGGCCCTGGCATCGCCGGGCGCGCGCCCGGACGCGGTGCTCACCGCCGATGCGGACACCTGGCGCAAGATCGCCGCCGACCTCGGCAGCAGCATGAGCGCCTACCAGTCAGGGCGCCTGTCCGTGCGCCGCAACCTCCACGTCGGTGTCGGATTCCTGGCCGCCACGAGCGGCGCCACCGAGCCCGGGCGCCTGCGCTTTCGCACCGTCGCCACCTCGGGCGCGAAGCTGTCGACCCTCGAAGCTGGAACCGGGCCGCCGCTGCTCGCGATCCACGGCCTCGGCGGCACCAAGGGATCGTTCCTGCCCACGGTGGCGGCATTGGCCGGTCGCTTTCGCGTCATCGCCGTCGACCTGCCCGGGTTCGGGGACTCGGACAAGCCGATCGGCGCCGCCTACGACGCACGCTTCTTCGCGGGTTCCTGCACCGACCTGCTGGACGCGCTCGAGCTGAGCCGCGTCCACCTGATCGGCAACAGCCTCGGCGGACGCGTCGCTCTGGAGATCGCGCTGCGCTATCCCAGTCGCGTCGGGCGCGTCGCGCTCCTGGCACCCTCGCTGGCGTGGCGGCGCGCCCGCCCCTGGGTTCCACTGCTGCGTCTCACGCGACCCGAGCTGGGGTTGGTGCAGCTGGCTCCACGGCCCGTCGTCGAGGGCATCGTTCATCGCCTGATCCCGAGCGCCGACGACGGCTGGACGGCTGCCGGCGTGGACGAGTTCCTGCGCGCCTATCTGACGCCCGCCGGCCGCGCCGCGTTCTACGCGGCGGCACGTCACATCTACCTCGAGCAGCCTCACGGGGAGGCTGGCTTCTGGCCTCGGTTGGAGACACTCCACGCTGACGCGCTGTTCGTCTGGGGCCGCCGCGACCGGCTCGTCCCAATCGCGTTCGCGCGTCACGTGGCCGACGCCCTTCCGAGCGCTCGCCATCTCGAGCTCGACTGTGGACACGTGCCGCAGGTCGAGCGTCCCAAGCAGACCCACGCCGCAGTCGCCGCGTTTCTTTCCGAGGCTGCCGACGGCCTCGTCGCGGCGGCTTCTCAGCGTCGCTGATGCAGGGCGATCCCCGCTTGACAGTGGTTCTTCCGCATCCCATCCGCGGGATTCTGCGCTGGCGCCAACTGCCGACCACGAGGAGCATGAGCTCGTGGCCGGCCGCGCTGACCTAGATCTGTACAACGTCCTGCTCGGGTTCGGGTGGGCGCGCGAGCGGGGTGAGCTGATCAAGGCCACGATCGACCCCCGATTCCTGCTGCGCGCGCGGCGTGCGCTGTTCCCGCTTCCGGTCGTGGATCGCCCGTCGCCTGTGGACGGGGACGTCTTCCCGCCGTTTCGGCGGCGTCCACTCAAGGCGCTCGAGGGCCAGCGGGTCGCGCTGATCGCGGGCGGCGGGGCTGGGGCATGCGTGTCGCTGATCGGTGTGCGGCGGGCGTTCGAGGAGGCCGGCGTCGAGCCAGCGCTGATCACGGCCTGCTCGGGCGGAGCGATCTGGGGGTCGATGTGGGCGGCGGGGATGAGCGCCGAGCAGATGGCCGAGTTCTCGCTCTCCTGGCATCTGGAGGACTATCTCGACATCCAGTGGGCCAAGGTGCCTCGCTACGCGCTCGCCGCGCTGAAAGGATTCACCGGCCTCGCCAAGGGCGAGGCGATCGAACGCACCTTCAACGAGCGCTTCGGATCCCTGACCGTGGGCGCGTTCGACATTCCGATCGCCTCGATCGTCTACGACATGGATCGTGGCGCCGTCGACTACCTGGGCAGCGCGTCCAAGCCGGACCTGACGATCGGGCGACTCGTGCGCATCGCGATCGCGCTGCCGGTGTTCATCGAGTCGGTCGAGGTTGACGGGCACCTGTACGTGGACGGGGGGATCATCGAGCTCCTTCCGGCTCAGCCGATCCTCAGCGACGGCGGGTTCGACCACGTCGTCGGCGTGAACTTCATGCTCCCGCCCCAACTACAACCGGAGGACATAACCGGCTGGCAGGACAGCCGGATGGGCATCCTTACGGCCAGCCGCCAAGCCGAGCAGGGTGTGCAGCTCGAGTTCGCGCACCGACTCCGCGCGGCCCTCGGCAGCCATCTCACGATCATCGACGCGGCCGACCATCGTCTGCTGCGCGGACCCGCCTTCTACGACCTGTTCATCGACCGAAGCCGATGGCCGGCGCTGATCCGCGAGGGCTACGAGCGGGCCACGCGCTCGCTCGATTCCCTGCGCCGCGCTCGGCGTCCGGCCGCGAGCAGGCCGCGAGCCGCCGGAGCCATCACTTCGGCCGCGCGCTGAAGGCGCGTCGGCGCGATCGACGTCGGCGCGCGCTCAGCGGTCGAGTCGCGTTTGCCCGATCAGGCCCTCGAGCAGCTCGACGTACTGGCCGAGGTGCCGCGGGCCGAGGAACAGCTCGCGCACGCGGTTCTGCGCCGCTTCGCCCATGCGCTCTGCGCCGTGCGGGTCCTGCAGGAGCCCGCTCACGCGATCGCCGAACGAGCGCAGGTCGGCGGGATCCACGAGAAAGCCGGTGCGGCCGTCCTCGATCTGGTCCTTGATGCCGCCGACGTCCGAGGCGACGACCGGTCGACCCTTCCACATCGCCTCCGACACGGTCAGGCCGAAGCCCTCCGCAAGGCTCTTCTGTGCCACGACGTCGGCGCGCCGCTGTAGAGCGTTGACGATCACGGCGTTCTCGTCGGGGTCGACCATCGGCAGCAAGGCGAGGTGCACGCGCCGGCGGATCCGGCGAGGCAGCAGCGACCAGGCCGCCTCCGCTTTTGAGAAGACCTCCTGCCCCTCGGGGTCGTCGGCGACCGCTGTCACGTCGGGACCCGCCAGGATCAGGTGCGGCTCCTCCTCTGCGTGTACGTGCTCGGCGAACGCGGCGAGCACGCCCAGCGGATCCTTGAGGTGATCCCAGCGCGAGACCTGGGCGAGCAGCGGGACATCGAGCCGCAGCTGCTGTTCCTCCACGAGCTGGGCTTGGGACTCCACGATGCCGACCGTGCCGTCGAGCCGCTCGAAGGCCGCTCGGGAGCGGTGGTGATAGCCGGCGCCCAGCCCGGCGGCGCGCAGCACCGAGGTCACGCCGGTGAACGCCATCCCGTGATTCTTTGGAGAGAAGGCGTCGATCGAGGGCGGGATCACCGTCACCTTGGCTTGATCGAGCCCCTCCCAGATGTAGAGCGGATAGGAGAAGACGTAGGCGTCGGCACGCTCGACGTAGCGGATCAGGAACCGCCAGGCTTCGCGCGCCAGGTCGTTGGGCGGATCGATGCCCACGTGGGAGCGCCAGATGACCGGCGTGCCGGTACGGAGCAGTCGCGGGATCATGCCGGCGGTCTGCGGGTCGTGCAGCAGCACGACGTCCTGGGGGCCAACGCGCTCGGCCAACAGCTCGGCGTTGGCGCCACAGCAGCGCTCGTAGACGGCACGCTCGTCCTCGTCCAGGGCGCCGCCGTCTCCCACGTGGCCGTGCAGCCGGTTGTGGAGGCGCTTGGTGACGCGGAAGAAGTCGACGTCGCCTGCCATGGTCACCCAGCGGGCATCGATCCCGCCGCCTCGTGCGTAGCCGATCAAGGAGCGCAGCATCTCGGCGACGCCCCCGCCGCGAGCCGTCGAGTTGACGTTCCAGAACGTCCGCCCGTCGAGCAGCTCGCGTCCGCGAGCGATCGTGTGCTCGAATCGGCCCAGCGCCTCAGGTGCGAGCACGCTGCGCAGGCGCTCTGGGTCAAGCGGAGTAACTGTGACCTCGTCTACCGCCAAGGCGCGAGCATATTCTGCTGGCGCCGTCCTGGTGGCTCGATGGTCTTGGAGGGCGAACGCGTGGGCCCGCTGTGCAGCCGCGCAGTGCTGGCCGAGTACGGGCGGCGTCTGCGTGAAATTGCGGATGGCGCTCCGGACCTGAGGTCCTACGCTCGCGGAATGCGGGGCTTGCAACAGCCAAACGGGAGCAGGGTGGCCGCGACCGTGGCGCCTCGCGCGCGCGAGCAGCAAGGGCGCAGGAAGATCCCGCGCGACGATCACGATGACTACACGCCTCAGGCGGCGGCGGCGCGCCGCGCGTTCCTGGTCGAGCAGACCGGTGTGGCATTGGAGCACGTCCCCCACTATTCATTCGACCCATCGAGCCTTCCCGGGAACATCGAGCACTTCATCGGCGTCGCGCAGGTTCCGATCGGCGTCGCCGGTCCGTTGCTCGTCGACGGGGAGCACGCGCAGGGTGAGTTCTACGTGCCGCTCGCGACCGCCGAGGGCACTCTGGTGGCGAGCTACAACCGCGGCATGAAGATGCTGCGCGAGGCCGGCGGCGTGAAGACCACGATCCTCGATGACGCGATGCAGCGCGCGCCCGCGTTCGTGTTCGAGAGCGCACGCGAGTCGCGCGCCTTCGGAGCATGGCTGACCGAGCACTTCGCCGAGATCAAGCAGGCGGCGGAGAGCACCACCCGCAGCGGCAGGCTGCGCGGCATCGAGCAGTACTCGGCCAGCCGCATCCTGTTCACGCGCTTTGACTACACCACCGGCGACGCGGCGGGCCAGAACCTCACGGGCAAGGCGACCGCGGCGGCGTGCGCATGGATCATGGCCAACTACACGGGCATCGCCAACTTCTACCTGGAGTCGAACCTCGCCACCGACAAGAAGAGCTCACAGGTCAACGTCCTCCGCACCCGGGGCAAGCGCGTGGTCGCGGAGGCGACGATCCCCGCCGCGCTTATCGAAGCGCACATGCACACGACCCCCGAGAGGCTGTTTCGAGCGCGGCAGGTGTCGAACCTCGGCGGCTTCATGGCCGGGGTCAACAACAACGGCGCCCATTCCGCCAACGCCATCGCCGCCCTGTTCATCGCGACCGGACAGGACGCCGCGAACGTCGCCGAGTCCTCGGCGGCGCTCGGCTTCAGCGAGCTGCTCCCCGACGGCGACTACTACGCCTCGATCACGCTCCCCTCGCTGATCCTGGCGACCTACGGCGGTGGCACGGGACTTGCCACGCAGCGCGAGTGCCTGGAGCTGCTCGGCTGCTATGGGGACGGGAAGGTCCGCAAGCTCGCCGAGATCGTCGCCGCGACCGTGCTCTGCGGCGAGCTGTCGCTCGGTTCGGCGATCGTGGCCGAGGAGTGGGTCAAGGCACACGACCTCCTCGGCCGTAACAGGCCCTAGTCACGGCTCAGCTTGAGGACTCCGATTCTCGGAGGTCCGGCGGGCGCCTCGCGATGGCCCTCGCCGCGGCCGGCGGCGCTCACGCCTTGGCCACCAGTCGAGCGCGTCCGCGCGCGGTCTTCACGGTCTCGGTGAGCGTGGCGATGTCGTAGGCGCCGTAGTGGCGGCGCCCATTGACGAAGAACGTCGGGGTGCCCGAAACGCCGCTCTCGTCGGCGCTGGCGACGTCTTCGCTGACCCGCGAGGCGTACTCGCGGCGGCGCAGCTCCTGCACGAGCCGGTCGGCGTCGAGTCCCAGCTCCCTGGCGTAGTCGGCCAGGTGGCTTGGCCGCAGATCGCCCTGGTGGGCGAGCAGGGCGTCGTGCATCTCCCAGAAGCGGCCCTGTGCGGCGGCTGCCTCGGATGCCTCGGCGGCGATCTGCGCATTGGGGTGCACGTCGTTGAGCGGCAGATGGCGCCACACGTAGCGGACGTCGTCCCCGAAGGAGGACAGCAGCTCACGGATGACCCGCTCGGCCCGTCCGCAGTAGGGACACTCGAAGTCGCCGTACTCCACGAGCGTGACGGGCGCGTCGTCGGGCCCGCGGACGTGGTCGCGCTCGGGGTCGACCTCCTCGGAGAGATCGAGGATGTCCTCGGCCGTGCCTGCGATCTGGCGCGCGCGCACCGTGGCCGGCAGCCGCCGCACCACGCGCAGCACGCCCCATCCCAGCAGCGGTGCGAGGAGCACCGAGGCGAGCGCGCCGAGCTTGGCCTCGTCCAGCCGCTGACCGGTGAACGCCAGGCTCGAGATAAGCACCGAGACGGTGAACCCGACCCCGGCGAACGCCCCGCCCGCGGCGAGCAGCGGCGGGCTCAGCGGCGAGCGCGGACCGCGCAGCGCTGGGCGCGATGCGATCCAGGAGGCGCCGGTTATCCCCAGCGGCTTGCCGAACAGGTAGCCGGCCAGGATTCCCAGCGTGATCGGCGAGGCGAGCGCGTCTTCCACCAGGCGTCCGGTCAGGTGGACGCCGGCGTTCGCCAGCGCGAACAGCGGCACGATCACGTAGCCGGTCCAGGGGTGCAGCCCGTACTGCAGGCGCTCGTTGGGCGAGATCGCGGACATCACCCCCTGCTGGGCGGAGCGAGCCAGCTCGGGAGTGGGCTGCTCGCGGAACGAGCGCGTCAGCACGGTCGCGCGCTCGAGGTCGTCGCGCGACGGTGGGTAGGCACTCGTTGCCAGCCCCACCGCGAGCCCGGAGACAACGGGGTCGATGCCCGATTCGAACAGCGCGATCCAGAGCCCCACGGCGACCGCCACGGAAGCCGGCCGACGCCATTCCGGCGCGTATCGCAGGAGCAGCAGCGTGGCGAAGAGCGCCACCGCGATCGCCAGCGCGAGCACCGACACGTGCGCCGTGTAGACGGTGGCGATCACAAGCAGGGCGCCGAGGTCGTCGACCACCGCCAACGTCAGCAGGAAGACCCGCAGCCGCGTGGCTGCGCGGGGCGTCAGCAGTGCCACGGCCCCGAGCGCGAAGGCGGTGTCGGTCGACATCGTCGCCCCCCAACCGTGCGCGCCGGGGCCGCCGGCGTTGAACGCCAGGTAGATGGCCACGGGGACGCCCATTCCCCCGAGCGCGGCGAGCGCCGGAATCGTCAGGCGGCGCCGCTCGCGAAGCTCTCCGAGGTCGAGCTCGCGCTTGGCCTCGAGGCCGACGACGAGGAAGAAGAGCGTCATCAGGCCCTGGTTGACCCACTGACGGAGGTCCAGCGAGATCGAGCTGGCGCCCAGCTTGACCGTGAGGTTCGTGGTCCACAGCGACTCGTAGGAGTGCGACCACGGCGAGTTCGCCCACAGGAGCGCGGCGACGGTCGCGGCGAGCAGCACGCTCGCGCTGCCCGTCTCGGTGCCGAGAAAGTCGCGCACCGGCGCCGCCAGGTTCCGCGCCCAGGCCGTCCGCCCGGCGTAGGTGTCGGCGCCTGGCGGGAGATCCGCCATCAACCGAGCAGGCCTAGGCGCGCCGGTTGCACGAAAACACCGAAGCTGTGGCCTTGCGCGCCTGGTCCTCGCATCCGCTCGACACCCGCTGCGTAGACTAACCGCACGACATGGAATCCCCGATCTTGATCGATCTCTGGACGGTCGACTCGTCGCGTCGGGAGGAGCTGGTCGCTCGCATCACCACGCTGGCCCAAGAGGTGATGCGCAAGCGGCCAGGGTTCGTCTCAGCAGAAGTCCATGAGAGCGTCGATGGCAACGTGGTGATGGTGACCGTGCGCATGCGCACGGTCGAGGACCGTCAGGCCCTGATGGACTCGCACGAGGTCCATGACGCGCTACGCGAGCTTCGCGCGATCGCAAGGAGCCACGCTCGGCTGTTCCGACTCGTCGAGAGCTTCGGCGAGCCCGACTAGGCTCGCCACGCGCGTCCGATCATCAGCCATGGTCAATCGCGACGAGTCGGACTGGAGGCTCCCGCGGATACCAGCCTCGGCGGGCGCGCTGATCTTCGACGGGGCCGGCAGGCTGCTGATCCTCAAGCCCAACTACAAGGCCGGATGGACGATACCCGGCGGCCAGATCGAGCAGACCGGCGAGTCGCCCTGGCAGGCGTGCCGGCGCGAGACGCTCGAGGAGTGCGGCCTTGAGATCAGGCGCGCCCGGCTGGCCTGTGTCGACTTTCTTCCTCCGCGCCCCGACCGGCCCGGCGGAGTGCGCTTCCTGTTCGACTGCGGTCCCCTCCCCGACGAGCAGCTGGCGGGCATCACGCTCGACGCCGCCGAGATCGACGAGCACCGCCTTGCCGAGCTGCCCGAGGCGGCCGCGCTGCTCAGCGGCCCGGTCCGGCGTCGCGTGCGGGCGGCTGCGGGCCGCAAGCACTGCGTATATCTCGAGGACGGGCGGCGTGTGAAGAAGGTGCGCGACTGACGCGCGAGTCCTCGCTGGCGGCTGGGGCAGGCCGGCAGCCCCTGCGCGGCATCCATACGGCGTTTGCCGCAGCGCCGACGCGGGGTTTCTCTGATGCGCACGGCCGCGCCGACAGCTAGCGTCGAAGCGACGGACCAGAGCACGCGACCGAGAACCGGAGGCCTGTGTCGAAGGACCGCATCATTGCCGCGCTGGGCGAGAGCGAGCTGCTGCTGCCCGAGATGCTGAGTCGTGCCTTCTCGGCAAATGACCGCGTCAAGTATCTGCTCGCGTTGCTCCAGAGCGCGTGCATGGCCGCCGACGGCGACTCCGGTGTCCCGGATCTGCGCGGGGAGCGACTGCTCAGCGGTGTGTCGGACGCGGGCCTCGACCGCGTGGTCCACGCCAGCAGGCGCGGAGAGAACGGTTTCTACCGCATTCCCGGGGCCGCCGGGCTGGCCCGCGCAGCGTTCGGCGAGGTCGAGACGATGCTCATGCCGCTCGGCGCATCAGGCGTAAAGGCTTCCGAGAAGCTCAGCAAACGCCTCCAGGCGATCCAGCAGGAGGTGCGGCCGGACGGGGACGCGATCACCGCCGAGGGGGTTTCCCGGCTGACCGCGGGACGGCGGCAAGATCTGGACAGCCTTCATCTCGTGGTGATGGATGCGCACCGCGAGCTCAACCGGCTGGCAGGGCGCCTGGCGAGCGAATCGATCGGAGGGGCGCTCGCCTACGGGATCGAGGCCGGCGATCGTCCGCTGGTGGGAGCGTTCGCGCGCGGGGTCGAGCGGACCCAGCGTCTGCGCTTCGACCATCCCGGCCTCGGCACCGTGGCCACGCGCAGCGGCGACGCGCTCGTCGTACAGAACGACATCGGGGAGACAGACGCGCATGTCGTGGTCGTGAGGATCGTGGAGCGGACGGTCACCATGATCTACACCGACGTGCACCTCCCGCGGCTGCTGTTCCTCCAGCGAATGCTCTCCGGCCAGGAGATCCGCTGGGAGGACACACGCTCGCGCGGCGACGGCGCCAGCGGCGGGGACCTCTACCACCTCGCCGTGGGTCGCTTCAACGCGGACTCCGATGCCGCTCTAGAGGCCTTCCTGGAACTGGTCGGGTCGCGCATGGTCTTCCTGATCGACTGGAACCGAGCGCGCAAGCGACTACGGGGCCTGGTCGGAAACCGCGCAGCGGTCGGCCTGCTGGAATGGGCGGCCGAGCGCGAGCTCGGCCACATGGCGTTCCTGCTCGCCGGGGGCGAGCAGCTCGTCTACGACGCGCTGACCTTCGCGACCGGACGCGGCACGCGTGCAGGCGAATCGCTGATCGACGTGCTCGGTGCCCCGGCGGCCATCTCCTATATGCGTGCGGTTCTGCGTGTCTGCTCGGAGGGCCTGCTCGCGGGGCGCTCGCTGTCGCTGGTAGGTGACGAGGCCCGTGCCGAGCTGATCGGCTACGTGCGCACCGCCCGCCAGGAGCTGCTCGAGCTGATCGCAGCTCATGCAGAGCTGGTGGAGTCGATCGGCGAGGCGGCGCGCGACGCCTTGGAGCAGGCTGCGCTCGAGCGTCCCAGCCAGGATCGCGCCGAGCTCGCGCGTCAGGCGCGAGCTTGGGAGCAGCGGGCCGATGAGCTCGTCAACGAGGTCCGCGGAGCGTGCTCTCGCGCCGAGGAGCCCGCGCCCTTCCTCGAGCTCGTCCAGGAGGCCGACGACGTGGCAGACGCCCTCGAGGAAGCCGCCTTCTCCTGGTCGCTGCTGCCCCAAGGGCGTGTCTCGGGGAGCGTGCTGGGTCAGTCACGGCGGATGATGGCCCTGGTGCTCGACGCGGCGCGCAGCCATCTGCGCGCCGTGGATCTCGCGCGCGAGATCCACCGCGGCAGCCCCAGCGAGGACATGGACTCCTTCCTGGAGACGACCCACCACATCGTGGAGCTGGAGCGCGACACCGACGAGGGGCTGCGTGAGGTCCAGGCGGCGCTGGTCAGGGAGGTCCAGGTGCCCGCCGAGTTGTTCGTCGTGGCGCAGGCGACGCGGGCCTGCGAGGAGGCCGCCGACGCGCTGATGCGCGCCGCCCACCTGCTGCGCCGCCAGGTGCTCGGCAACGTGGTGCGCTCCGAGCCGGTCGCCGCCCGCCAGGAGCCGTCCTCGACGCGGCTCGTGCCCACGCGCGATGAGAGCGACTCGATCGAGGAGCTATACATCGTCGGCCACGGGGACGGCGAAGTGCCCGACGTCGCATCGATTGGCGCCAAGGGCCACGGCCTCGCGCGCATGGCCCGCGCCAAGCTGCCGGTACCCGAGGCGGCGATCCTCAGCACAGCAGTGCACCGCAGCCAGGCGGCTGGGCGCGACGACGCGCGCCTGCGGATGCTCGTGTCCGCCGCGGTCGGCGCGCTGCAGGCGCGCACCGGTCTGCGACTCGGAAGCGCGCGGCGGCCGCTGATCCTCTCGGTGCGCTCGGGGGCTCCCGCGTCGATGCCCGGCATGCTCGAGACGGTGCTGGATGTCGGGCTGTGCGATGAGAGCATCGAGGGACTCGTCGCGCTGACCGGCAACCCCCGCCTGGCGTGGGACTCCTATCGACGGCTGGTCGAGTCCTTTGCCCGGGTCGTCGCCCGCTGCCCGATGGAGTCCTTCGAGCAGGCCACGAGCGCGCGCATGCAGGCAGCCGGCGTCCGCCGTCCCCGCGACCTCGACGCGCGGGCACTGGCAGAGCTCACCGCCGAGCACCTCGAGCGCTTCCGGGCTCTCACCGGCAAGACACTGCCTCAGAACCCGATCGATCAGGTCGAGGCGGCCGCGCAGGCGGTCCTGCAGTCGTGGCAGGCGCCGAAGGCCCGCGAGTATCGCCGCCTGCACGAGCTGCCCGAGACGCTCGGCACCGCGGTCATCCTGCAGCGCATGGTCTTCGGCAATGCTGGCGGGCTGTCGGGCTCCGGCGTCGGCTTCACCCGCGACCCCGCCAGCGGCGAGCCACGGCCCTACGTCGAGTTCCTGCGTGACGCGCAGGGCGAGGAGATCGTCGGCGGCCAGGGCACGCCCGAAGAAGGCGGCCAGCTGGCGCTGCTGGCGCCCGAGGTCGACCAGCGTCTGAACGAGGTCTGCCGCGTGCTGGAGTCCGAGTTCCACGCCGCCCAGGAGTTCGAGTTCACCCTCCAGGATGGCGAGCTCTTCCTGCTGCAGACACGAGCCGCCAAGTGCACGCCGTGGGCAGCCCTGCACATTACCGTCGATCAGGTGCGCGAAGGCCTCGTCTCCAGGGACGAGGCGCGCGAGCGCCTTGCCAGCCTGGACCTACCCGGTATCCACCGCACGCACGTGCGTGAGGCCGACGGGAATCACGCGATCTGCCGAGCGACGCCGGTGAGCATGGGAGTTGCAAGCGGTCCGATCGCCCTCGACGTCGAGGCCGCTGAGCGCCTCGCTCGAGAGGGCCGAAAGCCGGTGCTGATACGGCGCGACACGAGCACCGAGGATCTCGCCGGGGTGATCGCCGCAGCCGGTCTGCTCACGAGCAGCGGCGGGCGGACCTCGCACGCCGCGGTCGTCGCGCGCGAGCTCGGCAAGCCCTGCGTCGTTGGCGCGACCGAGCTGGATATCGACCTTCACCGGCGCCGCGTCAGGATCGGCGATCGCGAGTTCACCGAAGGGGAGGAGATCAGCATCGACGGCGAGTCAGGCAGCATATTCGCCGGTGCGGTGCAGATCGAGGAGGAAAGGCCTACCGCCGACCTCGCCGTCGTGGCGGGCTGGAGCGAGGGTTGACTTCGCTCTCGAGCTGGCCTTAGGCTGGGCGCGCTGGGAGCAGGTGAGTGGCCGCGAGTCACCCGGCGCGGGTGACTCGCGCAGCCGAGGGAGTCACAGAAACAACGGAGAGGGGATTCGATGCTGAGCTTGAGGGCGACCGTGCTCGCTGCGGTGGCTGCTGTGCTGATGGTGGTCGTGGCGCCGGCGACGGCGAGCGCGACCTACTCGGTTCCGTACGGGAACACAGCGCTGGGCGATGCCATCTGGAACGAGACCTGGGAACCGGAATCGGTGGAAGGGGCGAACAACAACTGCAAGCCCAGCTCCGCGCACCCGTATCCGGTGGTGCTGGTTCACGCGACGCTCGCCGACGAGGGATCCAACTGGGTCACGCTCGCGCCGCTGCTGGCCAACAACGGCTACTGCGTCTACGCGTTCAACTACGGCGCCACGCTGGCCTCCCTGGAAGTCTGGCCATTCATCGGGCCTCGCATCGACGGGCTGGGCCACATCGAACACTCCGCCGAAGAACTGCGGTCGTTCGTCAACAAGGTCCTCTCCAAAACCGGCGCCTCGAAGGTCGATCTGGTCGGGCACTCCCAGGGTGGCATGATGCCGAACTACTACATCAAGTTCCTCGGTGGGGCGCCCAAGGTGAACGTCCTGATCGGGCTGTCGCCGAGCAACCACGGCACGACCCTCAGCGGTCTGACGACGTTCGTCGAACAGTTCCCGTTTGCCTCGGAAATCGTGTCGGGTCTGCTGGAATTCCTCGGCGCGCCGGCACTGCCTGAACAGGAGGAAACCTCAGGGTTCATCAAGAAGCTGTTCGGCTCCGGAGAACCGCTCGGCGCGGGCGTCCGCTACGTGGTGATACAGACCACGCACGACGAGGTCGTCACGCCCTACACCCATGCGTTCCTGTCAGGGTCGAGCGTGACCAACATCACCATCCAGAGCCAGTGCTCCGGCGACCCCGTCGCGCACATCGGAATGTTCGACGACTCGCCCGCGCTGCAGAACGTCCTCAACCAGCTCAGCTCGAGCCCCAACCCGTCGTTCAAAGCGACCTGCACGAACTACGGGCAGGGCATCTAGCGGGCAATCCGCCGACAGATGGCCCGCGTCGTCAGGCCCTTGCCCGCTCGCGGTGGGCGAGGGCCTGACGCGCGGCGGCCGCTGGGGACGGCCCCGACCGTTGGCGCCGGGGCCGTCCGGGTGCCTGCTCAACCCGCGGGCCGCCGCGCTACCTCACGTCCAGGTGCAGCAACGGCGTGAGGTGGTCGGTGCCAAGGAAGTCGAACCAGTGTGTGCCGTGGTGGAACACGCCCGAGGCTTTCGACGATTTCAGCGCGTTTACCCCCAGCGTGGGGAACCACACGTGTCCAGGCGGATGATAGAGCGCGATCGCCGCGCTGGTGACGCATTCGACTTCAACTTCGACTTTTTCGAATACATCGATGACGGATGGACCCATGTATTCGAGTTCAGAGGGCCAGGCCGGAAGTTTTGCGTTGAAGGCGCCTCTGACCCTCCATTCTTCTCCCGACACACACGGAAAGGGTCCGTTCGCAGAGCAGCGGGCTTCGAATTCCAGCATTTCGTCCGTGCCCGGTTCCCTCAAGCCCAACGAGTTGACGGGATTCACAATTGTCTCGGTGTCTTTCCCTTCGCACACGGATTTGATTTCAACTTTGTTGAGCGTTCCGCCATTGACGCCAAAGGCGATTGCGGTCTTTAGCGTTTCGGGGATGCCCACGGGGAGCGGTTCGTATACGGCTGGGGGCCCCTTCACTTCCCAAGTTGTAGTAAGAGCGTGTGCCGCGGCAGGGGCCAATGCGAATGCAGCGACGACGCACGTTGCTATGAGCCTGATGCGTTTCATCTACTCCCCCTGGTCTGAGCTTTGGAGCCGTTGCCCCGGAGTCTTGCCGTGCCTCCCTACCTGCCGGTGACCTGGCTGCTCAGCGGACGGAGAGGCACACCTTCCGACCGCGCGACTCTACCACCGGTAGCATGGCCGCTCGAAACAGCGCGTGCGACACTCACGAGCGAGACCACGATGCCCCGCGTGACGTTCTACTTCGACCTCGGTTCGCCGTACGCGTACCTGGCAGCCGAGCGCATGCACGCGCTGCTGCCCGAGCCGGTGGAGTGGCAGCCGATCCTGTTGGGAGGAATCTTCAAGCTCAACGGGCGCAGCTCCTGGGCGCTCGGCGACTACCGCCGCCGGCAGGCTGGCATGGCCGAGATCGAGCGTCGGTCGCGCGCTTACGCGCTGCCGCCGATCCGCTGGCCGGACCCGTGGCCGACGAACTACCTGGCGGCCATGCGCGCGAGCACGTACGCGTTTGCGATCGGACGCGGACGCGAGTTCTCGATGCAGGCGTTTCGCAACGCCTTTCAGCAGGGCTGGGATCTGAGCATCCCGGAGCTTGTATTCGAGACCGCCGAGCAGGCCGGCCTCGACCGGCAGGCGCTGCAGGCCGGCTCGCAGGACGCGGAGGTCAAGCGGACGCTCCGCCACGCCACCGATGCCGCTGCCGGGCTGGGCGTGATCGGGGTGCCGACGCTGGCTGTCGACGGCGAGCTGTTCTGGGGGGACGATCGGCTCGAGGACGCCGCGGCCCACGTGGCGGACGTGACTGCGTCCTAGATGGTCGCGGCCTTGCGAGGTCCGCCGCGCGGCGCCGCGCGAGGCGCCGTTGCCCCGCCCGAGCGCGGCGCGAGGCCGTCGACGACGATCTGACGGCCTGCCGCGAGCACCGCGGCCAGCTCCTCGTCGTCGAGCCGTAACCGGTCCTGCCTGAGGCTCAGGGCGATCACCCCGTTCCACGCCCCCCACAGAAAGCGCATCAGCTGCGCGGCGTCCACGCCGGCGCGGATCTCGCCCGCGTCGATCGCCGCGCGCAGGTCGATCTCGACGGCGCCGACGAGCTTCTCGACGCGGTCGGCGATGCGCGCCTCGATGTCCGCGAGCTCCGCTCCGGGCGAGGGCTCGAGCACCCGCAGCGCGATCATGCGAAACGCGCCCGGATGCTCGATGTGGAAGCGCAGGTAGGCGTCGCCGGCGGCGAGCACGCGCTCGAACGGCGAGCGTTGGGGGTCCTCGGCCTGGCGCATGTAGGCCTCGTTGACGTCCAGCGCCGCTTCCACGAGCGCGAGATAGAGCGCCTCCTTGGACCTGAAGTGGAAGTACACCGATCCGACCGACACGTCGGCGAGCTCCGCGATCTCGTCGATCGTCGTCTGCTGCATCCCCTTCTCGTGGAACAGGCGCTCGGCCGCGCCGAGGATCGCACTGACGGTCCGTGCCTTGCGGCGGTCGTTGCGGTTCGGCTTGACGGCCATCGGGGCACCGTAGCGCTCGCCGGGGCGGTCGCGTGCGGGGCCGCCGGCGGGCGATCGCGCGCCAGCTCTCAGCGGCGGCGGCGCGCGAGGACCGTCACGGCCATCCCGGCGAAGCCCGTGCTCGTGGCCACGAACGAGGCCACGGTCGGCACCAGGAATGCGGGGTGGCGGTCGATGTCGGGGTTGAAGGCAAGCGGCAGGAAGGCCATCGCGTTCGTCCAGGCCCCCACTCCGAGCGCGGCGGCGACCGGTCGCGGCGGGTCGGGCACGGCCAGCGCGCAGGCGACGGTGGCCGTGCCCAGCATCGCCAGGTCGAGGTGCCACTGGCGCACTCGCGGTGCGCTGCGGATGCCGAGGCGGCGCGCCAGCTCGGGCCGGGTGCGCGCGAGCGTGTAGATCCAGCCTGAGAGCGCGCCGGCGGCCAGCTCGCTGATCCCCGAGCAGAGCAGCAGCGAGGGTCGCGGCCGGCGTGCGGCGCTCACGTGCGGGCCTCCGTGCGCGAGGAGTCAGGCGAGGCCGGCGCGGCGATCCCCGCGCGACGGTATTGGCGGCGCCCGCACGCTTTCTGGTACGTCCAGCAGGCGGCCGCGATCGCGCCACGCTCCTGCAGCCAGAAGCCGCTCGGCGCGGGCCGCGCCGGGCGCCTGCAGGGCGTGACCTCGGCGAGCGCGAATCCGGGCCCCTGATCGCGGCTGCGCAGCGCAAGCAGGGTGCCGTCGGCGGCGCAGATCGACGCTCCTCCCTCGTAGTGGCCGCGATAGGTGATCGGGAGCAGCGGGAACGGGCACTGCAGCCCGCCGGCGTGGGCGGCGTGCACGACCGGCGCCCCGACGTAGGGCGCAAACCGCGCCGCCGCGCGCACGGCGCGCTCGTGGTTGCGGGCCTGCATCAGGGCCGTCAGCCGGCGCGGCGGCCATCGCGGGATGCTCCACCAGCCCGAGCCGCCGAGCACCAGATCCACGCGGCCGGCCAGGCGGCGCGCGGTGCCCGTGCGCATCAGCTCCCAGCACAGGGCCACGCCCACGGTCATGTCGGCGAGCTCGATGCGCCCGGCGTCGGAGCCGCCCACGTACAGCGCGTTCTCCCACATCGTCGGGATGTCCTTGTCGTGGCGCCCGAGCAGCTCGCCGTCGGGTCCCGCCAGGAAGAAGGCGTTGCGCACGTGGCCGTCGCCGTCGCGCACGAGCGTCGAGCCGCCCACGTGGGCCCCGTGGCGGCGCGCGAGATCGCGCAGGAGCTGCGTCGGCGGCCCGTCGGGAGCGCAGGCCCCCTCGCGCAGCTCCGCCAGATTGGCCACGCCGGTGGAGAAGAACTCGGGCAGCACGATCCAACTCGCGCCGGCCGCGGCCGCCGCATCGGCCTGCTGCTCGTTGCGAGCGAGGTTCTGCTCGACATCTCCGAGCTCGGCCTCGATCTGCAGCGCTGCCACCTTCATCGCGACACGGTCCTCCCCATGTGGTAGGGCTCGAAATCGAACGATACACTAACAACTGAGGATCGTGGCGCGCCCACCGGCGGCTAGCGCGGTACGAGCGGACGCACCTCGATCGCTCCGCCCATGCGTGCCGCCGGGATCTGCGCGGCCAGCTCGATCGCGGCCTCCTCACCGGTCGCGCGTTCCCGCCGCGGCCAGGCGATCGTTCCGGCGTGCCTTCTCGGGAAAGGAACTCGGGTGAGCGGCGTCATGGGAAAAGACCCCCCGTTCACCCCACCAATCCCCAGGAGAGAAAAGTGAATAGGTCAGCGCAGTTCACCTCGGTCGAGGGCGGCCCGAGCACGTCCGCGACGCCCGTAACGGAGCAGGCCGGCTCGCTCAGCCGCCGCTCTTTCATCGCCACCGGGCTCGCCGTGGGCGCCGGAGCCGCCGCGATGAGCCCGCTGGGACGCACCGCGTCGGCGCTGGCGGAGACCCCCGGCGCGAGTCTCACGCCAGGCGACGCGGCGATCCTCAGGTTCCTTGCTGCGGCGGAGATCATCGAGGCGGACCTATGGCAGCAGTACAACGAGCTGGGCGGCATCCAGGACGCCGAGGTCCCGGGCGGCGGCGGCAGCCAGCCGTACGTGCGCGCCCTGAAGAAGCTCGACTCGGACATGCCGCAGTACATCCACGACAACACCGAGGATGAGATCTCGCATTTCACGTTTATCAACGCGTATCTCGCCTCGCGCGGCGCCGAACCGGTCAGCCTCGAACGGTTCCGCACGCTGCCGAGCAGCAGCGTGAGCGGCGCGCAGCAGATCGGACGGCTGACCAACCTGATGGAACTCACCGTGGACACGAGCTGGTGGACCCGCTATCGCAGCCGCACGATGAACCCCGATCTCGGCGATACCTTCCCGCCGGCGGTGCCCGGGCTCGCCGCGGGCAAGTTCCCGGCGATCCCCAGGTCCAACAGCGACCTGCACCCTAAAGATCACATCCAGGCGATCGCCAACACCGCCGGTTTTCACTTCGGGACGATCGAGCAGGGCGGCACGAGCCTCTACCCCTCGCTCGCCCAGCGCGTTAGCGACCCCGAGGTGCTGCGCGTGCTGCTCAGCATCGGCCCCACCGAGGCGATGCACTTCCAGACATGGCACGACAAGGCGGGCAACGCGCCCGCCCTGGAAGACCCCACGAACGGGCTCGTGTTCCCCAACCTCAACGAAGCCCCGTTCGGCGGGGAAGACTTCAAAACGAACCTGATCATGCCGGAGCCGACGGTGTTCCTGAAGAAGTCGCTTCCCGCGTGCTCGATCGTGCGGCCCACGAAGACGAAGGGGGCGGCGATGGGCGCGGTCAAGGCGCTCACCGCGGACGGCCTGTTCATCGGCCACTCCCAGGAATTCTTCGAAACGCTGAAGGAACTCGCTACCGCGGCCGACGCCGCCTAGCTGTAGTTCACCCCTCAGTGCGCGTCCGCGGCGGCCTGGGCCATGCCGCCGTGGGCGCTGCGGTCGCGCAGCGCGGCGAGCGCGCCCGCGTATAGGCGCTCCTTGATCGTCGCAAGCGTCCCCGGATCCTTGTTCGCGAGCGCTGCCGCGAGCGTCACCGCGCGCGGCAGCACCTCGTCCTCGCCGACAGCCTCGTCGACGATGCCTGCGGCGGCCGCGTCCGCGCCGCCGTAGCGCCGGCCGGTGGTCATCGCCTCGTGAGCCGCCTGCGGGGACAGGCGCGCGCTGAGCAGCGCGTTCATGCCGAGCGTGAAGGGGATGCGGATGTCCACCTCCGGCAGGCAGAAGTAGCCACGGTCGCCGCGCATCACGCGCTGGTCGTGGGCGAGTGCGAGCATCGCGCCGGCCGCGAACGTGTGGCCCTGGAGCGCCGCCACGTTGGGCACGTCGAGGGCGAGCACGCGCGCCAGCAGCTCGTGCACGCGCGGCACGAAGTCCCCCAACAGGGCCTGGTTGGCCGCCATCCACTCGAGGTCCAGGCCGTTGGACCAGAACTTCCCCGTGGCCTTCGTCACCAGCGCGCGCGGGGCGGGCGCAGCCTGGACCTCGTCGAGGTGCGCCTCGATCGCGCTCAGCCAGTCTGCGTTGAAGCGGTTCTCGCCGTCGCCGAGGTCGAGCAGGTAGACCTCGCCGTCGCGCGCGAGCGTCGGCAGGGTGGGCGTGCTCTGTCCGGTGCTCATCGTGCCGGGCCTGCACAGAGAACAGCGCGCTGCCGCGCGCCGGGGGTCAGGGGGTGCATTGAGCCTCCTCCGATCGAGTGGACGAGCCACGCCGGGATTGCGCCAGCAGCGCATCGATCCCGGCGAGCCGCTGCTGCTGGCCTTCGATCTCCAGCTGCAGCCAGGCCGAGCCCAGCGGGCGCAGGTCCTCGGGCTCGGGCAGCGTGCGCAGGCGCTGCAGCGTTGCCAACCGCTGGCCAACGCCGGCGGCGTGGCGGGCGAGCTTCTCCGCACGCTGGCTCTCGCTGAGATGGTCGCCGAACAGCAGCTTGACCAGCGGATGTGCGACGAACAGCTCGTACGTCGGTGCGTAGTCCTCCTCGGCGTCGGAGCGCAGCCACGAAAGGAACTCACGCCGTCCGCGAGCCGTCGCGCTGAAGCGCCGCCGCTGACGGCCCGCGTGCTGCTCGGCACGGCTCGTGAGCAGTCCCTCCTGCTCCAGGCGCCGCAGCAGCGGGTAGAGGATGCCGTCGTTGATCAGGCGCTCGGCCGGCAGGCCCGGAGACAGCCGCCGCTTGAGGCTGTAGCCATGGTCGGGGCGGTCCACCAGCAGGCCGAGCAGCACGTGCCGAAGCGCCATACCTAGATTCTAGGTGTCACCTGGCGACCATGTCAAGCGGCCGAGCGCTCCGGCCGGCGCTGAGCGCGCTCGCCGCGGCGCTCAGGTCTGCAGTTGACGCTGCGCCGACTCGAGCTCGAGCAGCCGTCGCTTGCGCTCCAGCCCGCCGCCGTAGCCGGTGAGGCTGCCGTCGGCGCCGATCACGCGGTGGCAGGGGACGATCACGGCGACCGGGTTGCGCGCGTTGGCAACGCCCACCGCGCGCGCCGCCGAGGGCTCGCCGATCGTGCGCGCGAGCTCTCCGTAGCTGACGGTGTGGCCGTAGGGGATCTCGCGCAACGCCTGCCAGACGCGTAGCTCGAACGCGCTGCCACGCAGCCGCAGGGGCACGTCGAAGGTGACCGGCCGCCCGTCGAAGTAGTCCCGGAGCTGTTCGATGACAGCGGCGAACGGCGCCGCGAACGGCCTCCAGTCCGGCGAGATCCGCTTCGGGCGGCGTCCCTGCTGCATGTACAGGCCGTGCAGGGCGCGGCCGTCGCCGAGGAGCAGCAGCTCGCCGATGGGGCTGGCGAGCGTCGTGTACAGCAGCGAGCGCCCGGACACCGGCCCGCTCGGAGGGTGTGCCCGCGCGATCATGCCGCCAGCCGCCTCTCGTGCTTGGTGCTGGCGCTTGGTGCGGGCTGGGCGAGGGTGGCCCAGAGATGCTGAACCGCGTACGCGCGGTAGGGCCGCCAGCGCTCGGCCAGCGCCACAACCGCTGCGGGCCGGCCGTCGTGGCCGAGGCGCTCGACGGCTCGGCGGACGCCGAGGTCGGCCGCGAGGAAGGCGTCGGGATCGCGCAGCGCGCGCATCGCGATGTACTCGGTGGTCCATGGGCCGATCCCCGGCAGCGCGAGCAGCGCGCGACGCGCCTGCGCGCGCTCCGCGCCGGCGTCGAGCGCGATCTCGCGGCAGGCGAGCGCGGCCAGCAGACCGGCCAGCGCCTGACGGCGCGCGCCGGGCATCCCGACCCTGCCGAGGTCCGCGGCGGCGAGCGTGTCGGCGCTCGGGAAGACGTGGGTGACACCTCCCAGCGGCCGCTCGAGCTGCTCGCCGTAGAGCGCGGCGAGGCGGGCCGCGAGCGAGGCGGCGCTGCGCAGCGAGACCTGCTGCCCGAGCACCGCGCGGACTGCCAGCTCGTGAGGGTCAACGTGGCCCGGCACGCGCCGGCCCGGCGCGGCGCGCACGAGCGGGCCGAGCAGCCGGTCCTCGCCGAGCGCGTCGGCCACGCTCTCGGGGTCCGAGTCGAGGTCGAGCAGAACGCGCGAGCGCTGCATCGCGGGTCCGAGGTCGCGCAGGTCGGCGAGCCGGAAGCGGGCGTGGACGTGATCGCCGGCGGGACGCAGCTCGACGGTGCCCGTGCCGTTGGGCAGCCGCAGGCTGCGCCGGTAGGCGCCGTCGCGGACCTCCTCCAGCCCCGGCACAGCACGCAGCGCCAGGAAGGCGATCAGGCTCTCGGCCTCCAGCGGCGCGCGGAAGGGCAGCCGCAGCGACAGCGTGCCGCTGTCCTCGCTGCGTCCGTCTCGCTGCGCGCGCGTGCGCAGGGCGCTCGGCGTGGTTGCGAAGATCTCCCGGATCGTCGCGTTGAACTGCCGCACGCTCTGGAAGCCCGCCGCGAACGCGACGCCGGTGACCGGCAGCGTCGTGGTCTCCAGCAGGATGCGGGCCGTCTGGGCGCGCTGCGCGCGCGCGAGCGCGAGCGGCCCGGCGCCCACCGTGGCGAGCAGCTGGCGATGCACGTGGCGCTCGGTGTAGCCGAGCCGCGCCGCGAGTCCGCGCACGCCCTCGCGGTCGACGACGCCGTCGGCGATCAGGCGCATCGCCCGCCCGACCAGATCCGCGCGAACGTCCCATTCGGGGGAGCCGGGCGTGGCGTCGGGGCGGCAGCGCTTGCAGGCACGGAAGCCGGCCGCCTGCGCCGCCGCGGCAGACGCGAAGAAGCGGACGTTCTCGCGTTTGGGCGTGCGTGCCGGGCAGCTCGGACGGCAGTAGATGCCGGTCGTCTTCACGCCGCAGAACACCCATCCGTCGAAGCGGGGATCGGCGGCCTCGATCGCCTGCCAGAACCGGTCGGAGTCGAAGATCACCGGGCCACTGTGCCACACCGCCGGCTCCGTGGCTCGCGGGAATCGGACATCGCGGGAGCACTGCGTCCGAAACCCGCCGCGCTCCCGCGTGATGGCCGCGGCGGCGTCCGCGGGTGGGACTTCAGCGACGTTACTGCGCGTCGCCGACCAGCAAGCGGCCGACGCTGTCGGCCACGCACACGGGCTTCTCAGTGCCCTCGGCCTCGACCGTCACGCGGGTCACGACCTGGTGCCAGCCGCCGCCCACGTCGGTGACCTCGACGACCTGCGAGTAGCAGCGCAGTCGCGTGCCGACCACGACCGGAGCCGGGAAGCGGACCTTGTTCCAGCCGTAGTTCACGCCGAGCTTGAAGCCGCTCCAGTCGGTCAGGTCCCGTCGCAGCCCGTCGATCAGCGAGAGCGTCAGGTTGCCGTGCGCGATCGTGGTGCCGAACGGGCTCTCGACCCGCGCCCGCTCCACGTCCACGTGGATCCACTGGTGGTCGCCGGTCAGCTCGGCGAAGCGGTTGACCATCTCCTGGGTCACCTCGCGCCACCCACTCGGGCCCACGACCTGGTCCTTGAGCGCCCGCAGGTCCTCGATCCCGTGGGCAACAGCCTTGGCCATGTTCGCGCTGGTTGCCATCTCGTCTCCTTTCGCCGGACAGCCGCATGCTATTCGCCGCCGGCCGCCACCGAGCTCACGCCGACCAGTGCGCTGCCGGCGGCAGGTGCCTCACGCGGCGCGTTCGCCGCCGAGCAGGCGCTCCAGCTCGAGCACGTCCCGGCTGGAGCGGAGCGGCCAGTCGGGCTGGTAGCCGAACACGTCGATCAGCTCGGCGGAGCCATAGCGCTCGGAGATGACCTCGATGTGCTCCGGCCGCACGAACGCGGGGTGCCGGGCGCCGCACGAGCGGGCGAGCGCGAGCGTCTCGGCGCGCAGCGCGACGATGTAGTTGGCTGCCCGGCTCGCCTTCAGCTCGGGGTCCAGCCCGTGCATCAACCAGCGCGACTGGGTCGCCACGCCCGTGGGACAGCGACCGGTGTGACAGCGCTGCGCCTGGATGCAGCCGATCGCGAGCATCGCCTCGCGGCCTACGTTGACGAGGTCGCATCCGAGCGCGAACGCGAACAGCGCCGAGTCAGGGAAGCCGAGCCGGCCGGAGCCGACGAACACAACGTCCTCGGCGAGCCCCGCGCGCGCGAACGTGCGATACACCCGCGAGAAGCCGAGCTTGAACGGCAGCGCGACGTGGTCGGCGAACGACAGCGGCGCCGCGCCGGTGCCGCCCTCCCCGC
>Ga0209415_10002902_pt1 | contig 32062 bp, 19 predicted proteins | sample PeaSoiSIISIP2007_FD_187696 | JGI IMG/M metagenome (GOLD analysis project Ga0209415, IMG submission 187696) | Peat soil microbial communities from Weissenstadt, Germany - SII-SIP-2007 (SPAdes) (version 2) | ecosystem: Environmental > Terrestrial > Soil > Wetlands > Peat | place: Germany... | reverse complement strand
ATGTCCGCGCTCCGATTCATTCAGGCCGGCCGTCACGGAAAAATGTGAGATGCGCGGCGCTGGCGCCCGGCGATCAGGTTTAGCGTGCAGGAGGAAAGGGGGATCGGAGGCGGGATAGTTCAACCCTGTCCCTTACCTCTTGCGTTGTTGGGCACGGCGCTTGGCTTCGAGGAGACGGCTGGCGGTGGTGGCAGGGGCGGCCTCCTGGGCAGGTTCGGCGGCCGGTTCGGGGCCGGGAGCAGAGGGGGCGCTCTCGCTGGGTCCGGGTCCCGACAGAGGCAGGGTGGGAATCTTTTCCGGGCGGAACAGCTCGGGGTTGGGTTCAGCGGCCGGACCGGTTTGCCGGGAGCGGACCTGGTCGCGGCGGGCCAGGAGCGCGCCCAAGGATTCCTCGGCTTGAGGGGTGCGCGGCACGCCCTCCCAGAAAAAGAGCCAGCCTCGCAGTTTCCGCAGGGCGCGGCGCAGTTCGTCCGGGTCAAGCTGTATCCGGCGCACGGCGACGTCCAACAGGAAGAGCAGGACGGCAAAACGGATCAAAAACTCCCAGAGGGCGCGCGGCTGAAAGGTCTTCTGGCGGTCATGGGAAAAGGGGTTGAGGTCGGGGGAGGCGGGGTCCAGGATTTTGCCTTTGCCGCCCTCGGCGATGCGGCGCAAGAGGTTGAGATTGGGTTCGAGGGCGGTGAACTCGGGGGAGTAATTGACACTGGTCCCGACCCGCTGCGAGGCGCGAACTTCGCCGTCTTTGACTTCGAGAACGTTCAGGAGATAGGAGCCGACTTCTTTGGTGGGGAAACGGGCTTCGTAATGGCCCGGGCCGGTTTGTTCGATGCGAACGGTTTGGCTCTGGCCTTTGGGACTGGCGACGATGGCCTTGAGATTGAGGAAATTGCGGTAATTGCCTTCGGCGTCGGAGGCGTCAATGTTGATGACGCCCTGGCCCTTTTCGACCGTGACCTCGGTATTGAGCTCCGCGTTGTCGAGCCGCCGGAGGCTCCATTGGGCGATCTGGGACCAAAACTGGCGGTATTTGTCCCAGGTGAGCCAGAGCTTGCCCCACTTGGCTTTGGCATCGGAGGTAAAGGCGACGGCGCGGCCCAGGCCGTATTGCCAATGGGCCAGGAGCGGGTCGCCCTTATCGGTCCAGAGGGGTGTTTCCGCGCGCGGTTTGGGGGTGGTGGCGACGTAGCCGAGGAGCTTGGGGTACTCGGCCGGGCCGATGCCGCGCACGACCTCGCTCATCGAGCGAACCTGAGGAGTGAAGGGATCTTCGTAAATGGCCGATTTGAGAATGACCGCCGTTTCCTTGATGAACACCTGGGGCAGCTCGTCCGGAGACTTGACCTCATAGAAGCGGCCTTTGCCGTGGGCGGCTATCCATTCCATGGTTTGGCTGCCGGAATGGCCGGAGATGAGAATGGTGCTGACGGTGATGCGATCCTCGAGGATAGTTTTCATCGTCTCGTCTTTCGGGGCCTGGGGATCGCCGTCGCTGAAGATGATGATGTGTTTGAGGTTGGCGGTGGATTTCCTGAGCGCCTCGTCGGCGCGTTGGAGGAAGCCATCGAAGCCGGGCATATCGCCCTGGTTCATGCCCGCGATCTGCGCGGCGAGGTCTCTGCGGTTGCGCACTTTCTGGAGGTCGAAGAGCCAACGCTCGGTTCCGTCCCAGAGCAGGACGCCCATCTCATCGGAGGGACCGAGAGCGGCGAGCACCCCCTCGGCGCAATCGCGGGCCACCTGGTTGCCGTTGTTGAACTCCATGCCGTGCATGATGAGCACGACGGCGCCGCTGGGCAGGACCTTTTTGCTGTCCAGTTCCATGCTCACCGGCAGCGTGGACTCGAGCGGAGTGCCACGGTAGCTGCCGGCGGCGTAGGTCTGATCGCCGCCGATGCAGACCAGGCCGACGCCAAAATCGCGCACGGCGCTCTCGAGCAATTTGAGACGGTCGTTTCCCAAGTCGCCCGCCTCGAGGTTGCTGATGAAGATGGCGTCGTAGCTCTGCATCTCGCCCAGGGTGGCGGGGAAGCCTTCCACGCCGACGAGGCGGTTGGTGATGTGGGAAGACTGAAGGGCGGCGGCCAGCGGTTTGTCTTTTTCGACGTCCGCCGAGACGATTAGGATTTGAGGGTCGCCGCTGACGATGGCAAAGCCGGAGGCGCGGTTGTTCTGCGGCAACGGATCGCCCTTGACGTCCACCTCCACGTCGTAGCCGTAGTAGCCGGGATCGGCCAGCGTCTGGGGAAAGGAGAAGAGGTTCTTCCCGGCGGTAAGGTCGACCCGTTTTTCGCCGAGGACCTGAAAGTTGCGAACGAGCCGCACCGTGGCGGGGGGGGCCTGGGCGGCCTGGACGTGAATCTTGACCTCGAAGGCCTGGCCTTTCTTGAGCCGGGGAGGCACCTGGAGTTTTTGCACCGAGACGTCATTGGCGACGGACACCCCCACCGGCAGCACGTCCACGGTCACGCCGAGTTGCTGGTTGGCTCCCAGCACCGCGCTCATCGCGTCGCCCAGGTTCTCGTTGCCGTCGGTCACCAGGACGAGACGTTTCTGGCCCGTCTCCGGAAAAGCGGCCGTGCCGAGCCGGATCGCCGCCGCCAGGTCGGTCCGCTCGGTGCCGACCACGGCTTGGATCTTCTGCAAATCCAGGGCCGCGCTGGGAGAAGACTCGATGCTGGCCTCGCTGCCGAAGACGATCACGCCCGCTTTGTCCCGGCTCTTCTTCTGTTTCGCGGTGGCATTGACGTATTCCTTGGCGGCCTCCTGCTGCGGGGAGGGAATGCTGTCCGAGCGGTCGAGCACGAAGAAAACATTCATGCCGTCGATGGGCCGGAGCATTTGGAGGCCGGCGAGAGCGCAGACGAGGGCGGTGAGGACCAGGACGCGCAGCGCCACCGCCACCCAGCGCCGCCATTGGCTGACCTGGACGTCGCTCTTCCAGGCAAACCAAAACACCCATCCCAGCGCCGGCGCCAGCAGCAGCAGGTAGTAAGGTTGGGTGAATTGGATGTTCATGGGCGGATGAGCTTCTGCACCCGGTGGTTTTGTGAATCGGCGACGTACAGATTGCCTGCCGAATCGAGAGCCAGGCCCCAGGGATTGTTAAACTGGCCGGGGGCGGCGCCCGGGCCACCGATGATTTCGAGCGGCTGATCGTTGGCGTCGAACACCTGAATGCGGCTGTTGCCGAATTCGCAGACGTACTGGCGGCCGGCGGGGTCGACGCAAATATCGTAGGGATAGCTCAGTTCACCCCGGCCCGCGCCGGCTCGGCCATAGGTCCGCAACACGTTGCCCTGGCTGGAGAAAACCTGGATGCGGTGGTTGCAGGAATCGGCCACGTAGATCCGGTCCTGGGTGTCCACGCACAACCCTTCGGGGCGATTGAATTCGCCGGGTCCAGTGCCGGCGCGGCCGAAGGCGCCGAGGAAGGGCGGGGCCGGCGCGCGGTTGGTGTTGGAGGGCGCCGCCGCAGGCTCCGGGGCAAGGCCGGTCTGCTGCCCTGCCAAGTCGAAACGCTGCACGCGCTCGGCTGGGCCGTATTCGCTGACCAGGATTTCATTGCGAGAGTTCACGGCCACCGCCCGGGGCAACATGAACTGGCCGCTATTGGTTCCGCGCCGGCCCCATTGAGCGAGCAATCGGCCGGTCGGCGAAAACTGGTTTACGCGCTGATAATGCGGCTCGAGTACGACGATACCGCCCTGGCGGTCGCGGCACAAGCCTTTGGGCTTGCCCAGGTCGGTCTGCGGCATTTGCCAGGAGAGCAGAAACACGCCCTGGGGCGAGAATTTCTGCACCCGGCCAGTCATATCCACCACGTAGAGATTATCCTGCAGGTCCACGGCCACCGAGCGCGGCTTGTTAAACTGACCCAGGCCGACACCTCGGGTGCCAATGACTTCCGCGCGGCTGAAGATGCGGCTCGCCAGGGGCGCTCCAGGCCCCAGCGGGGCAGGACCACAGCCGGTCAATGCCAGGATGACCAGCGGGGTGGAGAGAATCGCGCGAAGGGCACGCGCTGAAAGCGCGCAGCATATCAGCCCAGGGCAACGCCCTGGGGAACCCGCCGCCAGAAGCCCAACCCGCCCTGCAAGGGCGGGGGTAGCTCCCGTGGCCTGCGCCCTTTCAGGGCGCCGGGGTGTAATCTGGGGCCGGCTTTCCCAGGGTGTTACCCTGGGCTGACATGCTGACGCGCTTTCAGCGCGCGTTCGTGCGAGAATTGGTTCGGAGCAAGAATGTGCAAACTCCGGAGCGCAACGGTTCAACGCCGCGCCATTTTCGGATGTCCCTTCGGGACCGGTCTGTGTGCCGCTAAAACCCTCCGGACTGGTCGTCCGTTCTCCGCCGCCGGGCCACAGGCGGCGCGCGCCGCCGCCGCCCTTCCACAGCGCCAGCGGCGCCACGGCCAAGGCCAGGAGGGCCAGGCACAAGGCGTTGACCTGCGCATTATGGCCGTAATGCAGCAGGTTGAATACGCGGAGCGCCACGGTTTCTCCGCCGGGGGGCACGACGAGAATCATCGACTCGACGTCCCAAAGACAGAGGAGGAAGACGACATACCAGGCGGCGCCGAGCTGCGGGGCGATTTGGGGCCAGTGAACGCAACGGAAGAGTTGCCAGCCGTTGGCGCCTTCGAGCCGGGCGGCGTCGGTCAAATCGGGGTCCAGGCCTTGCATGGCCTGGGCGGCGGTGTTCCAACCCAACGCCAGGTAGCGGACTACAAGAGCCAGGATGACGATCCCGGCGCTCTGGTAAAAGCGCCAGGTCCAGGACCGATTGAACAAGGCGATCCAGCCGATGCCCAGCACCACGCCGGGCACCAGCAGAGGCAGCCAGAGAAACCAGCGCAGCAGAGCGCCGGGCCGCAGTTTAAACCTGACAGCACCGCAGTGGCCTGCACCGCCCAACACGCCGAGGCCAATCACCAGCGTGGCCGAGACGGCGGCGAACCAAACGGAATTGCCGATGGCGGCGCGGCTTGCCGCCAAGGCCCCGGGCAGCTCAGTCCAGGTCCGTTTCTCGGAGACCAGTTGGAGCAGCGGCAGGCCCAGCGACACCAGGCAAAGAAGCAGGGTGAGCGCCGCGCAGGGCCAAAACCACCCGCGCCCGAGTTGGCGGCGGAAGAGTGCCGGCGATACCGGGCCCTCGGCCCTCGGCCAGGGTATTTCCTGCCGGATGAACCACAGGAGCAGGAGCAAGGGGCCCAGCACCAGCGGCCAACTCAACTTGAGTGCGCCGAGCGTGTCGAAGCTCGTGCTGAAGCGCACCCAAATCTCTGCCGGAAAGACTTTGACCTGCAAAATTGCGGGCACGGCAAAATTGTTGAGGGCCAGCACCAACGTCAGGACCGCCGCCTGGGCGAGGGCGTTTCGGGCCAGCGGCAGAAGCAAACCGCGAAGGAGCGCCACGCCGGTCACGGCAGGGTCGCTCTCGAGCTGAGCCGGTTCGAGCCGCTGCCACGCTCCGCGAACCGCCAGGAGTGTGATCGGCCAGGTCAGCAGGCTCAGAATCCAGATCGCCCCGCCCAGGGAAACAATGTTGAGTGGCAGCCAGGAGTGCCAAACGCCGCTATGGCCCAGGTAATGGAGCCAGCAGTTGGCGACCAGGAAGGGTGGCAGCGCCAAGGCCATGACCGCGACGGCCAGCAAGCGGTTCCGCCAGCCTCCTGGCAGGCCCTCGAGGCAGAGCGCCGCCGCCAGCCCAAACGCCGACGCCAGCAGGGTGGCGAGGCCGCTCACGAGCAGGCTATTGAGGAGGAGGGTCATCGCAGGAAAACCTGGTTCAGTGTGGTAGTGGTACGTTCCAAGTCGCGGAGCAGGTTGTCCCAGTTGACCTTCAAGGCAGGTCTAGGGAGCGCGCTCGGGGAAACGCCGTCGAGGGCCTTGGCAGCGACCAGGCGTCGGACCACGTCGGGTCGCTGGAGGTAATCGAAGAGACGCTGGGCGGCTTCCGGGTGCGGCGTGTTGCGGGTCACGGCGACGGTATTGGGGATGAGGAGGCTTTCCTCGGAGAGCGGCATGGCCGCCAGCGGCAGACCCTCGCGCTGGCCGGCGGCGATGTCATCGGAATCGGTCACTCCCAGCCAGGCCTCGCCGCTGCCGACCAATCGTGCCACCACCGAATTGCCGTCGACGAGGAAGGGTTTATTGGCGGCCAAGCCGCGGCACCAGGCGAGCCATCGTTCCTGGCCCCAAAACTGGCGCAGGGCGTGGAAATGGGTCGAGGTGGTGCCGAACTGGGGCATGGCGAGGGCGACCTTGCCGCGCCAGGCGGGGTTGGTCAACTCGAGCAGGGAGCGGGGAGCCGTGTGCAGCGAGAGGCGGTTCGTGTTGATGACCAGGCGGCGCGTGCGGTAGCCAAAGGCAGCCCAGCCGTTGGTCTGGCGAAAAACGTTTTGCGCGGCCAGGAGGCGGGTGCGCATTTCTTCATTGCCCCAGAACACGTCGCACTGGGGGCGCCGCTGCTCGGCCAGCAGGCGGTTAGCCAGGCCAACCGTCTTGACGGCTTCGCTATCGTAAACGGCGCGGACCTTCAGGCCGGTCTCTTTTTCAAAGTCGGTCAAGATCGGCAGGGCGAAATCTTCGTCCTGGGCGCAATAGGCGACAACGTAGGTATCGGCCGCGCCCAGGACCGGCAGAGTCGCCGCGCAGAGGAGAGCGATGACCAGACGGAGGATGCTCATACCGTCCTCCGATGGTAGTACCACCATTCGCCCAGCAGGACCAGGAGGGCCAGGCCGGCGAAGGTGCGCCAGACTTCCATGTTCGCTCGCTGCATGGAGGTAGCTCGGATTTTGGTGTATTTACCCAGTTGAAGCTCGTCTCGGGGCTTGATGTTGCTCTCGGCGGCGTCGAGCAGGTTGACGCAGAAGACGGTGTCATTGGTGCCGATGCGGAGGCGATAGACGCCCTGCTTGGCGGTGTCGCCGAAGACAAACTCGCTGGCCTTGGGGTCGATGGGCACCGTGCGAGTCTGGCCGCCCGGCAGGGTCACTTGGGCGCTCGTTTCCGAGCGGCCCAAGGCCAGGCGGAAGGCCTCACCGGCCTTGACCAACAACTGGCTGGTCTTGGCGTTGGCGGGGTTGAGCCACTCGACGGCATTGGCGATGAAAATGGGGAAAGAGACCCGCAAAGGCCAGTTGCTCTCCAGAATATCGAAGCCGATCCAGACCAGGCGCTGGCGGCCGAGGTCGCCGGCGAGAATCAGGGAGGCCTGCGGGGCATCAGCGAGGGAAAGCGCCCAACTGGGGGTCTTGGCGGTGTAGCTTTCCTTGACCTGCACATTGTCAAAAGCGGCATAGCGCATGAGGGGATGCGAGGTGCGCCAGTCGACAATGGGCGGCCCTTCGACACTGGCGACGGTCTCGACCCAGTTGGTGTTGAGGACGTGGATGGCCAGGACGTTGCCCTGGGGCCAGGTGGTGGGCGCCACATCGTCCAGCACCACAAAATCGAAGCCGGCAGCGGGGTCGGTCAGGTTGGCGGCGACCGCGAGTTCCATGTCGGCAGCGGCGCGCAGGGCCTTTTCCAGAAAGCGGTTGCCGCGCGTGACGAGCAGGACCTTCACGGGCTTGGGCAGGAGGCTGGCAATTGAGGCCTGGTTATCGACGGCCAAGTCGTCCTTGGCGGTCAAGCGGACGGTGAAAACGCCGTCACGGGACTGGGTTGCGAGGAAGACCTGCGGGGAGGCCTCGCCGGCGGGAATGGTCAGGGGGCGTCGTTCGAGGAGGCGATCATCGAGCAGCAACTCGACCTCGGTTTCTAGGCTGTTGGTTGAAAAGTTGCCGATATTGGCATACACCGCCCGCTGGCGGGCGTCGTCGGGATTGGCGCGGGTGTCCAGGCCGGTGATGCCGAGGTTGTTGGAACCTTTGCCGACCCGATGATAGATCAAAGGCAGGGGCCGATCCTTGCTTTCGAACTCGCTGAGTTCCGGGGCCGCCCCGTCGCTGAACAGATGGACCTCGGCGTTTTTCTGGTCGCGGACGAGGGATTCGGCCATCCTCAGTGCGGGAAGCAGGCGGGTGGGGGAATCCGAGCAGAGACAGGCCTGCAAGGCGCGGCGGAGGGAGGCCTTCTCGCTGGTGGCCGATTGTTTGACTTCGGCATTGGCCCCCGCCAGGAGGATGACCATCTGGTCGCTCCCGGCCAGGCTGTCGACCCATTTGAGCGCCTCGCCGCGGGCCTTCTCGAAACGCGAGGGCGATTCATCGGTGGCCTGCATCGAGGCCGAGGCGTCGAGGATAATCACGCGCAACTCGGCCGGTTTGGCTTTGGCGGCAAAATAGGGCCGCGACAGGGCGAAGACGGACAGGGCCAGCAGGAGGATCTGAAGGATGAGCAGCCAGTTCTTGCGCAGCTTTTGAAACGGGGCGCTGGCCTGCGTCTCGGCCAGGAACCGCTGCCAGAGCATGGTGCTCGAGACGAGCTTGACCACCCGCTTGCGTTTCAGCAGATAGAACAGCACCACCACGGGAATCGTGGCCGCAAAAGCAAGGGCGGCTGGGGCCAGGAAGTGCATTATCCCCAAACCTCCGCCTTCCTGAGTTGCTTGAGCAGCAGCTCTTCGAGCGGCGTGTTCGAGTTGGCGGTGAAGAAATTGATGCCGCGGCTTTGGCAAAACTCGCGGAGACGCTGCAGGAAGTTCTGGACGCTCTGCTGATAGGCCTTCATGCGGTAGCGGCCAAAGGTCACCTCCTGCACCGCGCCGGATTCCGAATCTACGAGCCGCAGGTCGCCGAAGGCGACGGGAGCGAGCTCTTCCGGCGAGAGGATCTGGACGAGGTCGACTTGGAAGCCGCGCGCGACGAGGGCGGAGAGGCCGGACTCATAGCCGGCAGGGTCCAAGAAGTCACTCAGCAGGACCGCAACCCCGGGCTGGCGGGCCTCGAGGGCGCCGCGCCGCAGGGCCTGGTTCAGATTGGCCGAGCCGCCGGCAGTGAGGGCGCTCAGGTTGGCGAAGAATTGGATGGCGGAACGTTTGCCCCGCACCGAGCGCAAGGCGCCTCGGGCCGCCAATTCGGCGAGGCGGGCGGCGCGATCGGCGAGGTGGGGGGCTCCTGCCGGCTGAAGCCGGCGCTCCGCGGCTAACTCGGGAAACGGGATGACGCTGACCCGATCAAAGCCGGACAGAGCCACATAGCCGACGGCGGCGGCAACCTGGCGGGCGAAATCGAATTTGCGCGGCTCGCCGAAGGTCATGGATTCGCTGGCATCCAGGAAGATGCGGACCGGGAGCTCGCGCTCTTCCTCGTAGAGCTTGAGAAACAGCCGTTCCAGGCGGCCGTAGAGGTTCCAATCGAGGTAGCGGAAATCGTCCCCCGGGACGTAATCGCGGTAGTCGGCAAACTCAACGGATTGGCCGCGCGCCCGGCTGCGGCGCTCGCCTTTGGCGGAGCTCTTGGCGCGGCGGGCGGCCAGGAGCTGAAACTGCTCGAGGCGGCGCAGGAGCTCGGGCGTGAGGAGCGGGCTGGACATGGGCGAGATCAAACATTGACCATCTGCGCGTCCTTGGGCACGTCCTTCAAGACTTGAGTGATGATATGGTCGCTGGTGACGCCCTCGGCTTCGGCCTCGAAATTGAGAATCAGCCGGTGACGGAGGGCGGGCGGGGCCACGGCTTCGATGTCATCGAAGCTGACGTTGAAGCGGCCCTCGATAAGGGCGCGGACTTTGCCGGCCAGGATGAGCGTCTGGCCGCCGCGCGGGCTGCTGCCGAAACGCAAGTATTGGGAGGCGATGGGGGCGGCGGTTTCGGTCTTCGGATGCGTGGCCAGCACCAGGCGCACGGCGTAGTCTTTCACATGGGACGCAACGGGCACCTCGCGGACCAGTCCCATCAATTCGCACAACGTCTCGCCCGTGAGGACTTTCTGGACGCTGACGCGCTCGCCGGTGGTCGTGCGGGTGAGGACCTCAGCCAGTTCCTCGCCCGAGGGATAGCCGACCAGGAGCTTGAAAAAGAAACGGTCGAGCTGGGCCTCGGGCAACGGATAGGTGCCTTCCTGGTCAATCGGGTTTTGGGTCGCCATGACAAAGAACGGCTCGGCCAGCTTGCGCAGTTGGCCGCCGGCGGTGACCTGGTGTTCCTGCATCGCTTCGAGCAAAGCCGACTGCGTCTTGGGTGTCGCGCGGTTGATTTCGTCGGCCAGGACCAGATGCGCGAAAACCGGGCCGCTCTGGAACTCGAACTGGCGCCGCCCCCCGGCGGCTTCCATCACGATGTTCGTGCCGAGGATATCGGCCGGCATGAGGTCGGGAGTAAACTGGATTCGATTGAAGGACAGGTCGAGCACCTCGCTGAGCGTGCGCACGAGCAGGGTCTTGCCCAGTCCGGGCACCCCTTCCAGCAGGACATGTCCGTGCGCAAAAAGCGCAATGAGCGTGCTCTCGACAATGACGTCGTGGCCGACGATTACCCTGCCGATTTCAGAGCGCAGAGCGGCGTAAGTGTTCCGAAAGGATTCGATGGCGGGTTGCGTTTCCATGGGAGGGAGGTGTCGAGGGACGAGGGGCGAGGGGCGAGGGGCGGCGGACGAGGGGCGAGGGTCGGGGGACGAGGGGCGAGGGTCGGGGGAGCCAGGTGCCGGCACTCGACACTCGACACTCGCCCCTCGACACTCGTCCCTCGACACTCGCCCCTCGCCCCTCGACACTCGTCCCTGCGGTCTGTCAGCTTCATTTCTTCAAATCGTCAAAGTAATCCTTGACCGCTCCCTGGTAAGCGCGGGGAACCTGCTCGTGGGTGAGCGCGCTTTGGGCGTCGGACTGGGCGGTGGCGGCCGCGGCTTCGTAATCCAGTTTGCTCTGGCCTTTGATGCTGACGTTTTTCAGGGTCACGCTGGGCATCTGGTTGCCGGGCGAGAATTGTCCTCGGACTTTGGTGGGCTTGAGCGCGTCGCTCAACTCGCCCTCGCCCCGATCGGTGTGGCCGCGCGCTTCTTCGTCCGGACGTTCCACGCCGGTGTTGTCCCAATGATCGGTCATTTCGCCGTTCCATTCGGTGTTGTCGTCGGCCCAGGTGCCTACGCCGCTGCCCAAGCGGCCGCCCTTTCCCATGCGGGGCCGGCCAGGGTGGTTGCCGGGGCGCCAGCACTGGCCCAGGCAGATGGCGGCATCGGCCTGGTTAAGCGCTTGGAGTTCCGCCGCCAGCGATTGAGCATCGCCCATCTGCTGGGCCAGCCGTTCCAATTCTTTGGCCGCGTCGGCCAACGACTGGGAAGCCGCGGCAGAGTTGCCGGCCTTCAACTGTTTGCCGGCCTTCTTGAAGAGTTCCGGCAAGGTGCCGTAATTGCCCGCCGGGCTGACGGCCTTGGCCACCTCCGCAGCGATCTGGTCGACTTGTTCCGGCGGGAGATTGGCGGCCTTCAATTGAAAGGCCATTTTCTCGAGGGTCTTCTGGGCGATCTCGGGCTGGCCGTTCTTGAGCTGCTCGGCCAGGTCTTTGCCCAGCTTCTCCATTTGCTGCTGCAGTTGCTGGAGGCTCTTGGCCATATCGTTGAGTTTCTCGAGGTCCGTCAACGAGAGCTGCAGGTCTTTGAGGAAGAGTTCCGTCTGGCTTGCGTCGAGTGCCTTGATAGCGTCCTCTAATTGCGGCATTTGCAGGCCCATCTCCTGCGCCTGGCGCGAAAGCGCGGACAGCGCCTTCGACATCTCCTGCCGCTGCGCCTCGGTGCCCGCGGAATTCTTGTCATTCTGCCCCTTGGCGGCTTCCTGGAGTTTCTCGAGGTCCTTCTTAAGCTTCTCGAGGGCCTGGGGATTGCCCGTGGGAGCGCCAAGCTGCTTTTGCAAAGATTCGATTTGCTTTTGCAGGCCGGCGGGGCTCTGCGAGCCGCTGGCCCCCGAGGCGCGCGCCGCCTGTTCCAGGCGCTTGAGGACCGGGTTTTTACCCAACTCCCGAAGCTCGTCTTTGAGCTTTTCGGCGACATTGGCCAGGTCTTTGAGCGCCTCGCCCGGCGTGAGCGTGGCGCGGTTGAGCCGATCCCCCAAGTCGCTAACGGCTTCAAGCGCCTTCTCGGTCTTGGGCTCCATGGCGGGTTGGCGGGCCTGCAGGGTGCGGCGCGTCAACTCCGTAAGCTGCCGGCCGACCTCCCGGATAGCCTGCTGCTGGTTTTGCTTTTGCAAAAAAGCCTTGCTGCGGTACTCGGGCACGAAGCCCAGACCCACCCCGAGGGCGAGGACCACCAGGGCCCAACGCGTAATCTTTTTGGGCAGGCCCAACGGCACGATGCGGCGCGGGTCGAGTTGGCGGACGTGCTCGGCGGCGTCGGCCACCACCAGGTCGCGCCAGGAGCCGGCCTTGGGCTCGGCGGCCACTTCGAGCGCGGTGCTGAGGCGCTCTTTGAGGTGCTCGCGGCAATCCACCCAACGTGCCGCTTCCGCCATGCCCAGGCTGCGCCAACCGCCGAGAATCAACCCGGCCAGCAAAAACGGAAACGGCGCCGCGGCCACGACCGCCAGCGTCCAAAACGGGAGCGGCAGCAGATGGTACGCGCCGTCCAGCAGCACCGTAACCACCGCCCCGACGAGCAGGCCAATCCACAATCCGCGCAACGCCCTGGCCCACCGACGGCGTCGAGCCGCGCCTGAAAGCGCCAATTCGATGATCTGAAGTTCGCTCATGGCCTCAGCCAGCAAGGTGCAATACCCGCGCCCGTTTGGCCAGTCCTAAAATGGTTAGACAACCCCGGTGAGAAAAAGTTCCGCCGGATTTGGCTCTGCCGCCCACAGGGCGCGCCGCAGGGAAGTACCGCAAAATGCTTAGGAGGCGGGACAATTCGAGGTATGTTGGGAGCGTTTGAAATGAATTCTGGTATTAGAGCCATCGCCAAACTGTGCTGGTGCGTGCTCGTAGTTTGGACCCCCTCCGCCAACGCCCGTGATGGAGGGGCGCATCATTATGTGTTCTTCGGCAGGGACAGAGAAAGAATATCCGAGGGTGCTTTCCTCGGACAAAAGGCGTTTGAAGGAGCCCAATTGAAATACACTTGGCGTCAACTGGAGCAGGGGAAGGACGGCTACGAGTTTGCCGACATCCAGCACGACTTGGCCTTTCTCAAATCGAAGGGAAAGAAGCTGTTCATCCAGATTCAAGATGCCTCCTTTGACATCAATACCCGTCCCTTTCCCCGTTATCTACTGCAGGACCCCGCGTACCACGGGGGCGCGGACAAGCAGTACGGCGAGGACAAAGTTCCTTACGGCTGGATGGCGAGGCGATGGGACAAGGCTGTGCAGGAGCGATTTCACCGGCTCGTCTTGGCGCTTGGCCGCGAATTCGACGGCAGGATTGAGGGGATCAACTTGCCCGAAACGGCCTTTGATGTGGCACCCGATGAACGGCTGTGGCCCGAAGGGTTCTCCCCCGAGACTTACTGTGACGCCATCATCACCAACATGGTGGTGCTGAAGCGTGCCTTTCCAAAGTCGGTCGTCCTCCAATATGCGAACTTCATGCCGGGGGACCGGCGGTATCTCGAAAAGGTCTACCAACGGGCAAAGGAGTTGAAGGTCGGGCTCGGCGGTCCCGACCTCTTGCCCTACAAATACTTCCAGATGGAGAATAGCTACCCACTGCTCAAGGGATGCGCAGGCAGTGTTCCCACCGCGATTGCCGTGCAGGACGGCAATTACGAACACACAAATCCGAAGACGGGCCGGCAGGTGACCATCGCCGAACTCATCAGCTTCGCGACGGATTACCTCAAAGTCGATTACATCTTCTGGTGTACACAAGAACCGTTTTATTCCAAGAGCCTGATACCGTTTCTTCAGGGGCAAAGGTGACGACGAGGATACGGTCATCTCCGATCCAGGGTGTTGAAGAATAGAGTCGGAGAAGGCTGGTGCCAAAACGGTGAACCAACCTATTTGAGGACGCCGAGACTGCGCATCCATTCTTCGGCGCGCCTGGGCCAGGTCGTGACGGTCTGGGTCGAGGGACGCAAGCCGTAGCCGTGGCCGCCGCTGGCATAGAGATGCAGCTCCGCGGGCACCTTGGCTTGCTTGAGGGCGAAGTAATAAAAGAGGCTGTTTTCGACACCGACGCCGTCGTCCTCGGCCTGGATGAGGAATGTCGGCGGCGTATTCGTAGTGACGTGGAGGTCCGGGGCGAGTTTGTGGTCCTGGTCCTTGAACACCAGGTAGGCGGGATAAATCGGCATCGAGAAATCCGGCCGGCAACTGACCTCGTCGGCGGCGTCCACGGGTTGATAGGCCCGCTTGTCGTAACGGGTGCTCAGAGACGCCGTGAGATGGCCGCCGGCGGAGAACCCGAGGACGCCGATACGGGCCGGATCGAGATTCCATTGCCGAGCATGAAAGCGGACGAGGCCCAGCGCGCGTTGCGCGTCCTGCAGCGGCAGCAGGTGTTGGTCGTCACCCGAGCGCGCCGGCACACGGTATTTCAGCAGCACCCCCGTGACGCCGATGGAATTGAGCCACTCGCAGACTTCGGTGCCTTCGAGATCCATGGCGAGAATGGCGTAGCCGCCGCCGGGGCAGACAACCACGGCCGCGCCGGTGTCCTTCTCCTTGGGCGGGCGATAGAGGGTAATGGCCGGCTGGCTGACATTGCCCAGACGGATCACCCGCTGCCCGGCCACCAAGCCGCCGTCTGGTTTCGTCGTGTCATGCTCTTCGCCGACCTCGCCCTTTTCGCCCGGAGCGCCCTTCGGCCAAAGAGGAATCGGTTCCGAGACCGCGGCGCCCAAGGCAAGCGAACCGACGCCGAACGCCAACAGGAGCGAGAGGAGCCTGGAAGCAAACATCATGGCTAAATCGTCCACGGCTCGCGCCGAGCGCGGTCGAGGAGGCGATTGGCGAGGTCGTCGCCGGGGAATTCCTCGTTCGCCGGATCCCATTTGAGGGGGCGGTTCAATTGGTAGCAAAGGTTGCCCAGATGGCAGACGCTGGCGGTTCGATGGGCGCGCTCGATGTCCCGGAACGGCTTCTGGCGGCTCTTCACGCTCTCGATGAAATCGCCGTAGATGCCCCCAGTGCCTTTGTATCGCGGGATCACGCGCGGCGCCACGGGTGTTCCGGTTCCAATCACCTCCTCGCCCCTGCCCGGCGAGTGGTACATCCGCAGGCCGTCGGCAAACCGGTAAGTCAGGTATTTGTGCTCCTTGCCGTCGGGGGGAATGATCTCGACGGGCCCCTCCTCCATGCGGTTGATGGCGAAGAGCATGCCGCCGAACTTGTGCGCGCCCCAGTCGGTCATGCCGCCGCCCGAGAAGTCGCGCCACGAGCGCCAGCTCGTGCCGTCAATGTTATAGGAGCCGCTGATGCGATAGGGGTGGTAAGGCGCCCAAGCGGCCGGCCCGAGCCACATGTCCCAATCCACACCCGGCGGCACCGGTTCGCCTCCCAGGTAGCACGGCTTGGAGGGCCCGCCGCAGTTGACGAAGACTTCCTTGGGCTCGCCAATCTCTCCGCTCCAACACTGGCGGACGATGCCAGTGAAATCTTCGAGGACGCGCTGGCTGCCGCCCGACACCACGCGGCCGCACCGGCGCGCGGTTTCGACCATGGCGCGGCCTTCGCGAATTGTCAGCGATTCCGGCTTCTGGCAATAGACGTCCTTTCCCTGCTTGCAGGCCTCAATCACGATGACGGCGTGCCAGTGGTCCGGGGTGGCGACGTGGACGGCGTCCAGGTCCTTGCGGGCCAGGATTTCGCGGAAGTCGTTGTAGGCCGCGCACCCGGCGTCGCCGTTGTGCTGGTCCACCCGCCGCTTGGCGCTTTCCCGCACGGCCTTTTTCACGTCGCACACCGCCACGAACTGGACATCGCTGCGTCCCAGGAAAGCCCCCAGGTCGCCGCTGCCCTCGTTGCCGATGCCGATTCCACCCATGACGATTCGTTGGCTGGGAGCGGGGCGGTCCTCGAGGCCCAGCGCGGAGGCCGGGATGACGGTGGGCATGACCGCCAAGGCAGCCGAGGCCTTGAGAAAGGCCCGGCGGCTCACTCCCGGCGCGGTTGATTCTTGTGTTGCAGGATTCTTCATAGCGTTCGCTCAGTTCAAACGGATGCGGTTGGCCGTGGCCGCCTATTTAATGTTATCGAGGGCGTTTTGCGCTCTGGTACGCAGACGCGAGTCGGCCGCCTTGTCCACCACCCGTTGGAGGGCCTCCTTGGCCACGGCCGGTTGGCGCCGGGCAAGGGATTCGGCGATCCTCTCGTAAGCGACAAAGGCCTCCCGTGCAAGCCCCGGTTCCTCGAGGCAGGGCTCGACGAGCTTTAGGGAATCCGGATTAGCCACCTGGGCCAGACCATTGAGCGCCAGCCGTTTCTCGTCCGGACGGGTGGCCAACTCGAGGGCGACGCGATAGGCCTCGAGCTTCTGGTTCGGGCGGGTCCCCGGTTGGCCGGCCATGCGAATATAACCCCGCAGAGCAATGATACGGGTGGCCGGTTCTTGGTCCTCCTTTGCGACCTTGAGCAAGTCCGGCATGGGGGCGGCGTCCGTCCAGGCTGCCAGGGCGCGGACGGCGGTTTTGCGGACCTCGCCTTCGCCGGCCAGGGCCTGCCGCACTGCCTGCAGCGCCTGGTCGCCGCCCAGGCTGGATAGCACGGTCAGGAGGCAAATCTCGCTGGGGGCATCGGCTTGGGAGAGCGCCTTGAGAACCGGCGCACAGAGCGCCGGCTTGTCCGGCAGCCGGCCTGCCAGCCCGGACATGGCCTGAGCCACCGAGTCTCGCTCGCCGGCGTCCTTTTTCGTCAGCATCAGCTCCGCCAGGGTCGCGAAGTCCTCGGCTGTTCCCAGCGTGGCCATGGATTTCAAGGCCGCTCTACGGACCTTGGCATCGTCATCGTTCAGGGCCTTGCGGATGGCCGGCAGCGCCTCGCGCTGGCCGCGTTCGGCCAGCACGAGCAACAAGGCCGGCCGGATGGCCGCTTCGGCGGTGCCGGTCTGCCCGACGAGGGCCTCGGCCACTCCGGGGCCCTGCAGCTCGATCAAGGCCTGGCTGGCGGCGGCGGAGGTTTCGTCGTGTCTCAAAGCGCCCGCCAGGACCGGCACGCTCGAGGCCGTGCCTAAACGGGCCAGCGCTTTGAAGGCTGCGCGCCGGACGGGCTCATTGCCCTCCGCCGCGAGTTGGTTGACTAATTCCGTCAGACCGGCCGCATCACCCCGGCCGGCCAGCGCGCCCAGCAAGACGACCTGGGTTTCCGGAGGCAGCCCTGGCAGTTCCTTGGCGAACGCCCGGGTCGAAGCATTGCCCGGGACGGAAATCACCGCGCCCAGCGCCGCCCGCCGCAGCAGGGCCTCGTCCGAGGAGAGTGTCTTGAGGATGAGCGGCACGGCCTGCTCCTGCTGCATCTGCACGAGTGCGCCAAAGGCCCCAGGCCGCACCGATCTTGGGGCGTTGTCCTCGAGCAGCGCGCGATAGATCTTTTCCGCGCGTGCCGGCTGGCCGGCGGCCGCCAGGCTGGGCGCGCAACGCAGGAGCGCCTGCGCCCAGGCGAGCTTGAGCGGGTCCGCGACTTCCGCCCCCTCGAGCACGCCGGCCGCCTCGGTCCCGCCTATTCTGCCGATGGCGTTCAAGGCCGCCTGCGCGGTCGCGTCGTCGCCGCGCAGCAGGGCCGCCAGGGCTTTCAAAGAGGAGCGATCCTTGCGGTCTCCGATGGTGTTGATGATGCCGATGCGCAGGTTGCCCTGGGTCTGGCCGAGGGCTTTTTGGAGCGACTCCTCGACGGCAGGATCGGCCATGCCCAGGAACACTTGTCGGGCTACGTGCGACAACTGGGCGTCAGTCAGAAGCTTCCCCACGGCCGGGACACACCGGGCCGAGCCGACAATGCGAAGCATCTGGCAGGCGAATTGTTTGCCCGGCATGGTGGCGGCCGGGGCCTCAAGGACGGCGATCAACTTCGCCTCGATGGGCGCGTATTGATCCGGCCTGGCGTTGGCGATCTCCTTCTCCACCGCCGCCAATTCGGTTGGAGCGGTCCCGAACTCCCGGCTTACGATGGCCTGGTAGATATCGGTCCCGGCGGTCTGGCCCGGAGCGGCTGAGGGAAGGAGCGCCCCGGCGCACAGCACCGCGCCCAAACAACGTTTGACGGTCATGTTCATTAGCTGCGTCATGGAGCGGGAGGATGGCAGGACCGCGCCGGGCAGTCAATGGTGAAGTGGCCGCAACCACGCGAAGGCGGTGAGACAGAATTCTCATTGGGCCTCCGGATCGCAGACCTCAGGGCCGATCCGGACCGTCGAGCCTTCGTTTCCTTCGTTCGCTTCTGTTCTTTTCCTGCGTCCCGCCGGCCAGGCACAGGAACAGAACAGAAGGAAACGAAGGGAACGAAGAAGCGGCCTGATGCGGCAGCATCGATCAGGTGCAGGACATTTCGCAGCTTCCCATATTCAATTACGGCTGCGGCGGCGGGCTCAGGGCACGATTACCTCAAGCTCAGGCGCCGCGTGCGCGAAGTGTCCCGGATTGCGTGTAACCACGCGCCTGGCCCGTCTGCTCCGCGCGAAAGTGGCGTGGAGCGAATCGTAGATTCCGCCCCCATAGTGGCGCACCAGTTCAACGGCCTCTTCGAGCGGCGTGGAGGGAACCTGGCCCGCCCAGACCTTGAGTTTTCCACGCTTGAGGATCTTGCCACGGTTCGGCTCGACCTCGAGGACGATTCGCCCGGGGGTCGCGGAAACCCTGAGCTTCCGTCCGGGTAGGATGCCCGCGGCCTTGCGCAGATCGCGGGAGAGCACGATTCGGCTTGAGCTGTCCAGTCTTATGGTACCCGTCATGCCAAAACCATGTCGCAATGGTGGCATGAATGCAAGGGCCACGAACGCAACCGGATCGGTTTCCCCCCACCCCGGAATGTGCGCCTGGGAAAGGCGCGAGGATATCTGCGGACGTCGGAGCGTGTATTTAACCGCAGAGACGCAAAGAACGCGGAGATTCGTTTCGTTTGTCTTCCCTGCAACCGTCTAATTTGCTCGGAGGCTGCGAACAGTTTCTTCTCCGCGTTCTTCGCGTCTCTGCGTTTCAACTGCCTCTCCGAAAGCCCCTGCGGGTTCCCCAAGCAATCCCGACGGCCCTCCGCCCCCTCTCACGCTGGACGTTTCACGCTCGAGGCTGCGGCGGCTGGCCCAGGTTGGGCAGGGCCTGCTCCAGCCGCGCGGCTTCGGCCCGGACCACCGTCGCTACGCGATGTTTGGCCAAGTAAACCCGGGCCACGCTTACCCCCAACAGGCGGGCGACCTGGCTGGCCGTCATGCCTTTGAGCGCGTAGAGGTCGAAAATCTGAAATTGCTCGGGACGCACCTGCTGCCTGGCCCGGTCTATAGCCGCGGCGAGCACCTGCGCTTCCCATTCCTCGGTCCATATCCGCTCGAGGTCCGGCGCCGTCCCGCCGGTGAGCCGATCCAGCAGCGCCGTCGCGGTCGTGTCATCCTCCCCGCCCGCCTCGACCGCCTGGCCGGCGGGCAGGCGTTTTCGGAGTTGATCGATGATCCGCCAGCGGGCCAGGCGCAGCAGCCAGGTCTTGAACGAGCAGACCTTGGGATCGTAATGGAAACCCGGCAGGTGCTTGGCGGCGGTGATGATGGTCTCCTGCACCGCGTCCTGCGCCTCGGCCTCCGTGAGGCCGGCCTTGAGCGCGACGCCGTAAATGAGCCGCCAGTAGGTGTCGAAAAACTCCTGCCAGCCCGCCTGGTCTTCCAAATCCTTCAGCCGGTCCAGCAGGCTCGCCCGCGTGGCAAGGGAGGAATTGTCGCTCTGGCTCATGCTTTCGTGGTGGAGACTAGCAGTTCCGAGGTCGTGCATCCAGCGTACAAACGCCGGCACGAGCGGTTTCTTTCAGGCCCCGAGACTTTTTTCAGAAGAAAATGGAGCGCCGGTGAAAGATTCAGCGAAACGGTCCGTTAGTACAGTTGATGACCACGGAACCGCGGGGGGCACCGGGCCCTCGCGTGAACCGAATCACTTTAGTCGAAAGTTAATGAACTATGAAAACGACGCGAATCTCAATGAAAACAGAGCTCGCCTTCCTGGCCGCCGGGATGCTCCTCGGAGCGGGCGGCACCGGCTTGAGCCAGCAACCCACCTTCACTAGAATTACCAACGGCGCCATTGTGAACGACCAAGGCAACTTCGGGGGCGCCACCTGGGGCAATTTTAGCAACCGCGGACTCCTGGACCTGCTGGTCTGTGACTTCCGCGGAGGGACCAACGTGTTCTACCGGAACAATGGCGACGGCACCTTCACCAAAATCACAAACCTGGCTCCCGTCCGGAATGCCGCCTATTCGGTAATGCCCGCGGCGGCCGATTTCGGCAACGATGGCTACCTGGACCTGCTGATTTCGGCAGGCGGTGCGGCCCCCACGCCACAACCCAACATGCTCTACCATAACAATGGCGACGGCGCCTTCACCCCATTCAGTGGTGGCGGAGTGACTAATTTGGCGGGGTTCTACAATGGCTGCGGCGTGGCCGACTACGACAACGATGGGTTCGTCGATCTATTCATCCCAGGGGTGAACGGTCAGAGCCTGCTCTTCCATAATAATGGCGACGGCACGTTTAGGCGAGTTCTCTCGGGTTCCATCGTTACTGACTTTGTGAGCAATAGCAGCCTTGCCTGGGTCGATTACGACGACGATGGGTTCATGGATATGTTTATCGCTCATGCAGAGCCGACACGGAGTTACCTGTATCACAACAATCGGGACGGGACCTTCACGCGGGTCCTCACCAACGCGGTGGTTACCGATTCGTGGCCTGACGGAGGGTGGGGGGCGGCGTGGGGCGACTATGATAACGACGGGCTCCCGGACCTCTTCGTCACTGGTATGACCGGCGTTAATCGCCTCTACCACAACAACGGCAATGGCGCTTTCACCAACGTCACCACTGGCCCAATGCTGGCAGCAAGCAGTTCCCGCAGCTGCGCCTGGGGCGACTACGATAATGACGGATACCTGGACCTCTTTGTGGCCAGTTATAACGCCCCAAACCGCCTGTTCCACAACAATGGCGATGGCGCCTTTACGCAAGTCGTTGGCGCAGTTTTCGCCAACGACCCCAATAGCGGCATTTACTGCCAATCATGCGGCTGGGTGGACTACGACAATGACGGTTTCCTTGATTTATTTGTCGCGCGCGCGCCCGATAACGGCACGACTTCCAATCTGCTCTACCATAACAACGGCAACACCAACGCGTGGCTGGAAGTGAAACTGGTCGGCACGGTAGCCAACCGTTCGGCGATTGGCGCCAAGGTGCGCGTGCATGCGACCATCGGTGGCAAGACGTTCTGGCAACTGCGCGAAATCAACAGTGGCCAGGACCGATCGATTCAACCCCTGATCGCCCATTTCGGCCTCGGCGATGCCACCAACGTGGACACGTTGCGGATCGAGTGGCCCTCGGGAACCGTTCAGGAGCTTCACGACCTGACGCCCCGGCAAATCCTGAGCATCACCGAACCGCCGCGTTTGTTGGCGAGCATTACCAATGGCCTGCCGCAGTTTTCTCTCAAGGCCTGGCCCGGCATGGAATTCGACATTCAGGCGTCCACGGACCTCGCGGCGTGGTCCCCTGTCGCCACGGTCACCATTACCAACCTGAGCGGCATCGCCCAGATCATTGACACCAATGCACCGGCTTTGGGCAGCCGCTTTTATCGTGCGTCGTCGCGCTGAGGCGGAAAGGAACACCAACCCAGGCGCGCAGGCGCTCTGACCCCAGGGCTGGATTCAAGAAGGCCCGGAAAACGGGGCCGGGACGGCTTCGTCCCCGCTTCTTCTTGTTCGGCGCTTTCGATCCGGGGAGGAAGCCGTCCCCGCCCCTTTCGTGAATCAGCCCTGGTCTGACCCGAAGGCAGGGAGGGGCTTCTTGCATAACATGCATGAATGGCTTAGATTAGTCCTAAAGTGCAAACCGATGCGTGTGGTTAACAGGCCAGCCAGCAGGGCCGCAAGACCGGCGATGGGCTTCGTCCGCCCTGGGGGAGGCCGGGCCTTCACCCTGATCGAACTGCTGGTGGTAATCGCCGTCATCGCGATCCTGGCTGCGCTGATGCTGCCAGCGCTGGGACGCGCCCAGGCGCGCGCGCGCGTGGCCAAATGCCTCGGCAGCCTGCGTCAAATCAGCCACGCAGTAAACCTCTACATCCAGGACAACAACAGTCGATACCCGACGGTCAGCGGCGAAAACTGGAGGTCCTTCCGTCTCGGTGGCGGCGACCCGGAGCCGCAAGCCGCCGCCCGGTTTGACCTGGAATGGGCGACCAACCGTATTCTCTGGCCCTACACCCATAGTCGCGAACTCTACCGATGCCCGTCGGACCGGGGAATGAATGACACGCCGTGGATGGAGTCTTTTAACAGCAACTACGAAATGATCGGCAGCAGCTACAAGTACAACGAGCTTCCATGGATTTCGGCCACGCTGTTGCCAGAGAAGGACCCCGATTTTGGCCTCGCGGGCAAAAACGAGGACTGGCTTTCCCGCCCCTCGCGCTTCATCTTGCTGCATGAACCCCCCGCCACGCCCTGGTGGGACGGCGGGTGGTTCTACTTTTTCTGGCACTACGCTCGCGGCCCGAACACCGCGTTTAGCCTGAGCCAAGTCAGGGACCGTTTCATCTCCCCGGCGCTGTTTGCCGATGGACATGCCGCCCAGTGTGACTTCACCCGGGCCATCACCTCGCGACCAGACTATCCATTCGAGCCGACGCCAGACTGGTATTTTTACGAGCCCGCCCAAGGCCTGCCACCGTAACCCGACCGCAGCCGCGAAGCGTCTCAACGCGCCCACGTGGCGAGGCCGACCTTCCTCAAGGTTTCTTTGAATCTGGCTTCGCTGCGGAAGTCATCCCAGAATTCGTCCACCAACAGGTTCTCCATTGAATCGCGTTCGGCCAGGGCCTTTTCCAGCCAATCCAGCGCGTGCGCCCTGTCACCCAGGCGGGCATACCGTTCTGCATACCAATACGGCGTCCGACGCCACGGCTCGTCCTCCTTCGCCATTTCGAGGCGCTGGGTCCAATAACCGCGCGGCCCGGCTTGGTTGAGGGCGCGACCGAGCTTGGTGTAGCGCTGCTCGATGTCGTAAGGATCCAACCCTTGCTTGCGCTCGTGCTTCCTGAACTCGTCCAGCGCCTGGGCATAGTTCGTCATCGCCAGATAGACCCGCCCGGCCCAGTAATGGCCGCTCGGGAAACTCGGCTCAAGCTCCGAGGCGCGCAGGTAAAACGGAAGCGCCTTCTCATAATGACGCTCCGCAAACTCGCAATGTCCAAGAAACTTGGTGATCAGGGCCGAAGTGGGATCGAGCCGGAGGGCGCGTTCCAGGACGCCGCGCGCTTCGGCGGCGCGGCGCAGCCGCGTCAGAAAATAACCATAGTAGGTGAGCGCCATGCGGCAGTTCGGATCGGTGTCGAACGCGCGTTTGAACTCGCCTTCGGCTTCGTTCCATTTCCAATCGTTCAGAAAATGCACGATGGCCGCCGCGGCGCAGGTTTCGGCGTTGGTCGGCGCCAGCTTCACCAGCTTCGCTGACCGTTCGTTCAACTTCGCCGTCTTTCCGGCGATGATGTAAACACCGTGGTCTTCGCTCATCAATTGGGTCTCGAAGAGCCGCGCATAGGCGGCCACGAATGCCGGGTCCGCCTCGGTCGCGGCGCTGAAGTTGACCAGCGCCTGACGATACCCTTCCGACGTGCCGCGGCGCAGTCCGGGCAAGCCCAACCGGTAAGCCTCCGCCGCTTTGGCGATGCGAGTGCCGGCCGTGCCGTCTTCGTTGGCGGGCAACGGCAGCGACGGGCCGCGCGGTTCTATCCTTTGCCAGAGGAAGATCGCGCCGGTCCCAGCCAAAAACAGGGCCATCGCCGCGAGCCCAATTCGACGCAGGGAGCGAATTCGGTGTTGCCAGACGCGGCGTCCTTTGACCGATTGGCCGCGCTGCAACAATTCCAATTCCGCCAGCATCGCTTCGGCGCTGGCGTAACGCTGGCGCGGGTCGAACTGGCAGGCGCGCATGACGATCGCGTTGAGTTCGATGAGCGCGTCGCGGTCGGGCCGAGTGGCGACGTCGGGGGGCAGGGCCGGGAACTCCTTCCGGTCGCAGCCGGTGCTGATTTCGTAGAGCAATTTGCCCAGGCTGTAGAGGTCCGCCTGCGCCGTGCCCGGGCCTTCGGGCGCCACGTAACCTTCCGTCCCCACCAACGAGCGGGTGGCATCGACGCTGGCGACCAGGCCGATGTCCGCCAACTTGGGCACGCCGCCGACGAAAATGACGTTGGAAGGCTTCACGTCGCGATGCACAAGCCCGCATTTATGCAGGTGGGCCAGCGCCCGCGCGAGCGCCAGACCGATCTGGACGCATTGGGCGACCGGCAGCCGCCCCTGCCGCTTCAGGTCTTCGCGCAAGGTGTGCGGGATGTAAAAATCCGAAGTCTGAAGGCCGAGGGCCGAAGGAAATCCGAAGGCCGAAGCCCCGAAATCCGAAGACCCCGCAACGCCGCTCTTTTCGGATTTCGGGTTTCGGATTTCCTTCGGGCCTTCGGCCTTCGGGTTTTCCGCCCCGTCCGCCAGTTCCATGACGTAGTAGAAAAAGCCGTTACCGCGCCCCACGTGCAGGACGGCGACTTGGGCTGGATCGGAACGCGAAATGGGTTCGAAGCGTTTGATGCCCTCGAACTCGCGCTCGAAGGGCCGGTCGTAATCGAAGGCGGCGCGCGCCACCACCTTCACGGCGACCCACGAACCGGTGAGGTTGCGCGCGAGCCAAACTTCGCCATACGCGCCGCGGCCGACCTGGCGCAGCAGTTCATAATCCGGAATGGCGGGCGCCGACAGGGCCGAGCCGGGGGAAGGCTGGCCGGACAGTTCGAGTTTTGCGGGCGGTTCGTGCGCGATTGCCATCGGTATCGCGCTAATTTAACCCGGTTTGGTTTCCCCGCAACCGGCGCTCCTCGACTCGGCGTCAGGGCCGGCCTCAATCCCTCGAGCCCGTCGCACAGCTTCGTGGGGGTGGTCAAGTAGAGATAAACACAGCGTCGTCCCGTGCCGGGAGGACGGCAGGCGAGACGGCGAGGATTTGGGCGTATTATTTTTTCTTGACTGCGAAAGCCGTCCTCGGGTACAACTCTTCTGCCTTGGGACCAGCGGTCAACTCCTTTCCAAGGTGGCCGTTAGCCTTTATGAGGAAAATGATCGAGTCCCCGTCTGGCTGGTTGGTTAAAGGACAGACGCCAAGGGCACCGAGACTAACTATACCTATGAAACCAAACCCCCATGCAATTCAACCCATGTTTATGAAAAGAGGACTCCTCCCCATAATCCTGGCCCTCATGACCGTGAGCGCCGCCCAGGCGGCCTACAGCCCGATTGCCTTGACTCCCGCCAGCTACAATGCGGACGTCGTGGTGGAAAAAACCGCCACGCACGGGCTTATTCCGGGAGGCTATACTACGGCCACCATGGACGGCGGGATCGCCAACAACGGGACGACGTGGGTCGAGGCCGGGTTCTTCACGAACACGGCCCCGCTCGTCGTCCCCGGCTTGCCGCCGGCGGGGAGCACCCTAACGAATGCCGCCGGGGACCACATATACACGCTGCCCCCGAGTTACTTCATGTCGAACAACGCCGTCATGCTCGACTCGACCTATTTCAGCAACATTTATACCCTCACGATGGCCACCCAGGCTGCTTACTCCGGCTTGTCCTTCCTGGGCGGAGGCGGCAACGGAGGCGCCACGTTCCAGTGGACGGCCGATCACGCGGACGGCACCAGCGAAACCGGGACGCTCTCTTCGCAGGACTGGTTCAGCGGCACGGGCTCGGCGGTTTGGTACACCGGAGGCCGCGTCAATGCCCAGACGCTGGGGATAGACCAGTACACGAACGCCAGCGGGCCGTGCCTGTACGGGTGGGATGCCTCCCTGAGCGACGCCGCCAGTCCCGTCACCAACATCAGCCTCCAATTTGTCACCGGCGGCGCCACCGAGCATACCTGCATTATGGCCGTCAGCGGCCAGGACGCTAGCGGCAACTTCAACCCGATCCCGGTCACCGGCGGCTACAACGCGGATGTCGTGGTCGAAGCCAGCGCCGGCCCCGCCACCGATGCGGGAAACCTGGCCGCCGCTCCGTTGAAGACGTTCACTACCGCCACGATGGACAACGGGACCAACAACACGGGCAACACCTGGTACGAACAGGGCTACACCAAGTACTTTCCGCAGACCGGCCTGCCGCCGGCCGGCTCCATTCTGGTCAGCACCAACCTGCCCGATCACAGTTACCAATTGGCCCCCAGCTACACCCAACCCAACGCCATCTATGCCGACTCGAACAGCCCGGCCGCCAAAATCACCTTCGCGACTCCGGCCGCCTATTCGGGCCTGTCTTTCCTGACTGCCGACGGCAACGGCCCCGTGACGATCGGGGTCGCCGTTACGCACCAGGATGGCGCCACGGAGACCAACTACCTCAACTCCCAGGACTGGTTCAATGGCACGCCGGCCGCCTACACGGCCAACGGGCGCATCGATCTGGACACGGGTGTCCTGAACAGCCTTAATGGCGGCAACCCAAGGCTCTACGAGGAGCAAATCGTCCTGGCCGACTCCGCCAGCCCGGTTACGGAGGCAACGCTGCTCTGGACGACCCAAAACAGCCCGTCCCCCGCTTCGCGCTTCGTCGTCTTGGCGGTGAGCGGCACCACCGTCCCCGTGGCGCCGGTCGTCACCGACCAGCCGGCCAGTGTGATAGTGTCCGCCGGGGCCGGTGTCTCCTTTACCGTGGGCGTTTCGGGCACGCTCCCCTTCACCTATCAATGGCAGGCGGCGGGTGCGAGCGGCGTTTTCACCAACGTGACCCATGGCGGGGGCATCTCTGGCGCCTTGGCAGCCACCCTGTCCTTGGACGCGGTTACGGTCGATATGGGCGGGGCGAGCTTCCGCGTGGCGGTCACGAATACCGGCGGCGGTGTCGTCAGCCAAGCCGCCACCCTCTCGGTTTACTCGGCCCTGGCCAATATGGCCGCGCCCAGCGACACCATCGTCAATTATCCCACCACCACCACCTCGCCCGCCAGCCAAGGGCCTGCGTTCGCCATCGATGGCACTACCTTGAACTGGGTCAACTCCGGCCTGAACGGCGGCGCGCCCTACTTGGGGCCGGCAGGGTGCGTATGGACCCCCTCGGCCGGCAGCACCATTATCTCCGGCATCCGCATCTTCTCGGGCAATGACAATCCCCAGGACAACCCCGCCAACTTCATCCTTGAAGGCTCGAACGACGGCACCCATTTCTCCCTCATCACCTCCAACCTGATTACCGTGCCCGATGCGCGCAATGTGGGCTTCCTGCCGATTGACGTGACGGCCCAGGCCTTCGCGGAGAAGGACTTCAACAACACCACCGCTTACACGAGCTACCGGTTTACCGTCACGATGACGGAGAACGTCCCCACCGTTGCCGGCGGCTTCCAGGTGGGCGAGATTGAGTTCCTGGGGGTAAAGGCTGGCACCACCACCACGGCCCCGACCCTCACCTTGGTCCACGGGACGACGCCCGGGACCTTCACCATCACTGCCTCGGTGCCGGCGGAACTCTATTCCACCACGAACCTGGCTAGCGCCCAGTGGGTGGACGTTGGCCCGATCACCAACTCGGTAACGATCGCCGCGGCTCCCGGCACACCAGCGAAGTACTATCGCGTTGGCATTCCATAAACGACCGGCGGGGGTTTAGTTTGAGTTCACGAGGCCGGGCCTGGGCCCGGCCTCTCTTTTTGTTCAGTGATGACCGCCAAACTGGGTGAGGATGTTGAGCAGTGCCCCGACTGCCCAAACCGCCAGCGTGGTTGCTGCCCATCTCCGGTTCCGGCCAATGGTCCCCTCGGCTATCCACATGGGCATGAACGTCACCATCCCGTAGTGCGCCAGGCTGAGCGGGATCGCCAGCAGGCAGATGGGCGGCGTCAGCAGGAGGGCGTTGTGCGTCAGCACGATCTCCACCACGACGATGCCCGCAACCATCGCCAGGAACAGCCCCCTCGCACCCAGCTTGAATTTGTATCTGAGGGCGCAAAAGACCGCGGGGTAGCCAAGATAAAAGACAAGCAAAGCCGGCATGTATTTCGAGTAATACCCGCGCGGGTCCCCGATGGCCGCGGTGGTGGTGAAATCCACGACCACCCAAGCCAGCACCCCCACGAGGAAATACCTGAGCCAAACACGCGTGCCGCTCAGTGGGGCCATACGTTACTGAGAAATGCTGCGGTGGCGGCGCCCAAGGTCGTTTTCATAATCCGTGCTGGTCCGGCCGAGTTTGCCCGCGGGGCACCGGCAAGCAAAGCACTTTCTTCCGTTGAGGGCGGAGAGCTTTGTCACCGGCCATGGACCGCCGTTGCGTCCTCGCCTGTTGGATAGGGGGTGGGGTGGGTGTGTTTTCCGCCAGGAGGTTCGGCCGGAAATCCGAAATCCGAAATCCGAACCTCGCAGGGCGTCTGGGTCGGTCGCAAGAAAAGCGAGAAAAACCGTTGGCCGCGCCACGAACACGTGCCAGGAGTAAGTGCCATCGGGAGTATGCCTACACCGAAGGGCAAAAAGACATCCGTGAAGGGTTGTAGAGGCGTTTCAGCGCCGGCTGATGGCGCGGCGGTTGCCGCCCGACTGGCTCGCGGAGATGACGCTTGACCTCCTCGGCGAGTGGGGCGTGAGGGCAAGTGGCGGCCGCTCCGGGTTCGGATTTCGGATTTCGGGTTTCCCCGGCGTCGCCGGGGTCTGGTTTTTCTGCTGGAGGTTTCACCCAGGTTATGCGACAGAGGACTCATGACAAGTTGGTGCGCGCCCGAATTGACGTATTGCGGAAGAATGATGCGGTGGCTTCGCCCCAGGTTCCTGGGCGGCCTCCTGGTTGGCGCCGTGTCGTTCGAGGCCCCGGCGCAGGTGAATGTGCTGACCTGGCAGAGCGACAACGCGCGCACCGGACAAAACCTGAATGAGACAACGCTGACCCGCGCGAACGTCAACACCAACAGCTTCGGCCGGCTGTTCTCTTGCGACGTGGATGGGGACGTTTACGCGCAGCCGCTCTATGTATCGAACCTGGCCATCCCCAACCGGGGCACACATAACGTGGTGTTTGTCGCCACGGAGCACGACAGCGTGTATGCTTTCGACGCGGATGACAACCACGGCAGCAACGCCGTCCCTCTCTGGCAGAGCAGTCTCATCAATCCGGCGGCCGGGGTGACGACCGTGCCCGGAGTGGCCGAGTACTACGTTTTCATGCCGGAGATCGGCATCACCAGCACGCCGGTGATTGACCTGAGCTCGGGTACCATTTACGTGGACACCTTTACTCGGGAAGCGGGACCCACCGACGCTCCGTTCGTCCATCGCCTGCACGCCCTCGACCTGGGAACCGGCAGCGAGAAGTTTGGCGGGCCGGTCCTGGTCCAGGCCAGTGTGAGCGGCACCGGGCCCGGCAATGACGGCTCGGGGCAGGTTCCCTTTAATGCGTTCTTCCAGTTGAACCGCCCGGGCTTGTTGCTGCTGAACGGGGCGGTGTACCTCGCCTACGCTTCTTACGATGATGCGGGCGACTTCCATGGATGGATATTGGGCTATAACGCGCAGAGCTTGCAGTTGCTGGCCGCATTCAACACCACGCCAAACGGCAGCGAAGGCGGAATCTGGCAGTCCGGCGCCGGCCTCGCCGCCGGGAGCGAGGGCGACATTTACTGCCTTACCGGGAACGGAACTTTCGACCCGGCGCTCGACAACTATGGCGACAGCTTCCTCAAACTGACTCTGACCGGCGCCGGGCTGGAAGTCGCGGATTACTTCACCCCCTACAACCAGCAGCAGATGGACGATGGGGATGGCGACCTCGGCTCGGGGGGCGCCCTGGTGCTGCCGGATTCAGTGGGCAGCCCGGCCCACGCCCACCTCCTGGTTGGCTCGGGCAAGGAGGGAACAATCTACTTGGTCGACCGGGATAACCTTGGCCATTTCAATCCCACCGACGACAGCCAAATCGTGCAGGAGTTGTCCGGTGCGGTGACCTCGACCTTCAGTATGCCGGCCTACTTCAACAACCAGCTTTATTACGCGGCGCAGGGGGATTTCCTGAAGGCCTTCGCCTTCACCAACGGCCTGTTGATCAGTTCGCCGGTTTCACAATCTCTGGCCACTTTTGGTTATCCCGGCGCGAGTCCGGCGGTGTCCGCCAATGGCGCCAACGATGGCATCATCTGGGTCCTGCAAACCGACACCGCCCCCTACGGCGGGCGAGGGACGCTTCACGCCTACGACGCCGACGATCTGTCCATGGAGCTGTATAACAGCTCCCAGGCCGGAACCAGGGACGACCCGGGCGGAGCCATCAAGTTTAGCGTGCCCACGGTGGCCAACGGGAAGGTCTATGTCGCCGGGGCCTCTCGTTTGTCCGTGTTCGGGAACGGTTCGTGGACGCCCGCTCCGACCCTCAGTCCGAACGGCGGCGTGTTCACCAACTCGGTCGTGGTCGACCTCGGCGTGGGCTCGACCAATGCTGAAATCCATTACACGCTGGACGGTACCGCCGCCACGCCCGATTCGCCGCTTTTCATCACGCCTTTCACGCTGACCAATTCAACGGTAGTCCGGGCGATCGCCATCGCGACAAATATGCTTCCGAGCGGGGAGGTGATTGCCTTCTTCGCCTCGGCCCCTCCGGGTGTGGCCATCGCCGGTTTCGGAGGGAACGCCGTGGGTTGGACACTGAACGGGGGCGCGAGCGCAACCAATGACGTGCTCACTCTGACCGACGGTTTGCCGGGAGAGATTCGGAGCGCGTTCTTCAACACGAGCCAAATCATCACCAATTTCGAGGCCCGCTTCATCCGCCGGGCCAGCGTGGGCGCCTCGGGGGCCGCCTTCGTGGTGCAGAACTCAGCGGACGGCCCCAGCGCCCTCAGTGACGGGTGCCTGGGCTACTGCGGTATCGGCCCGAGCGGCGCCGTCGTGTTCGACGTCGAGACCGGCTTCCAGGGTGACACGTTCACGGACACCGGGTACGCCGCCGACGGGAACCCCGGCGGCTACGGTTCCACGTTTCCGCTGGACCTCGGCGCGGGCAATCCGATTGCGGTCACCTTGAACTACGACGGCTCGGTTCTGACCGAACACCTGGCGGACCTGAATACGGGACTGACCTACGACACCAATTACGCAGTCAACCTGGCGGCCACTGTTGGAGGCGCCAACACCGCGTTCGTCGGCTTCACCGGCGCGAGCGGCTCAGGCCTCTCCGTGCAAACGATCGACAGTTTCACCTTCAGTCCGGTGCATATCATCGTCACGCCTCCTCCCTTGACCGTGACTCGCGCGGGCGATGGAATAACCATCTCCTGGGCCTCGCCGGTGGATTACGTCTTGGAGGTCACCGGCAGCCTCGCTGTGCCCGCGGTGTGGACCACTGCACCGGAGCCGCATGTGGTCGCGCAAGGCCAAACCACAGTCAGCGTTGCGGTCGGTCCCGACGCGAGACTGTATCGGCTGCGCGCGCCGTGAGAGGGACTGCGGGTCCAGCGGTCAAACTTCCCCAAGCAGGCCCCGCCTCAGGGCGCGTGTCAGAATCCTTCAGAGTCTTGCGCGATAGAACATCGCCGTCCCCCCGGCTGGGGTGTGGTAGAAGGTGCCGGCGGTGGCGCCGGGGACATCGCTGTACGGCCCGCTGGGACTTGAGGACTGCTGGAGGGTGCCGACGGGCCAAAAGACGGTGATGAGGCCGGCTGATTCCGTGATGGTGACGCTTACGGAACCGTTCTGCGCCACATAATAATGCGCCTTCACCGTAGCGGGTGAGAGGGCCGTATTGTAGATGGCTACGTGGTCGACCAGGCCGGAGTAGAAATCCGCCCAACCCATGCCGGTAGCGCCTATGGCCCACTCCGCGCCGGTGACAGGCATCGCTCCCACCTTATCCGCCACGGTCGCGATCGGTTCGCCGTTGCGATAGAGGTTCCAATGAGTTCCATCATAAGTCCCCGCCAGATAGATCCAACCGTTTGTGCCGCCCAGGTCACCCGCCGTGACGGCGGCCG
>Ga0209415_10002901_pt1 | contig 32067 bp, 28 predicted proteins | sample PeaSoiSIISIP2007_FD_187696 | JGI IMG/M metagenome (GOLD analysis project Ga0209415, IMG submission 187696) | Peat soil microbial communities from Weissenstadt, Germany - SII-SIP-2007 (SPAdes) (version 2) | ecosystem: Environmental > Terrestrial > Soil > Wetlands > Peat | place: Germany... | reverse complement strand
TGCGCTGAAATGCAGAAGAAATTACCAGCAATGTCAACAGCGCAATTCTCCAGGCCACCTGCCAGTAGAAGTCTTACTGAAAAGGCGCCGAGCGTAATCCCGATTCACAAAAAACGGGGCTTGGTTGAATCAGGGCGGGAATCCCTGACGTTAACCGGCGGTAGCACTGTTCGACCGCCGTCATAGTTATAAGAAATAAAATACTATGTTTTTAGGAACGGTAACGATTACATGACTCAAACCGGTTGCGGTTGCCGGAATGCTCGCTGCAAGACCGACGACGAAACGGTCACGCTTCCGATGACCAGCGAGGCTGCTTTGAACGCCAGATATATGCCGCATCTCTTCCCGATCCGGAGAAACCGTTTGGAGGCTTCCCTCGGAGATGAACCACCCCTCCCTCGGACCCCTGCCGGTCCATACGTAAACAACCGCTATGGCTTGCTCAAATCAGTTTTCTGCTGCTCGACGATCACGATATCGTATAACCTGGCCGGATTTTCGTTCAAGGCGTGTTTGATGGATCGTGAACATTTCCCCTGGGTTAGCCCGCCCGATAATACAAGCTGTCATGGAATAAGGTACGCCGTGTACATCATATTCGATTTTTTTTCACAAGAAACGTGGATGCTTCGGCACAGAAGGATATTCCACGATCGGTTGAATGCGTTCGGTCACCAATCCCGAGAACCACGAGAAAAAAGAAAAGTAGCGGGTGTTTTCATCAGCGGCACTCCGGTCCGGTGGGAAGGATCAGGATTCCGGTTTCCTCACCAGCTCGTAGACCGTTACTTCTGGCGGCGAGAGAAAACGGATCGGAGGGCCCCAGGTGCCAGTGCCGCGGCTGACGTGCAGGAACGATCCCTTGACCAGCGTGTAATCTCCCGCGTTTAGCGGGTAGGTCAGCCGCGTCAGCAAGGTAAAGGGAAAAATCTGCCCCTTATGAGTATGGCCCGAAATCTGGAGGTCAAACAGTCCCAGGGAGTCCCGGTCGATCAGCGGCTGGTGCTTCAGGAAAAGGACAAATTTGCCAGGGGGGACCTTTAAAAAAATCGCGCTCTCTACAACGGGTTTCTCGAAACCCAATCGAACGCCTGTTCCATCATTCACGCCGACTATTGCTATCGGACCGTCTGCCACTGCCTGATTCCGGAGGACCGTAAATCCACATTCCTTCGTAAAGGCGATCGCCTTTTCAATACCGGCGAAGTATTCGTGATTCCCGGTGATGGCGTATTTCCCGTATTTCGGCTTTACCTCCCCCAGAAGATCGGCAAGGCCCGTCAGGTGGTTGATTTGCGCGTCGACAAGGTCCCCCGTGGAGATGAAAATATCGGGTTTCGCGGCTTTGACAACGTCAAGCATTTTCCCCAGCCGGTTGCATCGTACGATAGGGCCGAGATGCACGTCGGAGACCTGTACGATCGTGAGCCGGTCGATCCCAGATGGAAGCTTCGTTGTTTCAACCCTGACCCTCTCCGGCCTGATGTTGCGTGCTTCAAAATAGCCGTACACGCTGATTGCAAGCGCGAGCGCCAAGCTGATAAAAAAGGATGAGCGCGGCGTGATAAGGACGGGGGCAATGTTCATTCGCGTCAACCAGCCCGAGCCCCGTATAAGAAAATTGATGATATCGATGAGGAAAGAAGCGGAAAAAAAGAGAAACAGCACCGCCATCCAGAAATAGGCGACGTAAGCCAGCGCGCGGGCCGTGCGTTTGTATTCATGGGTCTCAAGGGTGCGGATCAGAAACACCGCAACGACCATCAGGACCATGAAGAGCGCAAGGGCTGAGCCGGTTTCTAGGCCGAAGCCGAGCGCATTCCGGGCGCATAGGAATGCGTAGACATGAATCCCACCGTAGACCACAAAAATGGTGAGAAAAAAGAGGCTCATCTGCCGAAACTGACTCCCATGCCTTCTGCGATGTTCACTAACTCGCAGTGAGGCTCAACGAGCTTGAGGCTGCTGATTGCCTTTTCGAGCGGCACCGAGGTAATAATTGGCGGCTGATAGGAGACCATTTCGCCGAATTTCTTTTGGGCGATTAGCTCGACCGCATGGGCCCCGTATCGCGTTGCCAGCAGCCGGTCAAAGGGGCAGGGGCTGCCACCGCGCTGCACATGGCCAAGCACGGTCACCCGTGTCTCGAAGCCCGTGCGCTTGGTGATCTCGTTCGCGACGATCTCACCCATGCCGCCGAGCCTGAGCACGTACCCGTCAGCCGCTTTCTCGCGCACCGCCATCTCTCCTCCCGCCGGCATCGCTCCCTCGGCAACGACCACGATGCTTGATTTGCTCCCTGCTTTTTTCCGTTCCAGAAGTTTTTCAGCAACCTTGTCCATGCTGAATGGAATCTCGGGTACGAGGATAACATCAGCGCTTCCCGCCATACCCGCTTCCAGGGCGATCCATCCCGCGTAACGGCCCATAACCTCAAGAACGATGACTCGCTGGTGGCTCTCCGCCGTGGTGTGGAGCTTGTCGAGCGCTTCCGTTGCCGTATCGACCGCGGTCTGAAAACCGAAGGTCACATAGGTGGCCATGAGATCATTATCGATGGTTTTCGGTACTCCTATCACCGGTACGCCCAGCTTATGGAGCCCATCCCCGATTTTGAGCGAGCCGTCGCCGCCGATGACGACAAGTACATCGAGGCCCAGCTCCTTGATATTGCTCAGGACCATAGGCGACATGTCCTCGATGATTTCCTTGCCACCCACAACGGTTTTATGCGCAAAGGGATTGCCCCGGTTCGTCGTGCCGAGTATGGTGCCGCCGACGAAAAGAATTCCGCGCGTGTTCCACGATGTCAGCTGACGGGTCTTCGTGGGCATAAGAAGCCCCTCGAAACCATCGACAATGCCGGTCACGTCCCAGCCGTACTTGAAAATCGCCGTTTTAACCACAGCCCGGATGACAGCATTGAGACCCGGCGCATCTCCGCCACCCGACAGAACGCCTATTCGCATGATATCCTCCGGAAATAATCCTGAAAAAGTGTTTTAACAACAGATGAACACGGTTTAGACACAGCAGAAAGCATAATCAACGTCAGAATGCCTGACACTCATCCATGTTACTTGCCGCATAACCCATAACCCAGTACATCATATTCCCAGCAGCTTTCTCCCACCGTCCGCGGCGATCCGGAGCACGATATCACGCGGAAGCCCCGCCTGTTCAAAGAATGACAGCTCGGCAGCATACGCTTTTTCGTACTCCCTGACGGGCAGTACGCAATCAGTGCCGATTGCCAGAGGGATGCCCATGGAATGCGCGCGACCGATCATTTCCAGATGGGTTCGTATAAGGCCGCTGATATATACCTTTGCCTCGGCTGAAACTCCGCCGGAATCAGAAGCCCGGGCCAAGGCACCGGCGGTCGGCGTCCAGAACGTTCCCGCTTTTGCAATAGCATCGAGCGATTTTTTCGTCATGAAAAATCCATGCTCGATCGATCGAACGCCTGCTCTTGCCGCGGAAATGACGGCGCTTTCTCCGTTTGCATGCGCCATGACCGCAAGTCCCAGCTGGGCAGCTTCTTTGACTATATACTCAATTTCTTCGGCAGTAAAGCCCCCTGTTGTTATGCTGCCAGGACGGCGCAGGCTTACGATGCCTGAGGCCATGATTTTTATTATACCAGCACCGTCTTTTTTGAGCCTGTCAATTTCCGACTTTATTTCATCCCTCGTCCCGACCGGAGTTCCAAAATGAGAACCATAACCGCCCTCCTTCGAAAGCGCACGGCCTGCTGAAACGACAAGAGGTTTTTCCCCTCTTCCCCCGGTCCCGCTGATGCCGAGACCTGCCCCATTCCGCGTTCCTGCGTCGCGCACCGCCGCAACGCCCGCGGCATTAACGGCTTCCAGCCCGCGCGCATCCTCTACGTGAACGTGTGCATCAACAAATCTGTTGTTAGGGCTAATATCCGTTTTCGGCATGGCCAACAAGAGATGAATAAGACTGATCCACTCTTTAAAAATTGACGATCATCCTGAACCCGATCTGATAATAATTGTACCCCGCTGTTGTTCCGCCGGCGTAGTTTCCGCCCTCTCCGTTTATCTCGAAGGACGTGCATTTCTTCATCTTCAATCCTGCCGATCCGGACGCACCGAAGAACATATCGCTGGTATACGCGCCGTACCGTGTAAATGACTGGTGCCCGATGTACGGCTCCAAATAAGCGTAATAACCGTTCGTCTCGGCGTACTGTGAGACAAATACTTGGTGAGAGATAAAGTCTGTGGGATCAAAATATCCGCCCCCACTCTGACGTCTGAAGTCCCAGTATCTAAAGCGGTAGCCCGTCGCAAGTTTTACAGGGGCCAGCGGAATTTCGTATCTTGCTCCAAGCCGCATGTCGTCCGCGTCATTGTTGTCGGAGTAGTCTGAATGCGAATAGCTTTCCGTGAAGGATAGTCTCGGAGAGGCTTTTTCGGAAAGGTTCAGCGCCTCGCTCGTTTGCACGATCCTGTTTTGGATAAGCTGCGCCGTGTCCGAGAGAAGTTCTCTCGCTGCGCTCATGCCGATGGTCCACCAGCCCTTGTCTGCGTCTGCGTTTGCCCGGCCGACAAAAATGTCCCCGTTTCCACTAGTAATGCTCATACCGATTCCGGCTCCGGCACCGAACCTGCCCTCCTGCGTACGGGCGTTAATCCACAGATCTTCCGCCTTCTCATGCCGCTGAGGATCCTTTGCATCGGTCAACCGGTAGGAAAATTCCGGTTCCCATCTTCCAGCCCAGAGGCCGTATGATAACAATATGCGGTTGACCCTGTTATCGTCGGAATCCTCGTAATAGCTGTACTGAAGGCCAACGTGGGACGCCCGGACCCCGCAAAGAGTGTCTGAAAATTTTATTAATTCTTTTTCCTGGGCCGCAAAAAGCGGTTTCAGGGGTTGGCTGATCTCATTCGCCTTCTCTTTCTCACCGATATCGAGATAGGCATATGCAAGACCGATCCGCGCATCGAAGTCCTCTCCCTGGGCAAGCGCTTTTTCATATACCGGGATCGCTGCCTTGGAATCTCCCCGCCAGCGAAGCGTGTTCGCCTTGATGACTAATGCATCGCGGTCTTCAGGATCATCCTTCAGCACGACGTCGGCCTCAGCCGCAGCCTCGTCCAGTTTGTCGCTCCAGGAAAGAACCCTTGCTAGCTGAATCCGGGCTTCTCGATCATTCTGGTTCTCAGCAAGGATCCCCCTGAGCAAACGGGCGGCATCGTCGAGACGGTCAGCCCACGAGAAGGTAATAGCCATTTGAAGGCGCTCCGCTGCCGTAAATGGCGCAGGCCCCAGGGAAAGAGCCTTCACATATTCGTTCGCGGCTCTTTGGTAGTCTTCCTTCGACACGTAATAATCACCCAATTTTTTCCTAAGCAGCGCTTCTTCCCTGCTGTCCTTTGCTTCGCTGATGGCCTTTTCATAGGGCGCACTGCCCCCGTCCCCGTTCCCTGCCGCAGCTTCCGCGAATCCCGAGGCACAGCATAGGTTGAGCAAAACGACAGCTATCGAAATGATTCTTATTATCATAGTCTCATCTCGATTCGTTCACGGAACAGTTTGAGCGACGTATCGTTACTGATGGTCAGCCGCGGAATATCGAGTTGATTGCCGTTCATTGCAAAGTACCCGTCATCGGAATTTAGGATAAAATGCATGCCTGCTTTCCGTGCGATCTCAATGCTCAGCTTATTATGCATTCCGTAGGGCCATGCGAGTACATTGGCACGCTGGCCCAGTTCTTGAACAGCGATTTTTTGAAAAATGGCGAGGTCCTCCGCCAGTTTTTCATTAAACACATCGATCGCATGCGACCGTGACTGACGGCCATACCAATTATGGAGACCATAGGTGTGGCAGCCAATCTCCACCAATCCGCTCTTGGCGAAGAATCGGCATTCGTCCCAGCTCAATCGTGGATCATTTCCGCTCACAAACCCGCCCATATGTTCCCCGATGACATTAATTGTGGCCTTGAAACCATACTCACTCAGAAGAGGAAAGGCGTAGTCCATGAACGAGGTATATCCGTCATCAAAGGTCATTACTACGGTCCTCTCCGCAGTATCTCGGTGAAGCAACGCAAGCTCGCTGAATAATACAGCGTGGTATCCCATGCCGTAAAGCCATTCCATCTGGGCGGCAAAAAGCCGGGGCGACAGGGTTTCCTTTTCACTTCTTCGGGAAGAGATGTCGTGATACATCAGTACAGGAATTTTCGTCCCATCCGCAGCCGCATGTCCGGCGAAAGAAAGGAACACAACAGCGCCGCTGCCCAGTTTCAAGAATTCCCGTCGCGTTAAATTCATCGCGCCTCCGGAATAGCCTGAAGAACTTTTTGGAAGCGAAAGTAGCTTTCCTTCAGGAAAGAATGATAGATCGGTGTTTCCCATTCATTCCACGAGTATTTTCTGACCTGCGCCGGCACGAGCTCCGCCGGCAGGCTGTCTGTATGGTTGAATGCTCCTCCCGTCGCGCGGGCGACAAGCTCCCCCTCTTCCGGCTTGTAGGAAAGCGCGAGCATACGTATGCCCCCGGTTTGTCGTGTAGTTCCGTTTTTATCCATCCACAGGGCCGTCCTCGAGCTGGGATCGGTGATATTGATCAGCCCCCAGGGGATGCGAAGTTCAATCTTGTTATCACGGCTGAAAAAGTCCGCAAGGGAATGGTAGTCCGCGCTCTTCTTATCAAGGCTGCCAAAGCGGAGACGGCTCATGGTAAAAACGCGCGCGGGAAAGAAGCGGTTTCCGTCCTTACTGATCCGGCGGATATTAGTCTCATTCTGCATCATCACCCATTCGCCTTGGTCTGATGCCTCGGGCTTTACTACACCCGTCTTTCCATTCAGGTATTTGTCATAGGACGCAGCAGCGAGGATCCTGCTGCTTTCCCGCCCAGCCAGATGTATGAGAAACGTGAGGCCCACGGGACTCATGAGATTCGTTCCGAAAGGGAGTGCCCGTTCTCCCCCCTCTGCTAAACAGGTATCGAGTCCTATCAGAAAGTTCGCTTTTGAGAAATCAATCGTGCCGGCGGTCTCGAGCAGAGCGTAGAGAAAACCCTCGTCGTGCTGGACAGATAAACGCAGGAGCCTCCGGCTATCATCCGACTTGTCATGGAACGGGAATGCCATCGAGTCTTCCTTCTTTTCATAGAGAGGAGCAACGCCGTGCCAGTCATCAGTGCGGCAGTCAAGGTTTACCTTCTTCCCCGGATATCCGGGATATGCAGCCAATAGGCCGTAATTCTCTTCGGGGTCCTGAAGGTTATACCAAAAAGGTTTTCTCTCCGCGGGGAGCTCGGAAGGAAGGAAAAGCCAGTTCCGCTTAAACCACTCGTCGAACCAGCTGAACAGTATCCCCCCAGCCATTCCCGCCTCATGGATCGTCTGCATGAGTTTCCCGTTGATCTGGCCCTGATCCCTGTCGCCATGGCCTCCGTGATGCCAGCCGCATCGGTTCCAATGCGCAGCCTCCCTGCTGGATGGCACGCCGAATTCCGCAATTACGACCGGCTGACGGCCGTGGTATTTTTTAAGGGCTGAAAGATAGGCGAGGTAGGGGTTCTCCTGATCGGCATAATCGTTGTTCATGAAATCGGGGTAATAGGGATATACATGGTAGAGGGCAAAGAATCCGTTCCCTTCTATAGCCGTGATTTTCGTCAGATCTAGCGATTCGACATCTTCGATATGAACGTCGATGCAGGGGCCTTGGTCCCCCTGCGACTGAAGCCCCTGCCTCCGGAACTCGTCCTCATAGGTCGATTCTGAAGGGTGTTCTAGGGGGTCGAGCGTAGGCCAATTCACCGTTGTCACGGGATGGGTGACCTGATACTGCTCATGTTCATAGCTCTGCAGAAAGTCACACATTTCCGTTATCCAGACCTCAAACGGTGTCCCGTTTTGAATCCGCAGGAACATACCTTGATAGTCAGAGGTTTGTCGCAGATGAGCCTCATTGAAGCCCTTTACTGCGCAGCTCTCCCATTCCCTGCCGACGATAAATCCCCCAACAAAAGGAGAGACGTCGTATTCATAGATCCCATGAGTATATCCCGGACGTTCCTGCAGGGATGCGTTGCCAAAAACAACGTCGACAGTATTTTTGATATCCTGCCGAAGACCTTCGATGAAGCGGCTGTCTCGGAAATCGTTGCCCTCCGGCAGCTCTGTCCATATTTCCTGAAAGAGATATAATTTATGGTCTAGTGCATTGAACCGGTAAAGAGCCTCGTAGAATTCCGGAGGAAGGATCGTATAGACCCTAACGGCATTTGCGCCGAGTTCCTTTATCTGTTTGAACCACTTGAGATAGGTTCCTTTTTTTACAGCGAACTCGCCCGGAAAATATCCCGGCAGTCCAGCGCCGATGTTGACACCCTTGATGAAGAACTCCCGCCAGGTCCCGTCATGTACTTCGAGAAAATCTTTGCGGGCTCGGAACCGTGCTTTTTTTGTTGGCACCGGCTTCCGACTTTTTTTTGTCTTGTCAATGCGCTCGAGGTAAGCCAGTGACTCCTTATGGTCCCGTTTTCGCTCCAATGCCTGATAAAAGGCCCAACGGGCCGTGAGGATATCGCCGAGATGATAGTGCGCAACCCCGAATCCGAAGAAGGCGTCGGCCTCTTTTTTATGGTCAAGCGCCCGCTTGAAGATATTGATCGCCTCCTGATGGTCACCGCGCTTAAGAGCGAGAAAGCCTAGGTCCAGAGTGCTCACTGCTTACCACCTTTCTTGCTCCCCCTCCCCTTGAATTGCACATACTCCCACCCGGTCCGGCCGATTAGATAATTAAGGACTGCTTGGAGCCTCCAGAACGAGTTGATCTGGCGATAACCAAAGTTCTCGAATACTCCGAAGAGAAGGAGACGGAACATGTGCCTCCATCGGGGATACCGCCGGTAGGTGATTTCCTCAAGAAATATTCCGGCGGTCGAAAGAAACACTCCGTAAAAGATGGCCAACGTGAAAAAGAGCAAGAGGAACCGTATGCTCAGGAGTCCCATGACATAGGAAAGAAGCACCACCACATAACCAATCACTTCAATAATCGGACCGATGATCTCGAAAAACACATAATAGGGCATCACTACCGTGCCAATAGTCCCATAACGGGGGTTGAATAGCATTATTTTATTTTGGCTGATACTCTGGATCAGCCCCAGATGCCAACGCCGACGCTGACGGGCGAGCATCTTCATGGTTTCCGGCGCCTCGGTCCAGCAGATGGGGTCCGAGATGAACCGTATCCGGTAGGGTTTTTTCTGGCTCCGTTTGAGCCGGTGAAGCCTAACGATCATCTCCATGTCCTCGGACACGTTGCCGACCATGAATCCGCCGGCTTCAATGACCGTGTGCTTATGAAACAGCGAAAAGGTGCCGGAGAGAATTAGCAGAGAATTCAATGCATCCCACCCGACCCTGCCGAACAGAAATCCCCGGAGATACTCAACAATCTGCAACAGGATGAGTCTGTTGCGAGGGAGATCGACCTTTTTGATGGTGATTTCATCCTCCAGTTCCACGCCGTTCAGGATGCGGACAACACCGCCGCAGGCAATGACCGGCTTACCGCTTTCAATCACCGGGGTCATGATCCTGATCAGCGCGTCTTTTTCGAGAAGAGAGTCTGCGTCGACGGAACAGAAGTAGGGGCATTTTGATGCATTGATGCCGCTGTTAAGGGCATCGGCCTTGCCTCCGCGGGCCTTGTCGATCACGAGCAGGTTCGGGGTATCCGCACTGGCGTAAAATCCCTGCACCGCTTCGGTCTTCAGAAACGTGCGGTATACCCGGTCGATCTTCTTAAGCTGGAAGGTATTAATAAGCTTCCGCAGCGTGTTATCCTGTGATCCGTCATTAATGACAATAACTTCAAACAGGGGGTAATCTCCCGCCAATGCTGCGCGCACGCTTCTCAGCACGATTTGTTCTTCATTGTGAACGGGGATAAGTATCGAGACCGGCGGCGTTTCCGGCGATGTATGAAAATCCCTGATAGGGGCGAATTTGATCCTTTGTATGTGCCGAAGAATGGCGAACAGCGACAGGGCGAGGAGGAATGCCAGTATGGTATTCACCACGCCGAAATAGGCTCCGACAAAATAATTGAACCACAGGATGAATGTGATGGTGGCCGTTTTCATCGTCCAGCACCAGCCGCAAGGATCTTATTTACTTCCTCTTTGATTCGGACGCTGCCTTCGGCCGTCGAACATTCTAGAAGGGGAGTAGAGAACTGCATGGAATGCATGATGCGGAGGATTGCGGCGGATTTTATCCTCAGAGTCTCGTCGTTGCCGCCCAAATGCTCAATAAGCTGGTCGACGAACCGTGATTTTTCAATTTCCTCACAGATGCTTTCCTTCGCATAAGCGTCGTCAGTCATGAGCGCGCCAAGAAACACATCCATAGCGCAGGTTCCGAGCCGCGCCAGACTGAACGCGGCCGTGCTTCTTACCTGCCAGTTTTTATCGAACAAGAGCTTACCAATCGATTTTGCAACCTTTGCACAATCGAGCTTGTTTACGGACTTGACGGCCTGGAGCCTTACAAACCATACGGGGTCATCAAGGAGCGGGAGGATCAAATCAGGCAGTGAAGCGGGAAGGGGTGCTTCAACGCGTCCGATTACTTTCAGCGCCTTGCTCCTTACCTCGGGGTTTGCGCTTCCCAGATGTTCGGACGCCAGGGAGAAAGCACGGATATCGGGCGGAAGATGGGAAAGCGTCTCCAGAACACACGACATGATCCAAGGGTCGGAATCCTGGATGTGGTACTCGACGAGGCAATCAACAGCGTCTTTGCTGAAATTCAGTAGCGCCGTTTCCATGGCCTTACGTGTAACCCGCCCCTGTGCGAGAAGGACAGGCAACCGCTCCACGATGGCTATCAACCCTTCTTTCGCACCGATGCGACTCAGTGCGCGCACCGTCACGGTCAGAATTTCCGGTTCAGTTTCATTAAGCCGCAGGAGCAATTTCGCCAAGGACGATTGGGTTCCCATCCTTCCGAGTTTATCGATGGCAGAAGCCCTGATCAACCGATTTCTGCTGGCAAGTCGGTTCTCATAATACGCCACGTAGCCGAGCCGGTGAAAAAGCACTTTCAGTTCATCGCCGGACACACCACTATTCATCAGATCCAAGAGCACTTCTTCGACAGCCTGCCATTCAAGAGAGTCCGTGGCTGCAGCAAAATCCGGTTCATGGCCTGCTATCCCGTCCTTGTCGAGCAATCGTTGGACCTGTTCCCGGTACTCCCGCCGAAGGGCGTCCAGCTTCCGGTATCTGCGTTCGTTTAACGCCCGCCGTACAACGCTCGCAATCAGGAGAACGACGATCAAAAACAGCAGGGCTGCAATGGCGGCAACAATTATGATGATCGTCAGGTTGTCATGCATAAAGAGTTAAGCGGTTACACGAGTACCGGTTTGCGAGGGGCGCTGAATCAGACCATAATTCATGAAGCTGACGTGGCATCTGCGATGATAATATGGTTGAGCACTTGGATTCCAAGCACATCCGCAGCCTAGGAAGCCGCCAAGTCAGCAGAATATCCTCCTCGCTCGATTTGGTATCTCCTTTCGGTTGATTGTGAATAAAGATGACCGCTGCCGATAACTCCCGGATGGTGAGCTTTGAAAGTATCCTGAGGGCAGACGATTGACGCGGCGAGACTGCCAATAAAAACAATCTCACCCCGGATGACCCTATGCTTCGTATCGAGCCGGTCGCACCTGAACATTTCCTTCTTGCTATTTTTCATCAGGGGGCCGGTATTAGATGGCTACCTCTTTGCTGGAGCTGAAAGAAGCGCCCGCCAGGTTCGATTTCTGTCAGTTCGATCGCGCTTTAATCTCCGTTGCCTTGGCAGGGACCGATACCTCTTACGAGGCAGATTTCCTTGATACCATCCGCTTGATGTCAAATAGATTGCCGAATTGTTCCTGTATGTCCCTACCGAGATCCACGGTCGTTCTGCCCACACGTCCATTCGTATAATAATTGCGGAGAGCTGAACTACGAAAAGCGATGCCGCCCCTGCAGAATGATCCGCTCGCCACCAGGCCAGGCTTTTACACTGATAATCTATTTATCTGCCATGGGCAACACGCACTTTTTAGCCGTAGAATCCCGTTGTTGTGAATTATAGTGGGGACCCAGGACGCTGTCAAACGAAAAAGACGGCCGATAACAGCAGCCCGGCCGCCTTGCAATTCCGAGCAATTTGTGTTCATGTCATATCCTTACGAAGGCATCTTTAGGCGCATTGCAGACAGGGCAACTCCAGTCATCGGGAAGATCCTCGAATTTTGTACCTTCTTTTGCATCATCATAAATATACCCGCACACCGTGCATCTCCACATAATCCGTCTCCTCTGTAAGGGTTTGAAAGAGAAAATCCTCAATCTGCCCGCGTTGAACTAACCTCTTTGCGGCGATTACCTGCATATGCAGAATTTTATGCTGGGGATTAAAAATTGGACTGCGAATGGCAAGTTGCCACGGAATCACCGTCAAACTTCTTGTGATATTCTCTGGTTTTTTCCGCGAACTGTTTTCCGAATTCGAAGCACTTCAATTCATCCTCTGGGGACGGCCGGTACAATACTTCAATACCTGGCTCCACCGTATCGAGTCCCATTCTCTTAAACTCGGCATAAGCTTCCTTTACCGCACCACCGCCCCAGCCGAAACTTCCGAATGCGCCCGCCAGCCTGTTCTTGGGCCTGAGTCCCCGGAGGTGCGTGAGAAACTCGGCAACGCTTGGGAACATGATGTTATTCAGCGTCGGCGTGCCTACCAGCATGGCCCGGGATTCCCATACCCTCTTAATCGCCCTGCTCATCGGGGTGGCCCGTAGTTTTATGACTTCCACATCGACGCCGACCGACCGTATGCCCTGCATGATCGGCATAGTCATGTGTTCTGTGCTGTGCCACATAGTATCGTAAACAAGCACGACCCTGAGGTCGGCTTTATCGTTCGCCATATCGAGGTACATTTGCAGTATCTTACCGGGGTCCTGTCTCCATATCACGCCATGATCCGGCGCGATCATGGATATTTCGATACCCAATTTCTTGATCTCGGCGAGTTTCGCTTTCACGAGCGTACCGAATGGCATGAGAATATTCGCGTAGTAATCCCGCACCGCATGCTCAAGTCCAATCATGGAAAACTGATCGCAGTACTCATCGTCAAACCGCGCCGAGGAGGCGAGATGCTGGCCGAAGGCATCCTGGCTGAAAAGAACCTTATCTTCCTTCACATAGCTCATCATTGAATCGGGCCAGTGGAGCATGGGGGTCTCGAGAAAGGTGATCGTTTTGACGCCCGTACTCAGCGTGTCTCCGGTCTTGACAATTTTGAAGTTCCAACGCGACGTATCAAAGAAACGATCGAGCCCCTTTTTCCCGCGGGCGGTAATATAGATCATGGCTTGCGGCGTGAGTTCCATGATGCGATCGATGCTCGACATGTGGTCGTTTTCGATGTGGTTGATGATGATGTTTTTGATTTTCCCCGGGTCAACCAGACTGCGGATTGAATCCAGGGTATACTCGCTGAAATCGTGCTTCACCGTATCAACGAGTGTCACCTGCTGGTCAAGGATTAGGTAGTTGTTGTAGGATGTCCCGTTCGGGGTGATGTAGCCGTGAAAATCCCGAACCGCCCAGTCGATAGCACCCACCCAATGAATCCCTGGTTTAATTTCTACCGCTCGCATGAAAAAGCCTCCTGCAATTTTTTTCCCTGATCAGATGATAATTTCGCGGTACCGGGCCGGCAGGATTACGACAGTTTCCTTTTTTTCCCGCACGGTGAGCATTGCCCATAAAATTCGATATGGTTTCCAAGAATGGTAAAATTCTCCCGCATCGAATTCGGCAGGTCAACATGGATTTTTTCCGGGACATCGATTATCTTGCCGCAGGACATGCAGATCAGGTGGTGGTGACCGCTCGTGTCGGGATCGTAACGCTTTCGTTCGGGGTCGATGGTAAGTTCTCTGAGTACCCCGGCCTTCGTAAGCGCATGGATGGTATTATAAACAGTAGCAAACGACATAGATTGATATTTTACCGTTACCGCCCGAAATATGTCTTCCGCTGACGGGTGCGAAGTATTCCCCTCCAGATACTCAAGAATCGCCAGCCGCTGCGGGGTCCGTTTAAAACGAACACTGGCGCCTTTTTTCTGCTCCTGTTTTGTTTGAATGGTATTCATATTGATTGGAATCATTTTAATCTGCATAGACGCTGCTGTCAAGGGATTTATCGCCGCTCACGCTTAAACACAAAAGGCAGACCTCTATGAGGGCTGCCTTTTGACAAAGAATGCGATAGGGCATAAGCCGATTATAATTTTCCGCCATGCTTCTCGGCAACCTGAATGCGGATGATCGCCCTGAGCAGATCGATGCGGGCTTTATCATAGTCTTTTTTGTCAAGCTTTTCACTCAGCGCCTTCTCGGCGCGCTCCTTGGCGAGCCGCGCCTCGGAAATATCAATCTCTGACGCCCGGTCAGCTCCTTCAGCCAGGATAACGACGCGATCCGGTCCAACCTCAGCATAGCCCCACTCCACTGCCAGGTGGTGCCACTCTGTGTTTTCCCGGTATGAAAGCATCCCGACCTTGAGTGTTGTCAGGAATGGTGTATGTCCGGGCAGCACTCCGAACTCACCCTCGCTGCCCGGAGCAATCACCTCATCCACGTGTTCCGACCGCAATACCTGGCGGCTTGGCGCAACGATCTCGAGGAGCATTTTCCCTTTTTCAGCGACCATGTTCTTTTTCCAATCCTCAGTGCTCAATTTCGTTTAGTGTTGCACGAGTTCACACTCTCGTTCGGCAGTTAACGTTTGTATCCGAGTTGTTCCGCTTTCGCGAAAACTTCTTCGACGGGGCCGACCATGTAGAATGCCTGCTCGGGGATGTCATCCATTTTGCCCTCGACAACTTCCTTGAATCCTTTGATGGTCTCCTTGAGGGGGACATATTTACCCGGCGTACCAGTGAAGGCTTCCGCCACCTGGAAGGGCTGCGACAGGAAGCGCTGGATCTTTCTTGCACGCGACACGGCAAGCTTGTCCTCGTCGGAGAGTTCATCCATACCAAGGATGGCGATGATGTCCTGAAGTTCCTTGTACCTCTGGAGAACGAGTTGCACCCTGCGCGCGACGTCGTAATGCTCATCACCGATCACATGAGGATCCATGAGGCGAGATGTTGAATCGAGCGGGTCGACAGCGGGATAGATGCCAAGTTCCGAGATCTGGCGCGAAAGCACTGTCGTCGCATCGAGGTGCGCAAACGCTGTTGCCGGGGCCGGATCGGTCAAGTCGTCCGCAGGAACGTAGATGGCCTGTACCGAGGTGATCGAGCCCTTCTTCGTGGAGGTGATACGTTCCTGCAGAGCGCCCATTTCCGTACCGAGAGTAGGCTGATAGCCCACGGCCGACGGCATACGGCCAAGGAGTGCTGACACTTCAGAACCGGCCTGAGTAAAGCGGAATATGTTATCAACGAAGAGGAGCACGTCCTGGCCCATGGTGTCGCGGAAATACTCGGCAACCGTAAGGGCGGACAGCGCGACGCGGAGGCGTGCTCCCGGCGGTTCGTTCATCTGACCGTAGACCAGCGCCGTTCTGTTGATAACGCCGGACTCCTTCATCTCAGCCCAGAGATCGTTTCCTTCACGGGTCCGTTCGCCCACGCCCGCAAACACGGAGTAACCCCCGTGCTGTTTGGCCACGTTGTTGATGAGCTCCATGATGATCACGGTTTTCCCCACGCCCGCCCCGCCGAAGAGACCCGTCTTACCGCCTTTGGTGTACGGCGCCAAGAGGTCGATGACTTTGATGCCCGTTTCGAAGAGCTGCTTAGTAGGGTCAAGTTCTTCCAGCATCGGAGCTGGCCGGTGGATCGGCAGCGTGTCTTTGGTCGTGATCGGTCCCATCTCGTCCACAGGCTCGCCGATGACGTTCATGATGCGACCGAGCACTTCCTTGCCGACCGGCATGGAAATGGCCCTACCGGTGTCGGTTACTTTCATACCGCGCATAAGACCGTCGGTCGACGACATGGCCACCGTACGCACCCGGTTTTCACCGAGGTGGAGCGCAACTTCAAGTGTCAGATGCGTCTCCGGCGTGCCAACGTTTTTGTCTTCGGCCTGATCAATCCTGAGCGCATTCATCAGATGGGGAAGGTTTCCGACGGGGAACTCGCAGTCCACCACAGCGCCCATCACCTGTACTATTTTCCCTGTGCTCATTGTAACCCCCTGTTGCGGCATGGCAGGCATGCCGATTAAAAAATTTTCGTTGTAAATTGGAGATTGAAAAATGGAACGTCAAATTTCAATATGCACTATTCAATTTCCAATAAATTCCTATTTTAAAGCTTCCGCGCCTCCGACTATTTCGGAGATTTCCTTTGTGATCGCGGCCTGGCGCTGCTTGTTGAACTTCAACGTAAGGCGCTCGATCATGTCCTTGGCATTCCGAGTGGCGGAGTCCATGGCAGTCATACGCGCACCCATCTCACTTGCCTGGCTTTCCAGCATCGCCCGGTACACCTGCACCTCGATATGCTTCGGCAGGATAGAGCTTAATATCGCCTCTGCTGAGGGTTCATAGAGATAATCGACAGCGGCCATGAACGGATCCGCATCAGCAGACGGCTCCACGGGCAGGAGCTTCTCAAGCGTCACTTTCTGCTGCATAACGCTCTTGAACTCGTTATAAAGAAGATAGACTTCGTCGGTTTCGCCCGCGGAAAAACGCTCGACGATGTTTTTTCCAACATCAGCGGCCTTGTCATAGTCGACCATGCCGAGCTCGGACCAAACCTTGCCCAGCGTGAAGGCGGAACGCTTCCGGAAGAAATCACGGCCCTTTCTGCCGACTACATTGACCTTAACATCCTTGCCTTCAGCCTTAAACTGCCTGACTGATTCGACGGCTTTACGCAGGATATTGGTGTTGTATGCGCCGCAGAGACCCCGGTCCGAGGTGAGCACCAGAAGCTTCACCCGCTTGGGTTCCCGTTTGGCAAGTAACACGTGCTGCGCCCGTTCGACCCGGCCCGCGAGGTTCGCGATCACAGCAAGCATCTTGCGCGAGTAGGGACGCGCTGCAATCACGCGGTCCTGGGCGCGGCGGAGCTTTGCCGCAGCCACCATTTTCATGGCCTTCGTGATCTGTTGGGTCTTCTTAACACTTGTTATTTTTCTTTTAATGTCTCTTAAGCTGGGCATGTATGACCTACTTTAGGTTCGAGTTTCGGGTCCCACATTTTCGTTCGCTCTAAACCGGTAACTACGCCGTAAATGACTTTTTGAACTCCTCGATGGAACTTTTCAGACGTGCCTTGAGGTCGTCATCGAGCTGCTTTTTGGTTTTGATGTCGTTCAGGAGCGCCTGGTTTTTGCTGGTTACGAACCGCAGGAGTTCGGCCTCAAACTTCTTTACCACGTTCACTTGGACATCATCCAGATAACCGTTGGTTCCCGCAAAGATCACAAGGACCTGCTGTTCCACCGGCAGCGGCTTGTACTGATCCTGTTTCAGGAGCTCGACCATGCGCGAACCACGGTTCAACTGCGCCAAGGTCGCCTTGTCGAGGTCACTACCGAACTGGGCAAAGGCCGCAAGCTCGCGGTACTGGGCCAGGTCGAGGCGGAGTGTGCCGGCCACCTGCTTCATAGCCTTGATCTGGGCGCTACCGCCCACGCGTGACACGGAAATACCCACGTTAATGGCTGGCCGTACGCCTGAGTAAAAAAGGTCTGATTCGAGGAATATCTGACCATCAGTGATGGAGATCACGTTCGTCGGGATATAGGCGGACACGTCGCCCGCCTGGGTCTCAATGATCGGCAATGCCGTGAGTGATCCGCCGCCTAGCTTATCAGACAATTTCGCCGCGCGCTCCAACAGCCGGGAATGGAGGTAAAACACGTCGCCTGGGTAGGCCTCACGTCCTGGAGGCCTGCGGAGAAGCAGCGAGAGCTGACGATACGCCGTGGCTTGCTTTGATAAGTCATCATAAACGATCAGGGCGTGGCCGCCTTTATCGCGGAAATATTCTCCGATGGTGCAACCGGTGTAGGGTGAGATGAACTGGAGCGGTGCCGGGTCCGAAGCGGTGGCCGATACAATGATCGTGTACTCCATGGCCCCGTGCTCTTCAAGGGTCTTGACAACCTGCGCCACCGTGGACCGCTTCTGTCCGATGGCCACGTAGATGCAGATGACGTTCTGACCCTTCTGGTTGATGATCGTATCAATAGCGACTGCGGTTTTCCCGGTTTGACGGTCGCCGATGATGAGCTCGCGCTGGCCGCGACCGATGGGGATCATGGCATCGACGGCCTTCAAACCCGTCTGGAGCGACTCGCGCACCGACTGGCGCTTCACGATGCCCGGCGCAATTACTTCAATTTTGCGGAACTCCTTGGAAGCGATAGGACCCTTGCCGTCGATGGGTTGGCCGATGCCGTCCACCACGCGCCCTACGATGGCTTCGCCCACGGGAACTTCGGCGATCCTCTTCGTGCGCTTCACGATATCGCCCTCACGAATCCGTGAATCGTCGCCCATGAGCACCGCGCCGACATTCTCCTCTTCGAGGTTGAGCGCCATGCCCATAACTCCGCCCGGAAATTCGAGGAGCTCGCCGGACATGACGTTGTCGAGTCCGAATATCTTGGCGATACCGTCACCGACGGTGATCACGGTGCCGACTTCGGCTACCTCGACGGACTTTTCGAAATCTGATATTTTCTTTTTTATGATCTCACTGATTTCCTGTGCCTTGATCTGCATCGTTTAACTCCTTTGATCAGAGGACAGAGGGCAGAGGACAGGTAACATCACCGGGCTTTCCGACTTCTGTCTTCTGACATCTGACGTCTGCGGTTTTATCTAATTCGTCAATCGTGTGCGCATCTTGCTGAGCTGATTCTTGATGGACCCGTCGTAGATCGTGCTTCCAATCTGCGCTTTGGCTCCGCCGATGAGTGACGCATCCACCTTTGCGTCGATGTCCACCTGTTTGCCGGTCAGCGTTTCCAACTTCTTCTTGATGTCCGCCAAGTCGCCGCTGTTAATCGTGGTCGCCGTCGTGAGACGCACGGCGGCGCGATTCTGCTTCTCCGACAGGATCGCCAGAAAAGCCTCATAGACGTCGTTGACGTACCTGATTCTGCCTGTTTCAGCCAGATGTTCGACGAACCGCTGACTCAACGGCTGCATGTTCAATTTAGCGGACAGATCCTTGATAACCGCTTTTTTGTTCTCGGGTGTAAATACAGGGCTGGAAAACAGCTTCTGCATGGCGGGCACCGCGTCAACTGCGGCGACGAAGGCCGCAAAATCCGCTTTGGTCGTGTCGATGGAACCCTTAGAATCGGCTAGCTCCACGAGGGCCCTGGCATATCTATTTGCGACGGTCCGGATCACGCTTTGCCTCCAACCTTGGAAATATACTCCTTCACAATGCGCTCATGGTCCTGGCTGTCAATTTTTTCCTTGATCCGGCTCTCCGCAAGGTCGATGGACAGAAGAGCAGCTTCTACGGCCAGCGCGGTCTTGGCCTTCTGTACCTCGATTTCAACGCCAAGCTTGACCTGGTTCTGCACGTCCTGAGCGACTTTTTTGCCTTCCTCAACGAGTGCTTGCCTGTCCTTTTCGCCGCGGGCCCGAGATTCGGCAATCATCCGGTTTGTTTCCGCTTCCAGATCCTTTATCTTATGCTCCATGTCTGCGAGCGCCGCGACAGCGCGCTCCCGCATCTCCTTCGACTCCTGCATGGCCTTGCCTATCTCGGCAGTCCGGTTCGCGAAGAAGTCGCGTACTGGTTTTCTCATAAAGTAGATGACGACGGCCGCAATTATGCCGAAATTGACGAGCCTCGGCAGCCAGTCACCGGTGAACGTCATTACTTGCCCGCCTTCGCCTCCCGCTTCCTCAGCGACGGCCCAGGCTGCCTGAAACATTCCAACCAGTCCAAAGAACATCAGCGTGATCTTCTTCATCATGGAATCCCTCACCTCTACACCGCCCTTCCGAGCAGCTTAGAGGTTATTTCCTGCGAGAGCCGCTCCGCCTCTTTCTTGAGGTCGGTTCGTGCCGCTTCCGACGCGGACACGATCTCGGCTCGGGCCTTGTCCAGCGCTTCTCCTGCTTTGGAGCGTTCGGCAGAAATCAAATCGCGCTGGGCATCAAGCCCCTGCTGGTAGATCGTATTGTAAGTTGCCACGGATTTCTGCTTGGCCTCGGCCAGTGAATCGTTGTATTGGTCGAGCAGTTTTTGCATGCGTTCCTGGGCTATCTTTGCATCGCCGAAGGCCGAGCTGATACCCTGCTCACGTTCCTGCATGGTCTGCCGGATCGGCCTAAAAAGAATAAAATTCAGGATGATCATTAAAACGATGAAGTTGGCAAGCTGGATCAGAAGTGATACGTTGATATCGATCATAAAAGTGCCATTGCCTCTCGGGGAAAGAGAAACGCTTATCTGACGTTACAAAAGTGGAAAAAAGTTAACACAATGAAAAACCATTGTCAAGAATTTTGCCTATAAATAATATAAATGAGACCTAGGTTTTTGGTTATAGAAAAAAAGGGGCGAAAATGCCCGACATTCGCAGGTATCGGGATGAACCCCGGCGCAGAAAAATGCTGATCATGGTCACCCTCCTGCTAGGACCGATAGGGAGCACGACAAGTTTGGAAACTTTCAACCGTCCGGGGCCGTTTCCCCGGCAGGTTTGAAGTCTATGACGTGAGGTTCGCGTATCCTCTCACGAGCCGTTCGCTCCGGGGTTCTTTGTTATGGGAGACTGACAACCGGTAGGGATGTTTTGCCACCAGGTCACGGAGAGCAGAGGGCTAAAAGAAGATAATTGATTAGACATTCTTGCGTCATGCTCTTACAGTTCCCTCGGAGTTCTCTGCCATCTCCGTGGCTCAAAGATATCCCATCTTGTCCGAGTGTGGGACAGGAAAACGCCACGGTCGGCCGGTATAAAATCCTTTACTCTCTTCCCAAGGGGTGGTAATATGATCTTTCGCTCTTTACCTTACTGCTCCCGGGAAATCCATGAACAAAATCATCATCAAAGGCTGCCGTCAGCACAACCTGAAGAATATCGATCTCGAAATCCCGCGCGACAAACTCGTTGTAATCACTGGTTTATCCGGCTCCGGCAAGTCGTCTCTTGCCTTCGACACGATCTACGCCGAGGGACAGCGCAGGTATGTGGAAAGCCTTTCAGCCTATGCCCGGCAGTTCCTAGGCCAGATGGACAAGCCCGACGTTGACTCCATCGACGGCCTATCCCCCGCCATCGCCATCGAGCAGAAAACGACGAGCAAGAACCCCCGTTCTACAGTCGGTACGGTGACCGAGGTTTATGATTATCTGCGCCTGCTCTTTGCGCGCATTGGAAAGCCCTATTGCTACAAATGCGGCCGGGAAATCGCGGCCCAGACTGTACAGCAGATCACCGACGCGGTTATGGCCTTGCCCGACGGAACCCGGATCCAGGTCCTTGCACCCATTGTGCGCGGCAGAAAAGGCGAATACAAAAAAGAACTAATGGCGGCCGGCGCGTCGGGCTACGTGCGGGCACGGATCGACGGAACGATCAAAGAACTTTCAGAACCCGTCCCGATGGACAAGAAGAAAAAGCACGACATCGAGATTGTGATCGATCGCCTCGTGATCAAGCAAGGGGTTGAGCGAAGACTTGCAGAATCTATCGAGACCGCACTCCGCCAAGCAGACGGCATTGTACTCATTAACTTGGTGGACCAGAAAAAAGACCAGCTCTACAGCGAGAAATTATCCTGCATCTACGATAACATAAGCTATCCCGAACTCGCGCCGAACAGTTTTTCCTTTAACGCCCCGCAGGGCGCCTGCCCCACCTGCGACGGTCTGGGCGGCCTGCTCGAATTCGACAAGGAACTCATCGTGCCGAACCCGAACCTCTCGCTCCGGGAAGGCGCGATCAAACCCTGGGCTAAACGCACGTCTTTCCAGTATTTCCAGATGCTCGACTCGATCGCACAGGGTTGCGGGTTCGATGTGAACACGCCGTTCAAGGATTTGAAAGCCGCCCAGCAGAAGCTCCTCTTCAATGGCACCGGTGAAGACGGCTCCAAGGCAATGAACACACGGACGACCAGAGGCGCGCCTTGCAAACTCTTCGAGGGAATCCTGGAAATCCTGAAACGTCGCTACGACGAAACCGACTCTTTTGCGACCCAGTGGGAACTCGAGCAGTATATGAGTTACCAGACCTGCCCGGATTGCAACGGCAGCCGCCTCCGCCCAGAGTCTCTGGCCGTCAAAGTCTCTAACCTGAACATTCACGATATCACGAAGATGAGCATCAAGCAGGCGCTTGCGTTTTTCTCCGGAATCATACTCACGGAAAAGGAAAGCGCCATCGCCCACCGGATCCTGAAGGAAATCCGCGAGCGACTCGGATTCATGGTGCATGTGGGCCTCGATTACCTCACCCTGGACCGGGGATCGGCTACGCTCTCGGGAGGCGAGGGACAGCGCATCCGGCTCGCCACCCAGATTGGTTCGTCTCTCGTAGGCGTACTGTACATTCTTGATGAGCCGAGCATCGGGCTGCATCAGCGCGACAACCGCCGTCTTCTGGATACGCTGTTCCGGCTCCGGGACCTGGGCAATACCGTCCTCGTCGTCGAACACGACGAGGAAACCATCCGGCTTGCGGACCATGTGATCGACATGGGACCGGGCGCCGGAGTCCACGGCGGCGAGATTGTGGCCCAGGGCACGCCTCTGGAGGTCCAGAAGGTCGCGGAGTCGCTCACCGGGCAATATCTCTCCGGCAAAGCGTTCATCAAAGTGCCGGGCGTCCGCAGAAAATTCGATAAGTCCATAAGCGTCGTAGGCGCATCGGAGAACAATCTCCGCAGCATAACGGTTCAGTTCCCGCTCGGCGTGTTCACCTGCGTGACCGGCGTCTCGGGCTCGGGCAAAAGCACGCTCGTCGTCGATATCCTGTACCGCGCGCTCGCCCAGCGCATATACCGCTCTACGGAGCGCGCAGGCAGACACAAGGACATTAAAGGGCTGGAAAACATTGATAAAGTCATCGATATCGACCAGTCGCCCATCGGCAGAACTCCGCGTTCGAACCCCGCCACCTACACCGGGGTTTTCAGCCCTGTACGGGACCTCTTTGCGCAGCTTCCGGAATCGCGCATGCGCGGATACAAACCCGGACGATACAGCTTCAATGTGAAAGGCGGCAGGTGCGAGGCCTGTGAAGGAGACGGTCTGATCAAGATCGAAATGCACTTCCTGCCCGACGTCTATGTGACCTGCGACGTATGCCACGGCAGCCGTTACAACCGCGAAACCCTCGACATCCAGTATAAGGGCAGGAACATCGCTGAAGTGCTGGGCATGACCGTGGAGCAGGCCTATGATTTTTTCCAGAACGTCCCGCCGGTTAAATCCAAGCTTCAGACCCTGATGGACGTGGGTCTGGGATACATCACCCTGGGCCAATCGGCCACCACGCTGTCGGGCGGCGAATCCCAACGGGTAAAGCTATCCAAGGAATTGTCGCGCCGCGCCACAGGCCGCACATTGTACATCCTCGACGAACCTACCACGGGGCTCCATTTCGCCGACACGCAGAAGCTGCTCGACATGCTAAACCAGCTCGTCGACGCCGGCAACACGGTCGTGGTGATCGAACACAACCTCGACGTAATCAAGACCGCAGACTGGATCATCGACCTGGGTCCGGAAGGCGGAGACCAGGGAGGCCAGATCGTGGGCCAAGGGACGCCGGAGTACGTGGCGAAAATAAACGATTCGTATACCGGGCAATTCCTGCAAAAAATTCTGTAACAGGATGCAAAAAAATTTCTTGCTCATGCATCCTCCATCGTGTATTCTTTCATCATTCATCACTCGTTGTCTTCCATGGAGGTCCCATGCGGCGTCTCGTAACTCTGTTCTTCAGCATCGTATTCCTGATGGCTTCATTTGCCTGCAGCAGCAAGAAGCTGCCCGAACAGACAGCCGTGAAAAGCAAAAACATTCTCACCTCTCTCCGAGAAATGACCCGGGCCTATGAGAACAAAGACCTCGACACTTTCTTATCCGGTATATCCGACCAATACCGTGACCGGGATGCCTTTGCAAAGTCTCTCACAGGTGTCTTTGCAAAATATGAAAACATCCACTTTAATATCCAATATACGAGAATGATCATCCTGATCGAGCAGAACGGCCAGATCGCGGCAACGTTTACCTGGGACGCCGAGTGGCAGACTGCTGGCGGGGCCTCTGTGAAGGACGGTTCGCGGGTCACCCTGATTTTTGAACCAAAAAATAACAAGCTCCTCTCCATAGACGGGAAAAATCCCTTCTTGGCACAGCCGGGAGAATCGCCAGGGAAATAATAAAATCATAGTTTAAAATTCAAAATACAGAGTTCAGCGTTGTCAATAACTCGTTAACGTTATTTCATGGATTACCAGGAAGAACATATCAGGACCGATTATCTGATCATCGGCGGCGGCGTGGCCGGACTTCGGGCGGCTGTGGAGCTGGCACGGGACGGCAACGTCCTCGTCATGACCAAGGATGCGCCCACGGAAAGCAGCAGCCAGTATGCCCAGGGCGGCGTGGCCGTTGCTCTTTCGGACGAAGACGAGATCTCGATCCATTTCGAGGACACGCTCCGTGCCGGAGACGGCCTCTGCCTCAGGAAAGCCGTAGGTACGCTTGTCGAGGAAGGTCCCACGCGCATCCGGGAACTCATCCTTTGGGGCGCGGAATTCGACAAGGAAGGCACTAAGCTTGCGTTCACACAGGAGGCTGCTCATTCAAAGCGCAGAATCCTCCATGCCCAGGGAGATTCCACGGGCCGCGAGATTATGCGCGTGCTCACCGACAAGGTACGCTCAACAAAAACCGTGTCCAAGATAGACTTTGCCTTCACCCGCGATCTGATTATCCGGGATGGACGATGCGTGGGCGCCGTTGTATGCCAGCAGGCACTGAAAAAAGTGTTGATTATCTCGGCGAGGGCCGTTCTCCTGGCCACCGGCGGAGCAGGACAACTCTACGAGCGGACAACCAATCCCGCAGTTGCTACCGGAGACGGAATGGCCATGGCCTATCGCGCCGGCGCGTCCCTGGTTGATATGGAATTCGTTCAATTCCATCCCACGGCGCTCTATCGCAGCGGCGCGCCCCAGTTTCTACTTTCCGAAGCTATGCGCGGCGAAGGCGGGATGCTCAAGAACACCCTCGGTCAACGATTCATGGAACGGTACCACCCCGCCCGCGAACTCGCGCCGCGCGACGTGGTCACCCGTGCAATCCATTCGGAAATGATCACCACGAACTCGCCCCATGTTCTCCTGGACATGACACACCTGAATGCCAGCTATGTGATGCAACGGTTCCCCCGCATTTACCGTACCTGCAAGGAACTGGGAATCGATATCACGAAAGAACCAATCCCGGTGTCTCCGGCGGCGCACTATATCATGGGAGGAGTAAAAACAGACCTCTGGGGCGCCACGAACATCCCAGGCCTTTTTGCGGCAGGCGAAACCGCCTGCACCGGGGTGCACGGTGCCAATCGCCTCGCAAGCAATTCTCTCCTGGAGGGATTAGTCTACGGAGAGAGAGCGGGCCTCGCTGCCGCCCGCTCTGCCCGCAAGCTGACTTCCCGCGACACACTCCTGCATCGGGTCGGCGTCCAGATGCAGGCACCCGGCCATAAATCGCCTGATGGCACGGCTGTGGAGAAAATCCGTATTTCTTTAAAAAAGCTCATGTGGGGAAAAGTAGGCATTGTTCGGAACAGGAAGGATCTCACAACGGCGTTCAAATCTCTCCGGGAATGGGACCGGCGCATGAAAGGATGCGGCCATGACAAAAAATGTTACGAGCTCAAGAACATGATCACAACCGCTATGCTCATTACCCGTTCAGCCCTCGAAAGGGAAGGAAGCGTCGGAGCACACTTCAGGAGCGACTTCCCGACAAAAGGAAGGAAGTGGAGAATAAGGACGAGCATGATGAAGTAAGACCATGTTCTGCGCAGCATTCCATCCGTCTTCCTTTTGATCCGATGCTTTAGACTCATATCTTTTTCTTCCGAAGACAACATGTTTAAAAAAAATTGGCGCGGCAGATTATCTTCGTAGTGTCGGTCTCTTAGAATGTTGCGAGGCCCGGATGTTCCGTTTTGAAATGACGCGCGCAGTGTGGCATCGCATTCCCGTGTTTTTCTAAGCAGTCATTGAACAATTACCCGCGGCAGAAGAATTCCCGATTGTGGAAAAATGGGAGTTGCCCGAGCTGTCGAGTAGTGGTTCCGCGAGGCTACTGAAAAGCGAATACATCGTGGCACTTTTCGAAATGTACCTGCTTTGATTGATGCTATCAAGAATTATATCGTCAACCAAAATCCTTAGGTGTTTGTATTGACTGCACCTGTCGCGCAGATTTTGATCAAAGTTGCCAAAGGTAAGGAAGTTGTGGAGGCATTAACTAGACGCTAAGCCCAGGATGTACAATTCAGGGCCTATTAATATTCTAGAAAAGGGATGTTGGGCGGCCCACCCCTGCACGACGGATATTCAATAACTCTTAGAGGTCAAGTTCGCTTCGTGTAAGCGAGACTTGTCTAACAAAACTAGGAGCATCCGCAATAGATGTACAGTGGAGGTTTGTGCTTAAAAAACAGGAGCTACTCGAACTTAAAAGATAGGGATGCCTTACGATTTCATAAAAGCGATCCTTGACAGGAGAAGCATAGTATATGACAAACACTGAATCGTAAAGGAGCGACTTTCTTAATTGTTATGAAATCAAAACTTTCTTTTTAAGTATATCATGGCTTCATCTTCATCCTGAAAAACATCTACACGTTTCATGACGCCTGTTAGCTCAAAAATTTCACTGTGGAGTTTGTTTATATTAGTGAAACAAACACGACAGTCGCTTTCGTATGTCTTCTGTAGGATACTCTTGAAGATTGAGATTCCGTGAGTATTTATCAATTCGACATTGGAAAAATTTATAATAAGCTTTTTAAAACCTCTGTCGAGAAACTGTTCACTGGCATTCTCGATCTGATGCACGCCTGTGTCAGTAAGGTAGCCTCTCGGCATGATAACGGCTACGTCCAGTTCTGATTTTGATGATAAAGAGAACTTAATCACAGTCTGTTATTCTCCCTACTGCACACTTCACAAGATACTCATTCTGCGGAATCATGTTTCTTGCTTTAACAAACGATATCTTGGTCAATGTTTTCTTTGTGAAACCTTATATTTCAGACCTACTGCCGGATGATGTCATCCTCCAGCCGTTCATGCGTATTGGCTGTGGTCTTTCGTCCACCGATCCGAGCATGAGCCCGAGAGTGTGTATAGCCCTGATACTCGGTTGCTGAGTTTCGAGTAAACTCACGGGATAATGTGCTCTTGTTCCTACTGAGAGCTTTTGCGATATCACCCAGCCCGTAATCTTCTGAGAGCTGATTAGCGATATGCTCTCTCTAGGATTGGGATAAATGTTTATAACGGTTTGGCAAGAACACTTAGGGTAAAATGATTGCCTCAAGTATTGCATTTCGCTATAAAACTAGTGTGGTTAAGTTTGACAGAGAAACTTTAATTATAACTTCCTGTACGATAGAATCGAAGGGAGATTGCATCCCACAATTTATTGTGGTCGTTAATCGGGGGAGCATAATCATCGCTCTGAACCAACACCTCTCAATGTATCAATATATAAATAACAACAAGTACCCCACGTTTTTCGCTACGGGTGCGACAAAGTCCCTCTGGTGAACTTTCAGCGGACACTTGTTGTCAAGTCAGCTATGTCACCGCAGATGTCTTCAACGGCGTGACCCCCATGATTACTCCCGGTCAGGCGCGCACCGTCCGTAGCCGCTTCTCGTGCCGCCGGAAGACCTGACGAAAATGGAAACCGTAGATCGAGAGGGTGATGGCGAGCGGGAAGAGCCGTGGCCTCCGGACTAGGGACCAGAAGAAGAGTTTCCAGTACTGGTAACGCTCCCTGCCGAAGATGCCGAGCCGCACGATGGACTGGACCATAGCCCGCACATGCATGATCCGTAGACGACCCCGATTCTTCCGGGGAGGCCGGTACTCCTGCAAAAACTTCCGCACCCGGGCGTAGTAGTGCTTGGGGGCATATATAGTGCCCAAGATCCTCCGGTACCCGCTGACCAGCGCTTCTTTGCTCATTTTAGGGACGAAGTTAATCGAGAAGTCGGTATTGTCGCCGGTCACGGACCTTATGATCCGACCCTCCTGCTCCAGGCGTCGGTGCAGTTTGGTGCCCGCCGGAGCGTTCAGCAGCCCCACCATGGCGGTCACGATGCCGCTCTCCTGGATGAAGGCGATCAGCCGCTCGAAAATCGCAGCTGGGTCCTTGTCGAACCCCACGATGAATCCCGCTTGGACCTCGAGGCCGGCGTGCTGGATCTTTCGGACGTTCGCGATCAGGTCGCGGTTCCGGTTCTGGCGCTTGCTACACTCGGCGAGGCTTTCCTCGTTCGGCGACTCGATGCCCACGAACACTTGGTCGAACCCGGCCCGGACCATGAGCACCATCAGTTCCTCGTCGTCGGCAAGGTTGATGGACACCTCAGTATAGAGCTTGAAAGGATGCCTGCGCCGTTCCATCCATGCGATGATGGCCGGCAGCACCTCCTTCTTGAGTTTCCCCTTGTTTCCGATGAAGTTGTCGTCCACGATGAAGACGCTGCCCCGCCAGCCCCGTAGGTAAAGTGCGTCGAGCTCGGTCACGATCTGTGCCGCGTCCTTGGTCCGCGGCGACCGGCCATAGAGCACCGTTATGTTGCAGAAGTCACATTCGAAGGGGCAGCCGCGGGAATACTGGATGTTCATGGAGGCGTAGTGCTTCATATTCAGGAGATCGAAGCGCGGCAAAGGGGTCAAGGTGAGATCCGCCCAGCGCTCTGAGGTATAGATCCGCTGCGGTCGGCCCTGCTGCAGGTCAGCGAGGAACAGCGGCAGGGTGACTTCCGCCTCGTTCAGTACGAGGTGGTCCACCTGGCTGTAGTCCCCGGGATGGGCGGTGAAGAGCGGACCACCGGCGATCACTTTCACCTCGAGCCGCCGACACCGCTCGATGATCGCGTCGGCGGAATCTTTTTGGATGGACATGGCCGAAATCATCACGTAGTCCGCCCAGCGGATGTCACCGTCGGTCAGCGTCGCGGTGTTCAGGTCAACTAGACGCTGTTCCCACTGCGGGGGAAGCATAGCAGCCACGGTCATGAGGCCCAAGGGCGGCAGACTAGCCTTTTTAGCGATGAACGTCAGGGCGTACTTGAAACTCCAGAAGGTTAAGGGATATTGCGGATAGACGAGAAGAATGTTCATCATGGTCTCCTTGAAACGTACCAGGGAATTTTCACGTACCAAGAGAGCCCGACAGGAAGATTTGAGCTTGTTGGGACAATGTGGCAGCAGCATGCGTGAAAGATAAGTATGCTATTATCCATCTTTTGTCTTGCATATTCAACAATTATTATTTGTCTGAAGCCTGCTCCGAGATTGGCAGGAAAAGGGTCATGCCTTCACGCGATGGATTATTTCTCTCTCCGTCTTTCTCCTTTTGTTCCTACCTCGGCACCCGGCAGCGACATTTAGAGGAATTCTCAACGAGTGGCCTATACGTTCATAGAGCGTTTCAGCATCGTCGGAGGGATACCGGCAAAAATATGAGACTCATCTCCTCTATGGGTTGCCTGATAGCGAGACAAGTCTAAGCGGAGAGGACAGGAAATATGCGCTAGTATGAAAAAAACCAAGGAAGTTAACGTGTCCAAAGTGAGGTAGAATATAAAACAAAAGACAAAGTTTCCGGCTCCTCACAATGAACACGACCTTCTTTCATAGTGTAATAAAAATTGCGCAAATGCTATAGCACGTCAATACCGTGTCGGGGGTACTTCCCATGGTTGATCGGGATAAGGCCCGCCCCATCGGTCATACATAAATGGATAGGGATAGTAAGGGTAGTAGGGGTAGTAGTAATAATACGCCGGCTCTTCCCAGAGATAGATTTGCCTGATCTCAAAAACCGGATAGTCATAATCCATCTCATCGATCTTTCCTTTTCTCAACTCCACAAATTCACCCGCAAGGGTGATGTCTTTTCCCTTTTTATACACTACAGGATCGAGCAGTCCCTTTGCTTTTGGATAAATCGCAAAAAACCTGCTCTGAATCCGCGCCCCTTCTTTCAGGCTTCCGTAGGAATCGACCGGTATGTATAATGCCTCGATCTGCGACCCCTGTTCCGTCAGTCGTGTGTTCACAATCAAGCCGCCCAGAATGAAAAGTTTTCCTTTATATTCATCGGGCGCTTCCCGCAGACGATCGAATGACACATCCCGCGTCCCCTCCCGCATGAGTTCTCGGTTCAGAACCGGTGCGCACGCAGTTAGAAACATAGCAACGCTCACCAAGGTCATTATTTTTTTCATATAACAATTATCCCTTCAATGCCGAATTTATGTCAAGGCCTGTCTTTTTTATTGCAATATTTGAGGATAGATTTTCTGATCTCATTCCGGACAGATGCCGTTGCTGAATTCTGATTTGAAATGGTCGCGAGTATGTCTTAAATTTTAATGTCTTTCCCAGGCTTCAGGGGATTTTATGTAAATTTTTGGACATATTGCGAGACTACTTGCGCCAAAATCGTTTGCATACAGCCTCTTCCCGTGTTATAGTAAATAACGAAACCGAACTGGGAGAATGTTCGATGCCTTCAGATAAGCCAAAAATAAAACTCTATACCCTCAGTACCTGTTCGCACTGCAACCGTACCAAGCGTTTTTTCAAGGAAAACGGGATCGACATGGAGTTTGTCGATGTCGATCTGTTGAGCGCTTCAGAGCGGGAGCAAATCATGGACGAGGTCAGGAAATTCAACCCGGATTGCAGTTTCCCGACGATTTGCATCGATAATCATATCATTGTCGGATATAACGAAGAGAAACTCAAAAAAGCCTTAAACATGCCATGACCCCGGACAAACTCCACGATATTCTGTCCCGATACGCTGAATCACAAGGCATTCGATTGAATAAGGACAAGCCCTTTGTTCTCGACATCCTGCAGGGTCTGCTTACGAACGAGGCTCGTTATGGCTACCGTTCGTGCCCTTGCCGTCTTGCTTTCGGTGTTAAGGGGAAGGATGCGGACATCGTCTGCCCCTGTGTTTATCGTGATCCCGATATCAGGGAATACGGCAGTTGCTTCTGCGGGCTCTACGTTTCGGTGGCATGGAACGAGGAAGTAGTGCCGCACCAACAAGTCCCTGAGCGGAGGCCAAGGGAAAAAAGGGTGCTTTAACTCTGAGAGCGAAAGGCAAAGGGTTGAACACCATACTCCGTGGGGGCATGCTCGTTGCCCCTTATTTGGCCAAACGTTCATCAACTGAATTGATACTGCAAAGGACAACGCATGAAAAAAAAGGATAAAGCCAGAAAAAAAGAGGATATGCCCGAATTCAGCTTCAAGGAATTCACGCCCGAAGAAGGCAAAATCTATGAGGAAGCGGTGAACAGTTTAAGGCAGGCTGTTGCCGCGGGAAAGACCCTGCGCGAGGCTTATGACAGCTACAAAATCCCGGACAAAGAGCTGGGGAAAATTATCCAGGCCGATTTTCTGAAGATCATCATTGCGGAACGCCATTTCGGTCAGCGCCAGTCTCTCGAAGAGATTGCAAAAAGCCTCGATGTCACCCAGGACCTTTTAAAGAACACCCTCGCCCGCATGCTGCAGGAAGTAGGCATAACCGCGGCGAACCAGTTCGGCCAGGAATTCGGCGGTTTGGTACCGAAGTCAAACGATTAATATAGCCGCCACCGCCTGTACGGATGGAACAACGGCCCTCTGGCCAGGCGGTGAATTAGCTGCCCTGGAACGATATTTTGAAAAGCTAAA